>Ga0113563_10000132_pt1 | contig 28644 bp, 28 predicted proteins | sample Mud3Dept3metaG_FD_80117 | JGI IMG/M metagenome (GOLD analysis project Ga0113563, IMG submission 80117) | Freshwater wetland microbial communities from Ohio, USA, analyzing the effect of biotic and abiotic controls - Mud 3 Core 4 Depth 3... | ecosystem: Environmental > Aquatic > Freshwater >... | reverse complement strand
GCGCCAAGGTCCGCAGCCGTAGCGAGAGCGACGCCCATGCGGCGCTTGCCGCGCACCTCCGGCTTACCGAACAGCCTGAGCTGAGTATCGGGCTCGGCCAGCGCGCTGCCGACCGAATGGAAGCGGATGTCCCGTGACTCGCCCTCGAGCAGGATCGCACAGGAGGCTGATGGCCCGAGCTGGCGGATCGCGGGCACCGGCAGCCCCAGGATTGCGCGCACATGCAGCGCAAACTCACTCAGGTCCTGCGAAACCAGCGTCACGAGGCCCGTGTCGTGCGGCCGCGGCGAAACCTCGCTGAACCACACTTCATCGCCCCGGACGAACAGCTCGACGCCGAAGATGCCCGTCCCACCGAGCGCATCCGTCACGGTGCGCGCGATGCGCTCCGACTCCTCAAGCGCCAAGGCGCTCATCGGCTGCGGTTGCCAGGACTCACGGTAGTCACCGTCGACCTGCAGGTGACCGATGGGGGCGCAGAAGCTCGTGCCGCCTGCGTGTCGAACCGTGAGCAGCGTGATCTCGTAGTCGAAACGGATGAAGCCCTCGACGATGACTCGCCCGGCCCCGGCGCGACCGCCGTGCTGCGCGTAGTCCCACGCATGCTGCACGTCCGCCGCACTCTTCACCAGGCTCTGGCCCTTGCCGGAGGAGCTCATCACCGGTTTCACGATGCAGGGAAAGCCGAGAGCGGCGATGGCGTCACGGTACCCGGTCTCGTCGGACGCGAACCGGTAAGGCGAGGTCGCGAGCTCGAGCTCCTCTGCCGCGAGCCGTCGGATTCCCTCGCGGTCCATCGTCAGGCGGGCCGCCCGTGCCGTAGGGATCACGCGGAATCCCTCGCGCTCGAGTTCGACGAGCGCCGGGGTCGCGATCGCCTCGATCTCGGGCACGATGAGCGCCGGTCGTTCGCGCAGCACCAGTTCGCGCAGCGCGTGCGCGTCGAGCATGTCGAGCACGTACGAGCGATGCGCCACCTGCATCGCAGGCGCATTCGGGTAACGGTCGGCCGCGACCACTTCCACGCCGAGGCGCTGCGCCTCGATGACGACTTCCTTGCCGAGCTCGCCGGCGCCGAGCATCAGCAGCCGCGTGGCGGAGGGGGAGAGTGGCGTGCCAAGGGTGGGCATCTCGACGGACTACCTGCCCGGCCCAGCCGGCCGCTCGACGGCGCCTCCGCTGTCGGCCCAGTCCTTGAAGCCGCCGAGGTTGTAGACGCTCTGGTAGCCGAGCTCCTTCAGCGTCTTGCCGCTCAGCGCCGCGCGTCCGCCGGACCCGCAATAGAGGATGATGGTCTTTTCCCGGGCGAAAGCCTTGTCGTGGGTGGCCGACTCGGGGTCGGCACGGAACTCGAGCATGCCGCGCGGAACGTGCACGGCGCCCGCAACACGGCCGCTCTGCTGCACCTCGATCGCGTCGCGTACGTCGACGACGAGAGCATTTCCGCGCGCGATCATCTGCTGCGCCTGCGCAGGCGTAATCCGCGGCACCGTCGCATTCGCCGTCTCCATCATCTGCTTGACGCTCGTACTCATGTCAATCCCTCCGTGCAGGACTCATTCGACGCTACGCCGCGGTTCGGAGCCCGTCAACGCAGCATGCCACTAGCGTAGCGCCGCCTGCACGATGGCGGTATCGGTGTGCTGCCTGAACTTCACGAGTGCGCCGTCGCGGCTGCGCCAGACGTGCACGAACGGCGCCCGGAAGTGCTTGCCCGTGGCCTTGAACGTTCCACTGTACTCGCCGAGAGCCACGACCGTGTCGCCCTGGCTGACGTACTCGGAGGGCACGGCGGCGAAACCGTCCCACTCGGTGCCGAGCTTCATGAACACGTTGGCGAGCACCGCATCGCGACCCACGTACGTTCCACCGTAAGGAAATCCCTCCGCTTCGGTCCACTCGATCGCCGGGTCGAGCGCCCCGAGTACCGCCCCGATATCGCCGCTGGCGAAACCCGCGTACACGCTCTTGACTGAATCGACTGGGCTCGTCATCTCGTACCTCCCGGTTTCCTGAACGAATTCTCGCGTGCCGCGCAGCATCTCATGTCCCACAGGGCCCGGCGTCGAAGATGACCAGCAGGCAGCCTATTCCGTCCGGCGGAATCGCTCCCCGAGCCATCGCCCGACTTCCGCGATTTCCGCGCCGCAGACCTCGTGCTGCATCTGGTATTCGTGCCACTCGACGGGGTAACCGAGCCCTGCGAGCACGTCGCACGCTTGCTGCCCGAGCGTGACGTGCACGACCGGGTCGAGTCGCCCGTGACACATCAGGATCGGTATGTCTGCATTGGCGATCGACCGCTCGGCTGCGAGCGTGTGCGGAAAGGGCAGGTAGGCGGACATCGCCAGTATCCCGGCGAGCCGCTCCGGGAACCGCAGGCCGGCTGCCAGCGCGACCGCGCCGCCCTGCGAGAAGCCGGCGAGCACGATTCTCGATGCCGCGACACCGCGCTCGATCTCGTGGCGCAGGTACCCGTTCACGCGCTCGACCGACTGCGCGAGCCCCGCCGCATCCGCGCGTCCCTCGGGCGTGAACGACCTTATGTCGTACCAGGCCCGCATCACGTAGCCCGCGTTCACCGTCACCGGTCGAAGCGGCGCATGCGGGAAGACGAAACGGACGGCGGCGGTATCCGGCAGGCGAAGTTCGTCAACGATCGGCACGAAATCCGAGCCGTCCGCCCCGAGTCCATGCAGCAACACGACGCCAGCCACGGCCGGAGCGCGTGGCTCGAGCGTCACTTCGTGCCCGGTCTGACTCTGTGTGTACTGCATGCGTCAGCCCATCAGCAGCCGGCTCTCGGCCTGCTCGAGGTCCTCCGGCGCTCCCCAGAGCACCACGACGTCGCCTTCCCTGAACCGGGTCCCGGGGTCCGGATTCCGGCCCACGATCCCGTCGCGTCGCACCGCATTGACCTGCACCTTGCCCGCATCCATCCCGAGCTCGCGGATCGTGCGCCCGACCGCGCTCGCTCCCGGGGGCAGCACGACGGTTCGCAACTGCTGCCTGAGCGCGTGGTCCCCGTCGAGCAGGCGCGAGTCGCGCTTGCGGAACACGCTGCGCAGGATCGAGTAGCGGTCGTGGCGGATCTGCTCGGTCGTCTGCAGCACTTCCTGCGCCGGGACCTTCAGGCAGAGCAGCACGTGGGCGACCAGCGACAGGCTCGTCTCGAACGTCCCCGGGATCACCTCGGTCGCGCCGGCCGCCTGCAGCTGATCGAGCTTCGAATCGTCCTCGGTACGCACCAGCACCGGCAGGTCGCTCCTGAGCCGCCGCGCCGCCCGCACTATCCTGAGCGCAGTCTGCGTGTCTTCGAAGGACACGACGAGCGCGCTCGCCTGCTCGAGGCCGAGCGCCTGCAGCACCTCTGGCTCGGAGGCATCGCCGTAGACGACCGGGTCGCCCGCCTGGCGGGCGTCACGTACGCGGAAAGGATCCAGGTCGAGCGCGATGAATTCGAGCCCGCGGCTTTCGAGCACGCGCGCGAGGTTCTGGCCGACCCGCCCGAAGCCGCAGATGATCACGTGCTTGCGCTCGGCGAGCTGGCGCGTCGCGGCGGTCTCGAGCGCCACCTCCGACGGCTGAACCGTGCGGCGCCGGAGGATGAAGTCGGCGATTCGTCCGTTGTACCTCACCAGCAGCGGACCGGCCAGCATGCTGAGCGCGACCGCCGTGAGCAGCGGCTGCACGATCTCCTCGTCGACCGTCGTGCCCTTGAGCAGAAGCGTCAGCAGCGCGAAGCCGAACTCTCCCCCCATGCTCACCACGAGACCGGTGCGCAGCGCCTTGCGGGTGTTCGGCACGAACTGCCGCACGACCAGCGCGACGATCGCCGCCTTGAGCGCCAGCAGCGCCGCCAGCAGCGCCAGCACCAGCGGCAACTGCGTGAACAGCAGGCGCAGGTCGAACAGCATCCCGACCGAGACGAAGAAGACGCCCAGCAGGATGTCCCGCAGCGGCTTGATGACCGCTTCGGTCTGGTGCTTGAACTCGGTCTCCGCGAGCAGCATGCCGGCCAGAAAAGCGCCGAGCGCAGTGGACAGGCCGAGCGCGTTCGTGGCCCAGGCGCCGCCGAGCGCCACGAACAGCACTGTCAGCGTGAACGTCTCGCTGCTGCGGTGGCGCGCGATCTCGTGGAACAGCGGCCGCAGCGCCCAACGGCCGAGCAGCAGCACGACGAGCAGCGCCAGGATGGCGCGACCGACCATGCCCAGCAGCCACAGCGGTCCCGGCATTTCGCCTGCCGTCCCGAGCGCGGTCGCCAGCGCGAGCAGCGGCACGAACGCCAGGTCCTGGAACAGAAGTATGCCCACGGCGAGCCGCGCGTGAGTCCGGTTGATCTCCAGCTGGTCGCCGAGCTGGCGGAGAATGATCGCGGTGGACGACATCGCGAGCGCGCCGCCGACCACGATCGCCAGTGCCGGATTCAGCCCGAGCGCCCACGCTGCCCCGCCGATCGCGGCCGTCGTGAGCAGCATCTGCAGGCCGCCGACGCCGAGCACCTCGGCCTTCATCGCGACCATGCGCGCAAACGAGAACTCGAGTCCCAGTGTGAAGACGAGGAACACGACGCCGATTTCCGCGAGCGTGGCGATGGCGGCCGCGTCGGAAGCGAGGCCGAGCGCCCTCGGCCCGAGCAGCATCCCGACCAGCAGGTAGCCCAGGATCGCGGGCAGCCTGAAACGCCGCACGAGGCTGAGCACCAGCACCGAGCCCGCCAGCAGGATCAGGATCTGCGAAAGGACGTCACCCGCCATGGATACTCACCGTGCTCGTCCCACGATGCTAGCATTCCGCGTCGTTCCCCTGTGCTGCCGGGACAGCATGCGCACTGCCATTCCTCGACCGGGACGCATTCGATGGGCTTCCAGGCCACTCTAAGCGACGCGCGTGACCGCCTGCGGATCGCGGGCGATTGCCGCATGACGGATGCGCCCGCGCTCGACGCGACGCTGCGCGCCCTTCGCGAGGCCCGTCCAGCGTCCGTCGTGATCGATCTCACGCGAGCCGGCGAACTCGACATCGGGCCCTCCTGGCTTCTGCATCGCGCGATAGCGGACCTGCGGGGCCGCGGCACGAGTATCGGGTTCGAAGGCCCGCCGCCGGAGCACTTCGCCTACCTGGATGGATTCACCGCAGTTTCAGCCGCGCCGGCGCCGGCCGCGCCGCGAACCTGGCCGATGCGCTGGCTCGTGGATTTCGGCATGCGCATGGAGGAACGCTGGCGCAGCTGGTACGAAGCGCTCGACTTCGGCGGGCGGGTGCTCGTCACGGCGGCCACCCGCTGGACCAGCCTGCGGCGGCTGCGCCTGCCGTCGGTCGTGCGCCACATCCACGAGACCGGCGTGCAGGCTATCCCGATCGTCGCGGTCATCGCGTTCCTGATCAGCGTCATTTCCGCCTACATCGGCGCGCAACAGCTGCGCCCGTTCGGTGCCGACATCTTTACCGTGGATCTCGTTGCGATCGGCGTGCTGCGCGAGCTCGGCGTGCTGCTCACGGCGATCATGGTCGCGGGCCGGTCCGGCAGTGCGTATGCGGCCGAGCTTGGCGTGATGAAGCTGAACAACGAGGTGGATGCGCTCGAGTCGATGGGCATGAACCCCTATGAGGTGCTGGTGCTGCCGCGCGTGCTGGCGCTCGTGATCGCGATGCCGCTGCTCACCGTCGTCGCCGATGCGATGGGGCTTGCGGGCGGCGCGGTGCTGACGGGCTACCTGCTCGACCTTCCGTGGGAACAGTTCGTGGCCAGGCTCGACGGCGCGATCGGTCCCACGACCTTCTGGGCCGGACTCGTCAAGGCGCCGGTCTTCGGATTCCTGATTGCACTCACGGGCACGATGCGCGGGCTGCAGGTGCGCGATTCGTCGCGTGAACTCGGGCGGCTCACGACGGTGGCGGTCGTGCAGTCGATCTTCCTGGTGATACTTGCGGATGCTGCATTCGCCATCATCTTTCTCGAAATCGACTTCTGAAGCCGGCCGTGAAACCCGTCATCGAAGTGCGCGACGTCGTAAACCGGTTCGGGAGCCAGACCGTCCACGACGGCGTGAGCTTCGACGTGTTCCCGGGCGAAATCTTCGGCATCGTGGGTGGCTCCGGCACCGGCAAGTCGGTGCTGCTGCGGACGATCCTGGGACTTCGGCAACCCACGTCCGGCACGGTCCGGGTCGAGGGCGTGGACATCACGCGTGCCGACGATGACCAGCTGCGCGCGGTCAAGCGCCGCTACGGCGTCGCTTTCCAGAACGGCGCGCTCTTCAGCTCGCTCACGGTCGGGGAGAACATCGCGCTGCCCGTCGCGGAGGCGATGGACCTCGACGAAGAGTCGCTCGCGGCACTGGTCGGGCTGCGGCTGCGCATGGTCGGCCTGCCGCTCGAGACTGCGATGAAGTACCCGGCACAACTGTCCGGCGGCATGGTCAAGCGCACGGCGGTCGCCCGCGCCCTCGCACTCGATCCCGCGCTGGTGTTCCTCGACGAACCGACCGCCGGCCTCGATCCCATCGCAGCCGAAGCCTTCGATGCACTGGTGCTGTACCTGCGCGACACGTTGCACCTGACGGTAGTGATGGTGACCCACGATCTGGACACGCTTGCGCGGACGTGCGACCGTGTCGCGGTACTCGTGGACGGCAAGGTCATCGTGGACACGCTCGATGGCATCGTCGCGAACGAGCATCCGTGGATCCGCCAGTACTTCCACGGAGCGAGAGGACGCGCGGCGTGGCCGCAAGTGGAGCAAGGGCATGGAGCGTGACGCCAAGTACGCGGCGGTAGCCGTGTTCGCGATGCTGGCCATTGCAGCTGCGGTCGTGTTCGTCTGGTGGTATTCGGACCGTGGCGAGCGGCGCGACTTCGTCCGCTACGAGATCTACTTCGACGGCTCGGTCAGCGGTCTCGCGCGCGGCAGCCCGGTGCGCTACCTCGGCGTGGACGTCGGCCGGGTCCGCAGCCTCTCGATCGCGCGTGACAATCCGAGTCGGGTGCGCGTGATGGCGGAAGTCGACTCCGAGACCCCGATTTCGGGCGCCACGCGCGCGCGACTCGGACTGCTGGGCCTCACGGGCCTGCTGTACATCGACCTGCAGCAGGATCCCGAAGCCGACCCCGCGCGAGTGCTGGGCGAGGGGCAGAGGTACCCCGTCATTCTCTCGCGCAAGGGCGACATCGAGGCATTCGTCGAGCGATTGCCGGACCTGCTCGGCGACACCGCACGCCTGGTCGAGCGAGTCGAGGGCCTGCTCACCGACCAGAACCTGCAGGCGGTGTCCACCGCTCTCACGAACGTCGAAACGGCTTCGCGCGACCTGCCAGCCATCACGCGGTCTGCCGCGGAACTCGCCGCGGAGCTGCGCACAACCTCGGCAGAGGTGTCGGCGCTGGCGCGCAAGGTTCACGCTGTCGCCGACACTGCCGGTCCGCAGGTCGAGGCCTCTCTCGCGGGCGTCCGGGCGACCGCGGAAAAAATGAGCCGTACGGCCGACAGTCTCGAGAGAATCGTCGCGGGCAACGAAGCCAGCCTCGCCCAGTTCGCCGGCAGCGGCGTCGCGGACCTGCAGGCACTTGCGGTCGACCTGCGCGGAACCAGCGAAGAGGTGCGCGCCCTCGCACGCGGCCTCCGCGACCGTCCCTCGAGCCTGCTGATCGAGCAGAAGGAGTCTGGCATGGAGATTCCGCCTTGAAGCGCATTGCAGCGCTTCTGATCGTGTCCGGCCTGGGCACCGGCTGCGTCGGCTCGGTGTTGAAATCGGATAACGAGGCGCCGGACCTGTATCGGCTGGCTGCGCCGCCCGCGTCCAGCGCAACCGCTGGCTCGGGCCCCGCGCCGACGCACGCCATCACGGTCGCGCGTCCGCGCTCGGCGTCGTCGCTGGACACTGAACGCATCGCCGTGACGACACCCGGTCACGGCTTCGACTACCTTGCAGGCGCTCGCTGGGCCGATACGGCACCGCAGATGGTCCAGCAGATGCTCGTCGACCGGCTGATTTCCGGAGGCCGCTTCGCAACCGCGGTCGCCGCGCCGAGCCGCGTGCCGACCGACCTGCTGCTCGAGGTCGAGCTCCGCCACTTCGAGGCGATCTATGCAAGCGTCGGCTCGCCGCCGCAGGTCCTGGTGGAATTGCAGGGCAATCTCGTGGACGTCCGTCGCGGTGTGCGAGTCGCGAGCTTCGGCACACGTGCCGAGGCGACGGCCGCAAGGAACGATCGCACTGCGGTCATCGCCGCCTTCGAGGACGCAACTGCCCGGGCCGCGCAGGATGCGGCGCTTCGCGCTGGCGAGGCCGCGGCAGCCTACGCACGCTGACGCGACGCGACGCTCCGCGCCGCGGAGGGCCGCGCTCAGGCCGCGAGCATGTCCAGCCGGCGGTCGAGGTCGAGGTGATCGCGCACGAAGATGCAGTTGGCCGGAAGCGCGTCCTTGTCGAGCCGTTGCGCTGCGGCGCCGCCGATCCAGACCGAGGACCCCGGTTCGAGTGCGTCGACGAGCGCGCGCAACTGCTGCGGCGCGTCTGAGAGCTGCTGCTGCGCCATGACGCTGATCGCGATAATGGACGAGCCGGTTTCCCTGGCGAATCGCGCGATGTCCTCGGCGGGCAGGTCCGCGCCGAGGTAGTGCGCCTGGAAGCCCCGGCTGGCACACGAGATCGCGGCCATCAGCAGGCCAAGTTCGTGCCGCTCGCCGGGCAGCGTGGCGAACACGATGTGCTGGCGCCGCGCGGTGTGGCCGTACGTTTCGAGCACGAGCCCGAGGTGACGCCGGACCGTGGTGGAGACGAGCCGCTCCTGCGAGATGGCAAGCTCGCCCCGGTGCCAGCGCTCCCCGACTTCGCGCAGCAGCGGCTGCAGAACCTCGGCGAACAGCTGCTGGGGCGGAAGCAGTGCGATCGCGAGAGTCAGGACCTGCGTGCACTCGTCGACGCGGAACTCCTTCGCGGCATCGAGGATCCGTCCAGCGAAACCGCCGGGGCCTGCCTGAGTGCGCGAGACCGATGACTCGTCGACGAGGCCCGACAACTCGGCCTCGCTCAGCCGGGCGAGACGACGAATCGGGTGCCCTCGTTCCGTCGCCTCGCGCAGCAACCTGAGCCGCAGCACGTCCTCGGGCCGGTAGGTGCGCCGACCCGAGGCGTCCCGCTGTGGGGTCACGATGCCATAGCGCCGCTCCCAGGCCCGAAGGGTCTCGACGGTCACCCCCGTCGCCTGCGAAACGGCCTTGATCGAGTACATGCTCAGATCATACGCGCCCAGTCCGTCTTGTAAAAGGTTAATTGAGCGTCAGGCTGTACAAAGTATTGACACCAACGGTGACATGGGCGATTGTCGGCCGGTGTTCAGTTGACCCCCCCTTTGGGCGGACCCAGGGCCCGCCCTTCTTTTTTCACAACCGGACGCAGCGTCGCTTCACCCCGGCAGGCGCAGGATCGGATGCTCACCGGTCGCCTGGCGCAGGATCGTCTCCAGGAACTCGACCGCGGTCATCGGCTCTCCGAACAGCCGGCCCTGCCCGTACTGGCAGTCGCTGTGCAGCAGGAACTGACGCTGCTCCTCGGTCTCGATACCCTCGGCCAGCACCTGCAGCCTGAGGCTGCGCCCCATCTCGATGATGGTCCGGACGATGGTCGCGTCGTCCGGGTCGGTCGCGGCGTTGCGCACGAACGACTGGTCGATCTTCAGCGTGCCGATCGGAAACTGCTGCAGCGCGCTCAGGCTCGAGTAGCCGGTCCCGAAATCGTCGATGGAAAGGTGGACCCCCATCGCCCGCAGTTCGTCGAGCAGCGGCAGCGTGCGCTCGGCGTCGATCATCAGCGTCGTCTCGGTGATCTCCAGCTCGACGCGGCTGGGCGACACTCCGTGCCGCTCGAACACCGAACGGCATTTCGGGATGAAGCTCGCCTGGCTCAATTCCTTCAACGAGAGGTTGATGGCGACGAGGCCCGGATCGGCGACGCGCTTCTGCCACTCGGCGTAGTCGCTGCAGACCTGGTTCAGCACCCACGCGCCGATGTCCAGTATCAGCCGCGACTCCTCCGCCAGCGGGATGAACTGCGACGGAGCAATCTCGCCATGGCCGGGCAGCCGCCAGCGCAGCAGCGCTTCCGCGCCGACCACGAGCCCGCTCGCAAGGTCCACCTTGGGCTGGTAGCGCAGCACGAACTCGTCGCGCTCGAGCGCGCGCCTCAGCTTGCTCTTGAGCAGCAGGCGTTCGACGGCCACCGCGTTCATCTCCGGCGCGTAGAAGACATGGCAGTTCCGGCCCGCGCGCTTCGCGTGGTACATGGCCGCGTCGGCGTTGCGGATCAGGTCGATGACGTTGTCGCCATTCTCGGGGCAGGTAGCGATCCCGATGCTCGCGGTCACTTCCAGCTCGTACTCGCCGACGTGCTGCGGCCGGGAGATCTCGTTCAGCAGCAGGCGTGCCAGCGAGGCGGCCTGCTCGTGCCGGTCGCGTTCGCCATCGGCTGTTTCGGCGAAAACGGCGAACTCGTCGCCGGCCAGGCGACCCACGACCGATTCCCTGGGCAGCGTGCGGCTCAAGCGTTCGCTGATCGTCTCCAGCACCCGGTCGCCGGCCTCGTGCCCGAACGTGTCGTTGATCTCCTTGAAGTTGTCCACGTCGAGGTAGAGCAGCACGAGTCCGCGCTCCTGGCGCAGTCCGCGCGCGATTGCCTGGTGCAGCAGGTGCTGAAACTGCATGCGGTTCGGCATCTTCGTGAGCGCGTCGAATCGCGCCAGGTAGCGGATGCGTCGCTCGGACCGTTTGCGCTCTGTGATGTCGCGCAGCACGAAGATCCGGCCCTGGAAGCCCGGGTCCGCGCTCGACACTTCGGAGGCGGTGACCGATACGGGGATCGTCTGGCCGTGCGCCGTGCAGATGACGGTCTCGCCCGGCTCGCGGATGACGCGCTCCGGGTCGAACGCCGCGCGGTGCTGGTCGGCCACCAGCGACATGAACTCGAGGCCGATGAGCGCATCGGTGCCGTAGCCGAGCAGGGTCGCCGCCGCGCGGTTCGCCGTGCGTACCCGGCCGTCCGGCGCGGTGACGAGCATCGCGTCGCTCATGCTGTTCAACAGTGTGTCGAGGTAATCCCGCGAAATGGTCGTACCGGTGAGCGCCTGGCGCATGCGTTCGAGCGCATCCTCCAGTGCGCCGATCTCCGGCACGCCGCTCCGCCGCACTGGCTCGGAATGGCGTCCGCTGCCAATCCGCTCGGCGCTGTGCATGAGCGCTGCCATGGCGCGGTCGATCCGGGAGATCAGCCGGGAGGTGATCCAGCCGACGAGCGCCGTGAATGCGAGGCCGATGCCGACGACGAGCGGGATCGCGGGCGGGCGGCCCTCGGTCAGCCGCAGCGTTGCCGCGACTGCCGCCGTCAGCAGAAGTCCGACCGTGACTACGGTCAAGATGTAACGGAATCTGAGGCGAGTCCCGCGCATGTCTGGCCCGTGATCGCGATTGCCCCCGTGCGCAATCGATCTTGTTCTACTTGCCGATTTCGACTGGTTGGACATGATAGTCCCGCCACCGCAGCGGTGCGACAGTCGCGCGCCAGATGCGGCAAAAAAATTCTTTCGACAGTCAGCAGCCCGGACGAAGGGGCATCACCGCCCGGCACTCCGGTATGCTTGCGGCCCGAGACCCGCCGCGCATGAACGAACTCGAACTCACCGGCCGCGCCCGGACACACATCGTGGAGCTGGAGCACCCACGGTGTGCGCTGCACTACGGCGTCGTGACGTCGTTTCTCGCCATGCGGGACGCCGCGACAGCCGCCGGCATCGACCTCGTGGCTGCTTCGGGTTTCCGCGACTTCGATCGCCAGGTGGCCCTCTCGAACCGCAAGTGGCGCGGTGAGCGCCCGCTCCACGATCGCGCCGGCCAGCTGCTCGACCCGGCCCAGCTCGACGATGCCGCGCGCGTCGAGGCGATCCTGTGCTGGTCCGCAATTCCCGGAGGTAGTCGCCACCACTGGGGCACGGATGTCGATGTGATCGACGCCGCGGCGATGCCGCCGGGCTACCAGGTGCAACTCGTCCCGGAGGAGTACGCCGTGAACGGCGTCTTCGCGCGGCTCGCGGCCTGGCTCCCCGACAACATGGGGCGCTTCGGCTTTCACCGACCGTACGCCAGCGCAGGCTGCGGGGCCGCCATCGAGCCCTGGCACCTGAGCTACGCGCCCATTTCCGCCGAGGCGCTCGAGGAACTCACGCTGCCGGTGCTCCGCCGGGCGGTCGAAGCGGGCAACATGCTCGGCAAGGAGCATGTGGTCGAGCGGCTGCCCGAGATCTATACGCGTTTCATCCTCGCAGTCGATCCGCCCGTCGCAGCATCGCTGCAGCGGCGCAACTCGTTGCGCGCCTGAAGTGCGCCGGACTTTCGATGCGCAAGGTCCATACGGCCGATTCGACGATCGAGGTCGCGCACCTGCGCAACGTGCTCGAAGCAGAAGGCATCGCGTGCTTCGTGCGCAATGAGCGGCTCGCGGGCGTGATCGGCGAGATCCCGTTCATCGAGTGCTGGCCCGAGCTGTGGGTTGCCGAGTCAGGCCAGGAGCTGCGCGCGCGCGGCCTGATCGAGCAGGCGTTGCGGCCGCGGCCCGTCGGCGATCCATGGGTCTGCCCGGGCTGCGGGGAGCACATGGACGCGCAGTTCTCCGAGTGCTGGCGCTGCGCAGGCGATGTGGAGCCGGCGGAGCAGGGCCCTTGAGGGCACTCACGATCGACCGGCGTTTCAATGGCCCGCCGGACTCCGGCAACGGCGGCTATGTGTGCGGGGCCTTTGCGGTCGCGACGGGCGCCGACCTGCGGGTCCGGCTCGTCGCGCCACCGCCGCTTGCAGTGCCGCTTAACGTGCTGAAGGACGAGGCAGGGGAGTGGACGCTCGGTTCCGCAGCGGGAACGGTCGCGCGCGGCACACCGGCGCGATTGGGCCTCGACGTGCCGCCGCCTCCTCAATACGTGCAGGCCGTGTGGGCGTCGCAGCACTACGCCGGGTTTCGCGACCACTCTTTCCCCGACTGTTTCGTCTGCGGACCGCATCGGCGGCGCGGCGATGGCCTGAGGATCTTCCCGGGATTGCTGGATACAGGGCTCGTCGCGGCGCCGTGGCTGCCTTCGGACGGGCTCGATGCCGGGGACGGCAAGGTCGCGGTCGAGTTCCACTGGGCGGCTCTCGATTGCCCGGGATACTTCGCGGTCTCCGCCGGCCGGCGCCCGATGGTGCTGGGTGAGATGCACGCGCACGTGGACCGCCGGGTGCACACCGGCGAGTCCTGCATCGTCATCGGCTGGAAGCTCGGGTCGGCGGGGCGCAAGCATTACGCGGGCACCGCGCTCTTCGACGAGGACGGGGAGCTGGTCGCGAGGGCGGCGGCGACGTGGATCGAGGTGGGCGGCGGCGCGGAAGGAGGCGAGCGGTTCGTGACCAGCGGTTAGCGGTTAGTAGGAAGCCCGGCTGCGCCGGGCACTCTGACTTCTTACTAACCGCTAACCGCTGATCACTAGTCACTCTCCGCTCCGTCCTGCCGCCACTGCCCCCACCAGCCCCGCCACGCAGAGCGCCAGGCCCGGCCAGGGCGACGGCCCAACCGCCAGCCACACGAGCCCGCCGAGCAGCGCGGCTCCGCAGATCACGGTCGCATCACGACGCCGTGCACTCGCGCGCAGCTCGCCGCGGAGTTCTTCGAGCCCCGCCTGCTCGACCCTGAGCCGGAACTTTCCTTCGGACGCCTGCTGAACGAATTGCTGCAGTATCTGCGGCATCATCCTCAGCGCCTCGCTCACGTCCGGCAGCTGGCGACGCAGCTCCATCGCAAGCGTGCGGCCGCTCAGCCTGTCCGCGGCCCAGTCCCGCAGGATCGGCTGCGCGGTCTTCCACAGGTCGAGCTCGGGATAGAGCTGGCGACCGAGGCCCTCGATCTGCAGCAGCGTCTTCTGCAGAAGGATCAGCTGCGGCTGGACCTGCATCTGGAAGCGGCGCGCGGTCTCGAACAGCCTGAGCAGCACCTGGCCGAACGAGATCTCCGACAGCGGCTTGTTGAAGATCGGCTCACACACCGTGCGCACGGCCGCCTCGAGTTCCTCGACGCGCGTCTCGGCCGGCACCCAGCCCGAATCGACGTGCAGTTGCGCGATGCGGTGATAGTCGCGATCGAAGAAGGCGAGGAAGTTCTCGGCAAGGTAATGCTGGTCCCTGGCATCGAGCGATCCGACGATGCCGAAATCGACAGCGCAGTACTTCGGGTACTCGGGATCCTCGAGCTGCACGAAGATGTTGCCCGGGTGCATGTCGGCGTGGAAGAAGTTGTGCCGCAGCACCTGCGTGAAGAAGATCGTGACGCCGTTCTCCGCGAGACGCTGGATGTTCGTGCCGTGCCGGCGCAGCTCGTCGATGTCGCTCACGATGACGCCGCGGATGCGCTCCATCACCATGGCCTCGGGCCGGCAGTAGTCCCAGTAGACCGCGGGAACGTGCAGCAGGTCGGAGCCGGCGAAGTTGCGCTTCAGCTGCGCGGCGTTCGCGGCCTCGCGCATCAGGTCGAGCTCGTCGAGGACCGTCTTCTCGTACTCGCGGACGACCTCGACGGGACGCAGTCGATGGCCTTCGCTCGCGTAGTCGCGGGCGAGACCAGCCACGACGTACATGACCTCCAGATCGCGTTCGACTTTCTCGCGCACCCCGGGCCGGAGCACCTTCACGACCACTTCCTCGCCGGAGCGCAGGCGCGCCGCGTGCACCTGCGCAATCGACGCTGCCGCGAGCGGCGTCTCGTCGAACTCCGCGAACACTTCGTTCACCGGGCGGCCATAGGCGCGCTCGGCGATCGCGCGCGCCTCGGTGCCGGGAAAAGGCGGGACGCGGTCCTGCAGCTTCTCGAGTTCGTCCGCGATGTCGGCGGGCATCATGTCGCGGCGCGTCGAAAGCGCCTGGCCGAACTTGACGAAGATCGGACCGAGTTCCTCCAGCGCCAGGCGGATGCGCTCGCCGCGAGAACCGCCCCGTCTGCGCTCGAACCAGGTTGCCGGCGACAGGTAGAAGACGTAGCGCAGCGGCCGGAAAAGGTGTGTCGCGAGGATGATCTCGTCCAGCCCGTGCCTCACGAGCACGCGCTGGATCTGCATGAGTCGGCCGATGACGCGGAGGCGCATTGGAGAGTGATCAGTGACCAGGGGGTAGGGGATGGTGAGGAGAGCCGGCGCGCCCGCGTTACTTTGCTTTCGCGCGGATCCGCGCCGCGCCGTCCGGCGTGCCGCGTGACTCGAGCCGTGCGAGGCGGGCCTCCAGTCGCTCGGCGTCATCGCGCAGACGATCGACTTCCGCCAGGAATTCCTCGGTCTCGGTGCGCGTCGGCAGGTCGCGACCCTCTTCCTGCAGGTACTCGACGACGTTGGCCCCGAGCGAACCGCCGGCCTTGCGGCCCCAGTCCAGGAATCCGCGCGCGAAGTTGGCAACCTGTCGTGCGGCAACGTCTCCGATCACGCGGGCGAGTTCCTCCTCGAAGTCCGGTTGTGCCTGCGCCAGCAGTTCACGGAACTTCTGCGCCACCTCGGCGTCGCCCTCGATTCGAACGCCGCCACCGCGCAGCGCACCCTCTGCGCGCGGACCGGCAAGTGCCAGCAGCGCGATCGGAGTGCCCGACAGGCTCGCGTCCGCGTCGCCGTCGTGCCTCGTCGAGAGCGCAACCCGTCCGCCTTCCGCCGTGAAGAAAAAGGCGAAAGGCGTTCCCTCGACGGTGAGCGACACGACTCGTCCATCGAGCTGCCGGCAAAGCGCCTGCGCCTTGCGCGATTCCCCGATGTTGCGGTTCAGCACTTCCGCCAGGCGCTCGAGCAGCATGTCAGTACTTGAAGCCCTTGTGGAGGGCGACGATGCCGCCGCTCAGGTTGTGGTGGCTGCAGTCCTCGAGCCCCGCCTCGCGCATCATCGCCAGCAGCGTCCGCTGGTCCGGGAAGCGCCGGATCGATTCGGCGAGGTACTGGTAGCTGTCGGAGTCCCCGGCCACGCGCTTGCCGAGCCACGGCAGCACGCTGAACGAGTAGACGTCGTAGATGGGCTTCAGGCCGGGCAGCACCGGCTTCGAGAACTCGAGCACGAGCAGGCGGCCACCCGGCTTGAGGACGCGGTGCATCGAAGCGAGCGCGGCCGCCTTGTCCGTCACGTTGCGCAAGCCGAAGCCTATCGTCACGCAGTCGAAGCTCTCGTCCTCGAACGGCAGGCACTCCGCGTTCGCGATCGAGAAGCGCACGTTGCGCATCAGGCCCCGGTCGAGCAGGCGGTCGCGGCCAACCTCGAGCATCGCGGCGTTGATGTCCGACAGCACCACGAGACCGCCTTCGCCGACCTGTCCTGCCATGCCTGCCGCGAGGTCGCCCGTGCCACCCGCCACGTCGAGGGCGGACTGTCCCGGTCGCAGGCCGGTCTGCCCGAGCGCAAAGCGCTTCCAGAGCCGGTGCACGCCGGCCGACATCAGGTCGTTCATCAGGTCGTACTTGTCGGCGACCGAGTCGAAGACCTCGCGCACGCGCCGGGCCTTCTGGTCCCTCGGGACCTGCTGGTAGCCGAAGTCCACCGAGCCGGGCCCGTCGGCTGGCGTGTCTTTGCGCCTGGTCTCGCTCATAAGGCCCGACATTCTACGCGGTCGGCCGCCATACCGGTCGGGTCGGGGTACGGGGGGCTTTCGCCGGGCCCCGGCCGAGTGACTCTTCAGGCACCACTCACCTGCCGCCAGAAGGTGATTTCAGGCGGGCCGGTCAGAAATGCGGAAGCACTCTGGATGAAGGCCTGGATGTGAGGCTGCCGCATGTGCAATCCGGCTCGACGGCCTGGACAGTGGCGATCAGCGCACCAATGGCCGCAATAGCCTCATCGATCTGCCCTGGCAGAGTACGGTAGCTGACGAAAATGACTGTATGGCCCATGCTAAAACCAGTAATCCGCCGCGCATCGCTCATCGGGGCCGGGGATCATTTCAATCACCTTTCGAGCTTGAGCCGATACCGTGACGTTTCGACGGCACCGGCGTCGGATAGGGCAGGCCGAGCTTCGCGAGCCGGTCGAGGTACCGCTGCCAGTTCTCGGCGTGCGTACGACCCAGCTCGTGCAGGTATCCCCAGGTGTACAGGCCCGTGTCGTGGCCATCGTCGAACACGATGCGCACGGCGTAGTTGCCGACCGGGTCCACGGACCGCACGCCGACTTCGTGCTTGCCGAGCTGCAGCGCCTCCTGGCCCGGGCCATGCCCACGCACCTCGGCCGACGGCGAGTAGACGCGCAGGTATTCGAACGGCAACTCGAAGCGGGTGCCGTCGTCGAACGACACGTCGAGCACGCGCGAGCGCGAGCGAAGCTTGATCTCGGTCGGGTGCGGTTCCGTCAACGGCGTGGCTCCGGCAATGGTCGCAGAGACTGGGCTGCGGGAAGCGGACTACAGAATGTAGCGCGCGAGGTCCTCGTCGCGCGCCAGCTCGCCGAGGTTGCGGTCCACGTAGCCGGCGTCGATGAGGACGGATGCGCCGGATCGGTCCGAAGCCTCGAACGAAACGCTCTCGAGCAATCGCTCCATCACGGTGTGAAGCCTTCGGGCGCCGATGTTCTCGGTGCGCTGGTTCACGTCGAACGCCACCTCCGCCAGCCTGCGTACGCCATCCGGTGCGAACTCGATCCGTACGCCCTCCGTATCGAGCAACGCGGCGTACTGGCGGCACAGCGACGCGTCGGGCTCGGTCAGGATGCGCACGAAGTCCTCGACCTTCAGCGCGTCGAGCTCGACGCGGATCGGCAGCCGGCCCTGCAGCTCCGGAATCAGGTCGGATGGCTTCGACATGTGGAAAGCGCCGGACGCGATGAAGAGGATATGATCGGTCTTGACCATGCCGTACTTGGTGTTGACTGTGCAACCCTCGACCAGCGGCAGCAGGTCGCGCTGCACGCCCTCGCGCGAGACGTCCACGCCGGCGGTTTCCTGCCGGCGCGCGATCTTGTCGATCTCGTCGATGAAAACGATGCCGTTCTGCTCGGCGCTGCCGAGGGCCTGTGTCTTGAGCTCGTCCTCGTTGACCAGCTTCGCGGCCTCCTCCTCGGTCAGCAGCTTGAACGCTTCGCGGACCTTGACCTTGCGTGTCTTCGTCCGGTCGCCGCTGAGGTTCGAGAACATCCCCTGCAGCTGCTGCGAGAGTTCCTCCATTCCGGGCGGCGCCATGATTTCGACGCCGACCGGGACGGCCCGCAGCTCGATCTCGATGTCGCGGTCGTCCAGCTGTCCCTCGCGAAGCATCTTGCGGAACCGTTGCCGGGTGTCGCCCTCGCGAGCGGGTTCGGGCTCGGTGCCGGTTCCAACGGCGCGCGGGCGGGGCAGCAGCGCATCGAGCACACGTTCCTCGGCGGCATCCATGGCGCGGGGCTGAACTTTCTCGATCTCGCGTTCGCGGGTCATCTTGACCGCGACGTCCACGAGATCCTTGATGATCGAGTCCACCTCGCGCCCGACGTAACCCACCTCGGTGAACTTCGTCGCCTCGACCTTGATGAACGGCGCGTTCGCGAGCCGCGCGAGCCGGCGGGCGATCTCGGTCTTGCCGACGCCGGTCGGACCGATCATCAGTATGTTCTTGGGCGTGATCTCGGCGCGCAGCCGCTCTTCCACCTGCATGCGCCGCCACCGGTTGCGCAGAGCGATGGCGACGGCGCGCTTGGCCGCAGCCTGGCCGACGATGTGCTTGTCGAGTTCCTGGACGATCTCGCGGGGGGTCATGGAAGACATGGGAAGCGGTTAGTGTTCAGGGGGTAGGGGACAGGAGCCGGAAAGCGGTCAGTGACCAGCGGTTAGCGGTTAGTAAGAAGTCAGAGCGCCCGGCGCAGCCGGGCTTCCGACTATCCGCTAACCGCTAGTCACCAATCACCTCTCCGAGCGTCTCGATCGTAACGTTGCGGTTCGTGTAGATGCAGATGTCCGCGGCGATGCCGAGGGCCTTCTCGACGATCGTGCGTGCGTCGAGGTCCGTGTTCTGCAGCAGCGCGAAAGCGGCGGCGTGAGCGAACGGGCCGCCCGATCCGACGGCCATCAGGTCGTGCTCGGGCTCGATCACGTCGCCGTTGCCGGAGACGATGAACGAGTGCGTGGCGTCGGCGATGCAGAGCAGGGCCTCGAGGCGCCGCAGGCTGCGGTCCGAGCGCCAGTCCTTGGCCAGTTCGATCGCCGCGCGGGTCAGGTTGCCGTACTGCTGGAGCTTGACCTCGAAGCGCTCGAACAGCGTGAAGGCGTCCGCCGTGCCGCCGGCGAAGCCGGCGATCACCTTCCCTTCGTGCAGACGCCGCACCTTGCGCGCGTTGCCCTTCATCACGGTGTTGCCGAGGGTCACTTGTCCGTCGCCGCCCATGGCCACGAGGCCGCCGCGCCTGACGCAGAGGATGGTGGTGCCGTGGGGATCGAAGTTGGACATGGCGTGAGGCTCCGGGAAGGCGGCGGGCGGAGAGCTGTCGGTTGAGGGACGTGGGCGAAGAGGCGTGGGCTAAGAGGCCAAGGCAGAGGGGCGTGGCCCGTAGGTCGGGTTGGCAGCACATTCCGGCCCACAGCCGACGGCCTATCGCCTATCGCCTATCGCCTTCGTCGCCCTCCGCTTCGCCCGGGGATGGGCTGCGTCGTATATCCGGGCAAGGTGCTGGAAATCAAGGTGCGTGTAGACCTGGGTCGTGCTGATGTTGGCGTGTCCAAGCAGTTCCTGGACGGCCCGCAGGTCGCTCGAGGACTCGAGCAGATGCGAGGCGAAAGAGTGGCGGAACATGTGCGGGTGGACGTGCTCGGGCAGTCCCTGCCGCAGCGCCCACTGTGCGATCCGACGCTGCACGATGCGCGGGCCCAGGCGCCGGCCGTTCACGCCCACGAAAACGGCAAGTTCACCGACCCCGGCGATGGTTGCGCGCTCCTTGAGCCAGCGTGACAACGCCGCGACGGCTTGCCGGCCGACCGGCACGATGCGTGCCTTACGGCCCTTGCCCATGACACGCACGGCACGGTCGCGCAGGTCGAGATCGGCGAGGTCGAGACCGAGCAGTTCCGCGAGACGCAGCCCTGACGAATAGAAAAGCTCCATGATGGCCTTGTCGCGCACGGCGAGGCTGTCGTCCGTGCGAAACTCCAGCAGCCGCGCCATGGTGTCGGCATCCAGCGTGACGGGGAGGCGCTTGCGGGCTTTCGGCGCCTGCACGTCCGCGGACGGATCGCGCTTGAGTTCGCCCTCGCGGATCAGGTAGCGGAACAGGCTGCGGGTGGCGGAGAGCCGCCGCTGCACGCTGCGCGGCGCGAGGCCGCGGCGGTGGCACTGCGCTGCGAAGCTGCGGATGTGCTGCGGGTCGAGCCCGTCCCAGGCGGTGACGCCATGTTCGTCGCAGTATGCGACGAGTGTCCCGAGGTCGCGGGTGTAGGCCGACTGGGTGTGGGGCGACAGCCGTCTTTCGTTGCGCAGGCTCTGCAGAAAGCGGGTCACCCCTTCCGCGAGCGCTTCGCTCATGCGCCGCGGGCCGTGAGCGCCTCGGTCACGATGTCGCCGATGCGCACCAGGTAGTCGGTGCTCATGGTCGGCAGGTAGCGCTCGGTGTCGTGGCTCGCCACCGCCAGGAGCCCGAGGGAGCCACGCTCGCCGAGCGGGATCAGTACGGTGGAGCCGACCTGCACGCCGTCCTTGCCGAACAGGTAGTCGCGCAGCGAGTCGCGGAGCTGCCCGCTGCGCGGCCGCCCGGATTCGAAGAAAGTCTCGAGCAGCTTCAGTTCGGCGCTGGCTTTCGCCACGACGCGCACATGAGAGCTGTGGTATCCGGCAAGCCCGGGCATCGAAGGATCCGTGAGCAGCAGCAGCCAGCGTGATGCGCCGAAATCCTCGCGCAGCGCGGTCTCGAGCGCGGCGACCGCCGACTTGAGGTCGCGGGCGCGCAGCAGACGCCTTGTCAGCCGGTGCACACGGTCGGTGATCGCGTCGTTTGCGCGACCATTCTCGATCAGTTCGTGCAGCTTGTGCTCGAGCGCTTCATGCTTCTCGCGCAGCACCAGCACCTGGCGCTCGACCAGGGACACCGCCGCGCTGCCGCGCTGGTGGGGAAGACGCAGTCGTGCGAGTACCCCTGGGTGACGCTCGAAGAACTCCGGGTGCGCCACCAGGTACTCACCGATCTGTTCCTCGGCGAGCGACCCGGGCTCGGTCCCGCGTATCGGCTGCTTGTTCATGTTCGTCTCCCCTGCGCGGTCTCAAGTTTCTACGGTGCCTTCGAAGGCCGTCTCCGCCGGTCCCGTGAGCCAGATCGGCTCTCCGGGCCCCGGCCACTGCACGATCAGGCGTCCGCCCGGCAGGTCCACCCGGACTTCCTCGGCAAGCGGCCCGAACCTGCGGCCGACCGCGACGGCCGCGCAGGCGCCCGTGCCGCAGGCTCGCGTCTCGCCTGCGCCGCGCTCGAATACGCGCAGGCGCACGTGGCCCGGATCGACGACCTCGAGGAACCCTACGTTCACCCGCCGCGGAAATCGCGCGTGATTCTCCATCGCGGGTCCGACGCTGTCCACCGGCGCGTCGTCCGCCGAGCGCACACGGATCACGGCGTGCGGGTTGCCGATGGACACGGCACCGAACTCGACCGGGCCGCCGGGCGTCTCGATCCGGTAACTGGCCGCCTCGCGCTCCACGTCGAATGGCAGCGAGCGCGGGTCGAAGTCGGGCACGCCCATGGCGACGGACACGAGGCCGTCGCGGCGCAGCTGCGCATGGACGATGCCGCCAGGGCTGTCCATCGACAATGGCCGGTCCTGGCGTGCCGCGCGCGTTGCCACCAGCCGCGCGATGCAGCGGGCGCCGTTGCCGCACTGCTCCACCTCGGAGCCGTCGGCGTTGAAGACGCGGTAGTAGACGTCGGTGCCACTGCGGCGCGGTGGCTCGAGCACCAGCGCCTGGTCGAACCCGATCCCGGTACGGCGGTCGGCGAGCCGGCGCAGCACGACGGGCGAGGGCACTGCTTCGGGACTGGCGGCGTCGAAGACGATGAAGTCGTTGCCGAGTCCATGCATCTTCGTGAACGCGAGCCGCATCGCGCAAGGATAGCCGACGCTCAGTGGCCCTGCGCGCGCATTTCCGCGAGACTCGCGGCGACGCCGGCTGCGACGGTGGTGAATCGAGGCGTGACGCCGAGTTCGTCGCGCATTCGACCCGTCGCGACGCGTCGCGATTCGACGAGGTAGGAGAGCATGCCGGGGCTGATGCGCACGCGCGCCTCGGCAAGCGTCACCAGCTCCGGTGGCGGCAGTCCGGCGAGTTCGGCGGTCACCTGCAGGAACGCGGTCGTGCTCGAGTGGTCTCCGTCGCCGACGTTGAAGACGCCGCTCACCGGTCGCTCCAGCGCAGCGACGCAGGCCGTGACGAGGTCATCCACGTGGATTCGGTTGCCGGGACCGGCGGCAGCGCTCACCAGCGCCGGCTCGCCCCGCTGCAGCCGTTCCAGCGGCAGGCGGTGCGGACCATAGATGCCCGGCACGCGGAGGACAACCCGGCGTACGCCCCGTGCCTCGCACCACGCGCGGGTGAGCTGCTCCGCCGCAACGCGCCGCCGGGAGCGGTCATTCGAGGGCTCGGTCGAGCTCGACTCGTCGACCGTGGCGCCGGCCGCGTCACCGTAGACACCGGTAGTGCTCATGTAGAGCAAGACGGTCGGATGCGCCTCGCCGAGCGCGTCGAGGAATCGCCCAAGCCTGGCGTCGCTGGTGCCGGAGTCCTGGGGCGGCGCGAGATAGGCGATGGCCGCGCCGTCAGCCGCCGCCTGCAGTCCTCCAGGAAAGTGCGGGGCATCGAGGTCCGCATCGATGGTCTCGATACCGGCCGCGCGCAATGCAGCGACGCTCCCGGGCGACCGTGTGAGCGCAACCACCCGCCAAGCAGGTCGTATCCGTTCGGCCAGCCGGCGACCGACGTAGCCACAGCCCGCGATGAAGCACCTGCGATCCATCGGCCAAGCATACGCGATTGCTGTCAGGCGTCCGGCGACAGCGGAGGCTTCATGGCATGCTGTGCAGGTGCCACAGGTCACGCTAATTCCGACGGGCCAGTCGTTCACTGCCGAGACCGGCGAGACGGTGCTCGCCGCTGCGTTGCGCGCAGGCCTCAACCTGCCGCACAGCTGCAAGGGGGGGCATTGCGCCTCGTGCCGGGCGAGAGTCATCGACGGCACGATTGGCTACGTCGGCGACGTTCCGCTCGGCATCACGGCCGACGAGGTCCGCGAGGGTTACGCTCTGCTGTGCCAGGCGATGGCGCTCACCGATCTCAACGTCGAGGTCCGCGAGATACGACCGGCACCGGACGTTGAAGTGAAGAGCCTGCCCTGTCGCATCGATCGCATGCAGCTGGTCGCCGCGGACGTGATGGCGGTTTTTCTGCGCCTCCCCGCCGTCGAGGCGCTGCACTACAGGGCGGGGCAGTACCTCGACGTGATGCTCTCCGCGGGCCGCCGCCGCAGCTTCTCGATCGCAAGCGCACCGGCCGATGGGCCGCCGCTCGAGTTGCACGTGCGGCGCGCATCGACCACCGGCTTCACGGCACAGCTGTTCGAGAGCATGCACGCGGGCGCGCTGTTGCGCATCGAAGGTCCGCTGGGGCATTTCTGGTTCAGGACCGAGTCGCCGCGCACCGCGATCATGGTCGGCGGAGGCACGGGGTACGCGCCGCTCAGGGCGATGGTCCGGCAGTTGCTCGCCACGGGAGACCGGCGGCCCATAACGCTTTACTGGGGCGCGCGGGACATCGACGGTCTCTACGAGCATGCCTGGCTCGAAGATCTCGCGCGCACGCGGCCAGGATTCGTGTACCGGCCGGTCCTGTCGGACCCCGGAACAGCCGGCGACGGGATTCGACGTGGCCTCGTGCACGAAGCGGTACTGGCCGACCACCCGGATCTCTCGGGAGTCGACGTCTATGCGAGCGGACCGCCGGCCATGATCGAGGCAATTCGCGTCAGTTATGCCGCGCACGGCCTGCCGCGGGAGCGGCTCTTCTTCGACTCGTTCGACTACGCCCCGGACACGCTGGCGAAGATGAAGATGCGGCCAGGCTGAGTCCCGCGCGTTTCAGCGCCGTCGCAGGCGTACACGAGGCAGGTTGGTGCGTCGTCCCACGGACTGCATCACCGACTGCCGCAGGCAGGCGGCGGCCCTGGTGTGCTCGCCCATCTGCTCGAGCAGGTCAGCAAGGATCAGGCTGTTTTCCTGGCTCGGCCGCCGCGCAATGCTCGCCTCGAGATAACTGCGTGCCTTGCCGAAGAGTTCGGCGCGCAGGCACAGTCGCGCGCAGCTCGCGAGCAGCTCCGCATCGTCAGGACGTTTGCGCAACCAGGCCTCCGCGCGTTCGAGCGGGGCGAGCGGATCGGCGAGCACCAGGTCACCGTAGAGTCTCGTGGCACCGGGGTCTGCATTCCCGTCGATCAGTTCGCGGAGGATCTTCTCGGCCGCCGGATGATCCTGGCATGCCATCGCCGCCCGCGCATAGGTGGTGATCGACTGCGGCAACCTGCGCACGCCGCGCGGGAGGTCCGACCATGCCTTCTCCAGCCGGGCCTTGTCAGCGTGCTCGCCGGCGGCACGAATCCCCTCGAGATGCACATGTGCAAGAAGCTCGTTCACCTGCGCCTCTGGCAGCTCCTTGGCGCTGCGCAGCCGCGGACCGAGCGCGAGCAGTTCGGCGCCACGCCCGAGCTTCTGGTACAGCCTCGCCATGAGTTCCAGGCCGCGCGAGTTCAGGTCGCCGGAGGCGTCGAGCTGCTCCAGCGTCTGCAGCGCCGGCTCGTCCTGTCCCCGCCGCATCTGCATCTCGGCCAGCGTGACGAGAGCGGCAGCCCGCTCGCCCGGCGCGTCGTCCTGGGCCCGCGCAAGCCACTCGTCCCGTCTGGCCACCGCGTCGAGCAGGTCCGCTGCGCGCGCTGCGACCAGGTAGTTGGCTGCCGGCGAATCGGCGTCCGGTGCCGAACGCGACAGCAGCTCTTCCGCGCTCTTCCAGTTGCCCGCCGCGAGGTCCAGCAGCCCGCGCTGAGTTTCCTCCCGGGCGCGGCGCCTGCGTCGCTCGGTTCGCAACTGCGCCAGCCGTGCCCGGGAGCTCGCGGCTCCCAGCAGTGCCTGCACCAGGAAGTAGCCGCCTGCGAGCAGCAGAGCGAATATCGGCAGCGTGGTTTCGAACAGCGTGCGGCCGAGGCGAACGGCAACGTAACCCGGGTCGATCAGCAGCAGGTGAGCGAGCAGCCCGCCGGCCACCAGCGCCAGGGCGACGATCGCGGCACCTTTCATGGAGATGCCGCGTTGCCGCCCATGACACGCTGCAGCTGCCGGGCCGCGGCGCCCACCGCAGGCAGCGGCGGCGCGATGTTGATGCCTCGCAGTGCGGCGATTTCCGCCTGTGCGGCGGCGACCGCTGGCGAGGACACGTCGAAGAACTGCGCAAGCCAGGCGCTGGCTGCCTGCAGCGACTGCTGGTATGCGGCAGCGTCCGGCCGCATCGCGGCGACACGGGCGGCGAACAGCAGCAGCTCGAGGTGCTGGCGGCGCAGCGCCTGTTCCTCCAGCGTCACGAGCCGCGTAGTCGCCGGGTCGACCCGCCTGATCGAGACCAGGTCGCGCAGCGCCTGTGAAAGACGATGCAGTCCCCGCTCGAGCGGGCCGGCGGGTTCCGGCGCCGTCTCGAGCCGGCGCCCCTGAGTCGCCGGCACGCCGAGTACCTTCATCGTCGGCAGCGTGGCCTCGATCGCGGCGATCCGCGCCAGCACGTCCGGCAGGTCGGGGCTCGGCACTGCGCGCAGCTCCGCGAGTTCGCGGGCGAGCAGCCGGCGCACTTCCGCCACCGCCGGATCGTCGATAGTCGCCAGCCGAGCGTCCGCCGTCTCCATCGCGACGATCGCGGTGACCACGTCTTGCTCGAGGTTCAGGCGCCGCGCTCCGAGGTCGAGCAGGTACATCGCCTCGGCGCGAACCCAGGCACGCTGCGGTGACTCGGTTCGCGTGCGAAGCTCCTCGACGCTGCGGCCGAGCTCGCCAACTTGCGCAGGCAGCTCGCGAAGTCCGCGAACCTCCGTCCTCATCGCATTCTGGGAGGTCTCGAGGCGGGCCGTCAGGGTCGAGAGTTGTCCTGCGAGCCGGTCCTGGACGCCGCGGACCTGGCTGACCTGGCCGCGAACCCGGTCGATCCGATCATCGAACTGGCCGAGACGCCAGTGCGCATGGATCGCAAGCAGCAGCGCCACGACGGCGATGGCGACCAGCATCGGGCTGGTGCCGCCGCCGGCGGCGCGCCGGGCATTCATTTCGCCAGAGAGGGATTCAATTTCGGCGGACATCGGATTCGAGCGGGCGCCGGGGTGTTACGCGCGAATCGTATCACGCAGGCACGGGCGCGCCGCCGCCTGCCCGACGCTCGATCAGTGCATCGAGCATCGCCTCGTCCTCGGCACTGCGGGCCACGACGATCGGCCCACGCCAGCCGTGCCGGCGTGCGGCCGCCGCAACCCGTTCGCCTGGCACGAGCAGGGTCGTCTCCACCAGGCGCGGCGCCCGGGACTCGGGCGCGAGCAGCAGCAAGGATTCCAGGACCTCGACGCTCGTGACTGCGACCACGGTGGAGTCCATGGCGCAGGCGCTGGCCAGTTTCTCGAGCGACCCTGCCGCCGGCACGACCGGCACTCGGCGATAGACCTCGGCGACCACGACCGCTGCGCCGCGACGGGCCAGTTCGGCGCGTAGCGCATCGCGTCCGCCTGCGCCCTTGAAGAGCACGATCCGTCGGCCTGCGGGCGCCGCGAAAGCCGGCAGTGCCAGCAGGCCCTCGGAGTCGACGCCTGCCGCGGGAATGGCGTCGACGCTTATCCCGGCGGCCTCGGCTGCTCGCGCCGTGGCCCGGCCGATCACGGCAGTCGCGGCCCTCGGGAGGCAGCCGGTCTGCGCGAGCGCCTGCTCGACGGCATTCGCACTCGTGTATATGACCCAGTCGATCGGCTGCGCGCCGAGCGCCGCACGGACGTCGGCGTCGAGCGGGACCGGTTCGATGGCTACGGTCGGAAACGCCACCGGTGCCGCTCCGTGCCCAGTCAGCAGTGCGCTGAATCGCGCAGACTGGCGGGCCGGCCTCGTGACGACGACGACGAGTCCTGCCAGCGGCTGCTTCACGGCTGGTTGCCGGCCTCGCTGCGCAGGCGTTCGAGCAGCTGGCCCGCTCCTGCCGCCTGCATGCGGCTCGCGAGCGCCTGGCCGAGCTTGACCGCGTCGTTCGCGGAGCCGCTGATCCTGTCGCGGTACGCCTCCCGGCCGTCGGGCGCGCCCACGAAGCCGCGCACGGTGAGCGTCGTGCCATCGAGCGAAGCGTGCGCCGCGATCGGTGAATGGCAGCTGCCTTCGAGGGTGCGCGCGAAGGAGCGTTCCGCGCTCAGCCTCAGGAACGAATCCGCGTGGTGCAAGGCAGCCAGGAGGCTGCGGCTCCGCGCATCGTCCTCGCGGCATTCGATGCCTATCACTCCCTGGCCGACGGCCGGCACGCACATGTCGAGGTCGAGCATCTCGGTGATGCGTTCACCGAGCCCCAGTCGCTCGAGGCCGGCGCAGGCGAGCAGGATCGCGTCGAGGCTGCCCTCCTCGAGCCTGCGCAGGCGAGTGTCCACGTTGCCGCGCAGCAGTTCGAGGATCAGGTCCGGGCGAATGCTCCTGAGCTGCGCCTGCCGGCGCGGGCTCGAAGTGCCGACTCGCGCCTGCTGTGGAAGATCGGCGAAGTGCGCGAATCGCAGTGAAATGAAGGCATCCCGCGGATTGGCGCGCGGCAGTGCCGCAGCGATGCAGAAGCCCGGCGGGAGCTCGCTCGGCACGTCCTTCATGGAGTGCACGGCGATGTCTGCGCGGCCTTCCTGCATCGCGACCTCGAGCTCCTTGACGAAAAGACCCTTGCCGCCGACCTCGGCGAGCGCGCGGTCCTGCACGCGATCTCCCTGCGTGCTCATCGGCACCAGTTCGACCGGCGTGTCGGGATGGGCGGTGCGGAGCAGGGCGGCGACGTGCTCGGCCTGCCAGAGGGCAAGCTTGCTGCGTCGAGTGGCGATGCGTATCGGTTGCGGCACGAGGGACTCCAGGATTGCGTTGATTGGTCTGCTCAGCCGGTCCCGCTTCTGCCGTCGGCCGCATCGCTCTGGAAGCGGAACAACGCGACGAGCAACCCGAGCACGATCGGTCCGACGAACAGCCCGATGAAGCCGAAGGCCTGCAGGCCGCCCATCACGCCGACGAACACCGCCAGTGTCGGAACCTCGGCGCGGCCGGAAATCAGCAGCGGGCGCAGGAAGTTATCCACCATGCCGACGGCAATGGTGCCCCACAGCGTCAGGAAAATCGCATGCCCGTAGTCGCCAAGGCTCGCGAGGTAGAGCGCTCCGGGCCCCCAGACGATCACGGTGCCGACGAGCGGCACCAGCGCGAAGAGCGCCGCCAGCACGCCGAACACGAGCGCGGAGGGCAGGCCTGCGATCCAGAAGCCGATGCCGACGAGCATGCCCTGCACCAGCGCCGTAACGCCGATGCCCATGAACACGGCGCGTGTGACGTCCCTGAGATGCTGCCAAAGCTTGCCGCGCATGCGCTCCTCGAT
>Ga0113563_10000131_pt1 | contig 29001 bp, 30 predicted proteins | sample Mud3Dept3metaG_FD_80117 | JGI IMG/M metagenome (GOLD analysis project Ga0113563, IMG submission 80117) | Freshwater wetland microbial communities from Ohio, USA, analyzing the effect of biotic and abiotic controls - Mud 3 Core 4 Depth 3... | ecosystem: Environmental > Aquatic > Freshwater >... | reverse complement strand
TTGTGTCAACAGCGGTACTGGCCGGCCGGTGGAGCCCTTCTCCTTGCCGGACTTCCAGGCCGTGCCGGCGACGTCGAGATGAGCCCAGGCGTATTTTTTCGTGAACCGGGCGAGGAAGCAGGCCGCAGTGACGGCACCGGCCGGACGGCCGCCGATGTTGGCGAAATCGGCGAAGTTGCTGTGCAGCTGCTCCTGGTATTCTTCGTGCAGCGGCAGATGCCAGGCGCCATCGCCGGAGCGTTCGCCTGCGGCCAGCACTTCGTGAGCCAAAGCTTCGTTGTTCGCAAACAGGCCGCTGACGACGTGGCCAAGGGCGATAACGCAGGCGCCGGTCAGCGTGGCAATGTCAATGACGGCAGCGGGTTGGTAGCGTTCGGCATAAGTCAGCGCGTCGCACAGGATCAAGCGGCCTTCTGCATCGGTATTGAGGATTTCTACGGTCTGACCCGACATGCTGGTAATGATGTCGCCAGGCTTGGTGGCACGTCCGCCGGGCATGTTTTCGGTCGCAGGAATGATCCCGACCAGGTTCACCGGCAATTTCATCTCGGCAATGGCCTTGATGGTGCCCAGCACGCTGCCGGCGCCGCTCATGTCGAATTTCATTTCATCCATTTCCGGCGCCGGCTTGATCGAAATCCCGCCGGTATCGAAAGTGACACCCTTGCCGACCAGCACGACCGGTTTCTGGCTTTTCGGGCCCGCGCGGTATTCCAGGACAATCAGTTTCGGCGGCTGGCTGCTGCCCTGTGCGACCGAAAGCAACGTATTCATGCCCAGCTTTGCCATGTCGGCCCGCTCCAGCACCTGGATTTTCAGCCGGTAATGTTTGGCGAGCTTGCGTGCCTGGTCCGCCAGGTACGACGGCGTGCAGATATTGCCCGGCAGGTTGCCAAGGTCACGGGCGAGGCTGACGCCGTGCGCAAGGGCGAGGCCCTGCGCGAGGCCGCGTGCGGCCCGTTTCGCGTCCCCTTGCGCCTTGATTGCCAGCACTACCCGTCGCAATGCCGGGACATCCTGCGCCGGTTTGCTCTTCATTTGTTCGAAACGATAGACCGCCACCCGCGCCGCGCAAGCGGTTTGCATGACTCGCCATTCAAGATCGCGTTTCCCCACCGCGAGTTCGGCGAGATGTAATTCGGCATCGCCGGCGCCGGTTTTGGCAAGCGCGCTGATCGCTGCGGTAACAATGCGGCGGAACTGGTTCTCCCCGAATTCTGTTTGCGGGCCCAGACCCACCAGCATTACTCGCGCGCTGGCGATGCCGGGCACGTCGTGCAGCAGCAGTGTGGTGCCCATGCGCCCGGTCATGTCCCCGCGATCCAGCACGCGTCGCAGGTAACCTTTGGCGGTACGGTCGAGGGCGCCTCCGGCCTCGCTCAGCTTTTTGTCCGCATATACGCCGACTACGGTGCAGCCGCTGGCATTGCGGCCCGGAATGAGGGGTTTTATGCTAAATTCCACGCGTCAACTCCTATGTGCGTTCAGACTTGTAAGTTACGGGATCGCAAGGTGATGGGCGGCACGTACCGTGCGGATCCGACCGTCATTGAACACGGCTGACGGCCGGCAACATTTGCACCAGAACACCGGTATCCAAGGTTCATTGATTATCTGCGCGTTCCCTTCAAAAAGCAAAACGCCGGCATGATTTTCCGCTCTGCAATGCTGAGGGAACTCGCCACTTCGGCGGTTGCGACGTTTCTGGTTCTGCTCGGCATTTCCATTACTACGCAATTGGTGCGCCTGCTCGGGCAGGCCGCCGGCGGCATGATCACGTCCACGGGGATCGTGGCGTTGCTGGGGTTCACACTGGTCGGTTATTTGCCGATCCTGCTGTCCGTGACGCTGTTCATTGCGGTGCTCATGACACTTACCCGGAGTTACCGCGATTCGGAAATGGTGGTGTGGTTCTCCTGCGGGCAGGGGCTTAACCGCTGGATCGGGCCGGTGCTGACGTTTGCGCTGCCGCTGGTGCTGACGATTGCACTGCTGTCGCTGCTGCTCGCGCCGTGGGCGGTGCAGCAAGCGGAGGAGTTTCGCCGGCAGATGGATAGTCGCGATGACGTGGCCCAGGTTACACCCGGTGTTTTTCACGAATCACGCCGGGCCGACCGCGTGTACCTGGTCGAGGAGGTCGAAGGCAAGTCAAACCTGGTAGCCAATGTTTTTGTCAGCTCGACCCAGCACGGCAAGCTGGGCGTGATGGTCGCGCAGAGCGGATTTCAGGAAACTGCAGCCAACGGCGATCGCTTCCTGGTACTGACCAACGGGCGTCGCTATGAGGGGGTGCCGGGGTCGCCCGAATACAAGATTTTCGAGTTTGAGCGCTACGCGATGCGTGTGGACACCGCCGAATCGGCGGTGCGCGCGCCGACTACCAAGTCGACGTCCACGCGGGATCTGCTGCGCGACCGGACGCCGCGCAACCTCGGGGAACTGTCGTGGCGTGTGGGCTTGCCGACGAGCGCGCTGATTTTGTGCCTGCTCGCGATTCCACTGTCATTTGTCAATCCCCGTGCCGGGCGATCAATGAATATCGTCCTGGCAATACTCGTGTACATGACCTACAGCAACATGCTGTCAATCATGCAGGCGTGGATTGCGCAATCGCGCGTCGATGTGACCACCGGCATGTGGGGCGTGCATGTGACCATGTTGTTTTTGCTGCTGGCAATGTTTTACCGCCGGCTTTCAGTGTTCTCGGTGTGGCGGTTGTTGAGATGAGAACGTTGCGCAGCTATATCGCGCGGGAGGTGGTGGTAGCCACGCTGCTGGTTTTTGCCGCATTGCTGATGCTGTTCGGGTTCTTTGACCTGGTGGAGCAGGTGAAGGACCTGGGGCGGGGCGGCTACCGGCTGAGCCACATTCTGCTCCACGTGCTGTTATCAGCCCCCAACAATGTTTACGAAGTGTTCCCGATCGCCGCATTGATCGGCACGTTGTTTGCGCTGGCACAGCTGGTGGCAAGTTCGGAATATACCGTGATGCGTGCCTCCGGAGTGTCGCTGGTGCGCATGGTGGGTGTAATCGGCATGGTTGGCGCGATGTTCGGAGCGCTGACCTTTGTCGTCGGCGAGTTCGTTGCGCCACCGGCGGAGCAGTTTGCGCAACGGCTGCGCTCCCAGGCAATTGCCGGCATCGTGGCACAGGAGTTTCGATCGGGTCTGTGGATCAAGGACGGCACCGCCTTCGTCAATGTGCTGGAGGTTACGCCTTCGGCAGGGCTCAAAGGGGTACGGATTTACGAGTTTGACAAAAGTTACCGGCTGCGCACCTTGAGCTATGCGGCGGGCGCGGAATATCAGGGACAGAACCGCTGGCAGCTATCTGATGTTGCGCAAACGTCGTTTGACGGCTTGAAGACGCGGGTGAGCAAGTTGGCGAATATGGAATGGCATTCGGTGCTCGAGCCGGCGTTGCTGAGCGTGCTGCTGATCAAGCCCGAGAAAATGTCGGCATGGAGCCTGTACTCGTACGCACAGCACCTCAAAGAGAACCGGCAAAAGGCGCTGCGCTACGAAATAGCCTTGTGGACCAAACTGCTGTATCCGGTGGCTGTGCTGGTGATGATGCTGTTGGCGCTGCCGTTTGCCTATTTTCAGGGCCGCCAGGGGGGTGTTGGCGCGAAGATTTTTGCCGGCATTATGCTCGGACTGGCTTTCCATTTTCTGAACCGCCTGCTCGGGCACCTGGGCCTGCTCAATGACTGGCCGCCGTTTGCGAGTGCAGTAGCCCCGACACTGCTGTTCCTCGGGATCGCTATCAGCATGATGTGGTGGCAGGAGCGGCGCTGAGTCGCGGGTTTATATGGCCCTGACCAGACGGGTGCCGGCCAGCCGGTCATGCAGGAATTGCCGGTCGCGGTCGAGTAAGGCCCACAGCACCGTAATGCCGAGCAGACCATAACCAATCGCGGAGAGGATCACGCGCAACAGCGCCCGGGGCAATGAAAGCCGGGCGCCGGCAGTCGTCTCCACACGGATACGCCAGGTTTTCATTGCCAAAGTCTGGCCGCCGCGGTGCCATTGCCATGCAAAATATCCGGCGGTGGTCAGTGCCACCGCCATCTGGGTGATCATCCTCGGAGTCGCCGCGCCCGCGGCCTGCGCCAATTCCGCGGCGACGCTGCCGGCAAGCAGAACCACGGCGGTCAGCAGCAATACTTCGTAAATGAGGCTCAGCAGGCGTTTGCCGATGCCCGGTGTGCTGGTGAGATGCGTCACTGCGGGTCTGATGACGGTGCGGGTGGGACTGTCGTGCCCGGACCGATCGGTTCGGCAACGGGCGGGTCGAACGGGGTTTCCGGTTGTGCAAGGGAGCGCCGGTAAGCCTCCCATTGCTTGCGCATTTCCCGACGTTGCTCGGGTGTCAACTTCGTGTAACGTTTGCGCGCTGCCTCGCGCTGCGCCGGGGTCAGCGCCGCCCAATCTTTCATCCGTTTCTGCAGCCGTTGCTGCTCGGCGGGCTTCATTTTCGGGTAACGGTTCGCGATCGTTACCCACTTCTTGCGCCGCGTGGCGTCCAGATTGTTCCAATCCTCCGCAAGCGGTGCGAGCACCTGCTGCTGGGCGGCTGTGAGTTCCGACCACGCCGGCCGGACGGGCTTAGTGGTCTGCTTGGCAGGCTGAGCGGCGACGGCGGATAGCGCGATGCATAGCCAGACGATCAGCGCGACTGCCGTTTTAGCCATGAGTCGAAGCCTTTGTCGAGGTAGGCATCGATGGGCAGATCGTCGGTCAACAAGCGCGCATCGAGGTCGGCCAGTTCGTTGCCCGATCCGTTGCCGGCTTGCCAGTAAACGATGCCAATTAGCCCCAACATCAATATCGCCATGGGCAGCACGTAGCGTAAGCCTGCTGCCGGCCGCTGGGTGATGCGCGACACCAGCTGCCCCGCCCATGCCGGTACCGAGACCGGCGATTCCCGGAGTCCGGCGAGTGCACGCTCGCGTGCTGCAGCCAACTGCATCACGGTACTGCCGTCCATCTCCCGGGTGCCTTGATCGAGCACACGGACGATTTTTCGGGCAATCTCGTGTTCCTCGGCATTCATAACTCAATTCCCTGTTTTTTGAGCAAAATTGCCAAAGCATGCGTCGCCCGGGAGCAATGCGTTTTCACGCTACCCTCCGAGCATTCCATAACCTTTGCCGCTTCGGCAACATCAAGTTCTTCCCAGTAACGCAGCATAAACGCCTGACGTTGACGCAGGGGCAGGGTGGTTATGGCTTTCTCAATGATATCAAGAACCTGCTTTTGCTCCAGCTGTTCTGCGGGGCGACTCGCCACCTTGGAGTTTCCGTCGATTTCCAGGGTATCCAGGGGATCATGGTCCTCGTCGTTGTCCGCTCCGAACAGGGCGCTCAGCGGCATTACCCACGCCGACCGCACTTTCTGGCGGCGGAAGAAATCCCGGGTGGCGTTCTGCAAAATACGCTGAAAAAGCATCGGCAGTTCGGCGACCGGACGCTCTGAATACTTTTCAGCCAGTTTGAGCATGGCCTCCTGCACGATATCCAGCGCAAGATGTTCATCGCGCACGGAAAACACCGCTTGTTTGAACGCTCTTCGCTCGACTCCTGCAAGGAAATCCGCAAGTTCCTTACTGGTGGCCAGTGGATTGCCTTTTCATGTGCCGGCGTTGCCGGGGAAGCAGGGGCGGAGCCGGGTGCCCCCAAGGTGGCGGCATCTTAGCAAAACGCACAACAGAGGCAAGCGGTGCAATCGGTGTCCTGCAGACGCTTGTATCCTGCTGTTTAAAGGGATATTTTGCTTGACCGGCAGCGCGACGCCCGGTAATGTTTCAGGTTTACCTCTCTCCAGAAACCCGCGCTTAGCGTTTCAGCGCGAGCGGGTCCAAAATCATGCAATTGTCGGGTGCAGAGATCGTTGTGCGCTGCCTGCAGGAAGAAGGCGTAGACCATGTCTTCGGCTATCCGGGCGGCGCAGTGTTGTTCCTGTATGACGAGTTGTTCAAACAGGACAAAGTCAAACATGTGCTTGTTCGCCATGAACAGGCGGCGGTGCACGCGGCTGACGCCTATGCGCGCTCGACCGACAAAGTCGGTGTCGCGTTGGTGACGTCCGGTCCCGGGGTCACCAACGCGATTACCGGCATTGCCACGGCCTACATGGATTCGATACCGCTGGTGATCCTGACCGGACAGGTACCCACATATGCCATCGGCGAAGATGCCTTCCAGGAATGCGACACCGTTGGCATCACGCGTCCCTGTGTCAAACACAACTTCCTGGTGAAGGACGTCAGCGATCTGGCGCTGACCATCAAGAAAGCGTTTTATATAGCGGCGACCGGCCGGCCCGGTCCGGTGGTTGTCGACATACCCAAGGACATCACGGCGCACAAGGCGGAGTTTGCGTATCCGAAATCGATCGCGATGCGTTCCTACAATCCGGTGGTCAAGGGACATGCCGGCCAGATCAAGAAGGCAATCAAGTTGCTGCTGGAGGCGAAGCGCCCGATGATCTACACCGGGGGCGGCGTGATACTGGGCGATGCCTCGGCAGAGCTCGCACAGCTGGTAAGACTGCTCGATTTCCCGTGCACCAATACGTTGATGGGTCTGGGGGGATTCCCGGCCACCGACCGGCACTTCCTGGGAATGCTGGGGATGCACGGCACCTACGAAGCCAACATGGCCATGCAGCACTGCGATGTGCTGCTCGCCGTCGGCGCGCGGTTTGATGACCGTGTGATCGGCAATCCTAAACATTTCTTCGAGCAGCCACGGAAGATTGTCCATATCGACATTGATCCTGCGTCGATTTCAAAGCGGGTAAAGGTCGACGTGCCCGTGGTCGGCAACGTGCGCGAGGTGCTGAAGGAGTTGACTCGCCAGATTGAAGCAGCGCGTGGCGGGCCGGACAAGGAGGCACTGAAAGCCTGGTGGACTCAGATCGAGCTGTGGCGGGGCCGCGATTGCCTCAAGTACGACCGGACCAGTGCGATTATCAAGCCGCAATTCGTGATCGAGAAGCTCTACGAGGTAACCAAGGGCGATGCGTTTGTCACCTCTGACGTCGGTCAGCATCAGATGTGGGCTGCACAGTTCTACAAATTCGACAAGCCGCGCCGCTGGATCAATTCCGGCGGATTGGGCACGATGGGTGTCGGCCTGCCTTATGCGATGGGCGTGCAGATGGCGCACCCCAAGGCGACTGTGGCCTGTGTAACCGGCGAAGCATCGGTGCAGATGTGCATCCAGGAGCTGTCGACCTGCAAACAGTACCGATTGCCGGTCAAACTGGTCAATCTGAACAACCGCTACATGGGCATGGTGCGACAGTGGCAGGAGTTCTTCCACGGCAACCGTTACTCGGAGTCATACATGGACGCATTGCCGGATTTCGTCAAACTGGCTGAAGCCTATGGTCACGTCGGCATGCGCATCGAGAAACCGGCAGATGTCGAACCCGCCCTGAAGGAGGCTTTTTCCCGCAAGAAGGATCTGGTCTTCCTCGACTTCATCACCGACCAGACTGAAAACGTATTTCCGATGGTTCCGGGCGGCAAGGGCCTGTCCGAGATGATCCTGGTTTGATGCCATGAGACATATCATTTCGGTTCTGCTGGAGAATGAGGCGGGCGCATTGTCCCGGGTCGCGGGGCTGTTTTCGGCGCGTGGTTACAATATTGAATCGCTGACGGTGGCACCGACGGAAGACGAAACGCTGTCACGGATGACCATAGTGACTTCCGGTTCGGACGATATCATCGAGCAGATCAACAAGCAGTTGAACAAGCTGGTGGACGTGGTCAAGGTCGTTGATCTTTCCGAGGGCGGGCACATCGAACGGGAACTGATGCTGGTCAAGGTGCGCGCGGTGGGGAAGGATCGCGAGGAGATGAAACGCATGGCGGATATTTTCCGCGGGCGCATCATCGATGTTACCGACAAGGACTACACGATTGAGCTGACCGGACCGGGTTCGAAGCTCGATGCGTTCCTGAAGGCGATCGACCAGGTCGCAATTCTGGAAACAGTACGTACTGGCGCTTCCGGCATCGGCCGCGGCGACCGTATTTTGAAGGTTTGAGGGGCTGGCACGGCGTCCCGTATCAGTGCGGGACGAGCATGCCTGTGCATAATCACCATCCACGTTTCAGACAGAGGAAGACATGAAGATCTATTACGACAAAGACGCGGACCTTTCGCTGATCAAGCGCAAGCAGGTCGCCATCATCGGCTACGGTTCGCAGGGTCACGCGCATGCCAACAATCTTAAGGATTCCGGTGCCAAAGTTACCGTGGGGCTGCGCAAAGACGGCGTCTCCTGGAACAAGGCCAAGAAAGCGGGCATCGCGGTCAAGGAAGTCGGTGACGCGGTCAAGGGCGCCGACCTGGTGATGATTCTGCTCCCGGACGAGCACCACGCGGATGTGTACCGCAACGAGATCGAACCCAACATCAAGAAAGGCGCGACGCTGGCGTTTGCCCACGGGTTCAACATCCACTTCAACCAGGTTGAGCCGCGAGCCGACCTCGATGTGATCATGATCGCCCCCAAGGGTCCGGGGCACCTGGTGCGTTCCACCTACACGCAGGGCGGCGGCGTGCCCGCGCTGATCGCGGTCTACCAGAATCCCAGCAAGAAAGCCCGTGACATTGCACTATCGTATGCCGCAGCAATCGGGGCGGCCCGTGCCGGCGTCATCGAAACCTCGTTCCGCGAGGAATGCGAGACCGACTTGTTCGGCGAACAGGTCGTGCTCTGCGGCGGCGTGTCGGCCCTGATTCAGGCGGGTTTCGAAACTCTGGTGGATGCCGGCTATGCGCCGGAAATGGCGTATTTCGAATGTCTCCACGAAGTGAAGCTGATCGTCGACCTGATTTACGAGGGCGGCATCGCCAACATGCGCTACTCGGTGTCGAACACCGCGGAATACGGCGACTTCACGCGTGGCCCGCGCATCGTTACCGACGAAACGCGCGCGGAAATGCGCAAGATCCTGACGGAAATACAGACCGGTCAGTTTGCCAAGGAATTCATTCTGGAGAACAAGGCCGGCGCGCCGACGCTCAAGGCGATGCGGCGCATCGGCCAGGCGCACCAGGTGGAGACTGTCGGCGCGAAGTTGCGCGACATGATGCCCTGGATCAAGAAAAACCGCCTGGTTGACCAGTCCAAGAACTAGTGAACACGTGAAGAGCGGCCTGTTGCGGGGAAACGGCTTTGACCGGTGTACCCCGCGCGGACCGCTCTTCGCTGTTTGTCGATGAAGTCCTACCCTCATCCGATCATCGCCCGCGAAGGCTGGCCGTTCATAGCCATCGCACTGGTTGTTGCAGCTGGCGTGCACGCTTATGCGGGACTTGGCTGGGCTCTGCCATTGTGGCTGATCGTGCTGTTCGTCGTGCAGTTTTTCCGCGATCCGCCACGGGTAATTCCGCGGGAGCCCAAGGCTGTGCTGTCGCCTGCCGACGGACGCATCGTGGCCGTGGAGAAGGCGTACGATCCCTATCTGCAGCGGGATGCACTCAAGATCAGCGTGTTCATGAATGTCTTCAACGCCCACTCCAACCGCAGTCCGGTGGATGGTGTCGTGGAGAAAATCTGGTACTTTCCCGGCAGCTTCTTCAACGCGGAGTTGTCGAAGGCTTCCGCGGAAAATGAGCGTGCGGTGATCTATCTGCGCACCCCGGATGGCGAGGATGTGACCTGCGTGCAGGTTGCCGGACTGATTGCCCGTCGTATCCTGTGTTATGCCAAGGCGGGACAGCCGTTGGCACGCGGCCAGCGTTTCGGTTTTATCCGGTTCGGATCCCGGGTTGACGTTTATCTGCCGCTCTCGGCGATACCGCGCGTGACCGTCGGCGACAAGGTCTATGCGACCGCGACCGTGCTGGCCGTCTTGGCCTGAGACCCGGGTGCAGATCGCACTGACGTCCTCGGTCCCCATGGTTTAAGATGTCCTCCTATGGCTGAGCCCAAGGACCACAAACTTTTCATCAAATCCCGTTTTGCAAAGCGCGGGATCTATTGGCTGCCCAACCTGTTTACCATTGCGGCGCTGTTTGCCGGCTTTTATGCCATTGTGCAGGCGGTCGGCGGGCGTTTCGAGCAGGCGGCGATTGCGATATTCGTTGCCCTCGTGCTTGACGGACTCGACGGCCGCGTGGCTCGGCTGACTCACACTCAAAGTGCATTCGGCGCCGAACTCGACAGCCTCTCCGACATGGTGTCGTTCGGGGTGGCGCCTGCGCTGGTGGTGTATGTCTGGGCCCTGAAAGACTTCGCCGCGATGCAAACCGTGCCGCTGCTTGGCCCGTGGTTATCCACCAAACTGGGCTGGATCGCCGCGTTCGTCTACTGTGCCTGTGCGGCATTGCGGCTCGCGCGTTTCAATACCAACATCGATGTCGTCGACAAGCGGTTTTTTCAGGGCATGCCCAGTCCAGCGGCGGCGGCGGTGGTTGCCGGGCTGGTTCTGGCAATGACCGAATATCAGGTGAAAGGTGCTGATGTGAAATGGCTGGCCTGGGGATTGACGCTGGTCGCGGGCCTGACCATGGTGAGCAATCTGCGGTACTACAGCGGCAAGGACATCAACCTGCGCAAGAGCGTGCCATTTTCTGCGGTGGTCGCGATCGCGCTGGGATTCGTATTGCTGATCTCGTTTGCAGGAACGTTGCCCGAACTGCTGTTTACCCTGTTCGCGCTTTATGGGTTATCGGGATATGCGCTCTGGGTTTACGACAAATTGCGCGGCAAGCGCCTGCCGCCGCCAGCGGCTCCGGGATAGCCGACTTGCGCCGTCAAAAAAAACTCGATATATTTCACCGCATGTGTCGTCCAACGCAGACCCAAGAGTTCTTTTCCCCCGCCGCGCTTGCGCTGGCCGGTCTGCTGCTGCGCGGCCGCGCGCGCTAACCCTACCCCCAATTCTGCAGTTTCAGTCCGGCCCGGAGCAGGGTGCCGGGAGCCCCAATTCCGGGTGCGCAATCGGTGCACCCCGATGCGATTACTGAGGTATCAATCATGGCCAAGGAAAAACTGATCATATTTGACACGACGATGCGCGACGGCGAGCAAAGCCCTGGCGCATCGATGACCCGCGACGACAAACTCCGCATCGCCCGGCAGCTGGAGCGCATGCGCGTGGACGTCATCGAGGCGGGTTTCCCTGCCGCCAGCGACGGCGATTTCGCGTCCGTGCAGGCCGTCGCGCGGGCGATCAGGGACAGCACCATATGTGGTCTGGCGCGCGCCAACGAGCGCGATATTCGCCGCTGCGGTGAGGCTGTCAAGGTGGCCGCACGACCGCGCGTGCACACGTTCATCGCAACCTCGCCTATCCACATGGAAAAAAAGCTGCGCATGGAGCCTTCGCAGGTCATTGATCAGGCTGTGCGGGCGATCAAGTGGGCGCGTGAGTACACCGACAATGTCGAATTCTCGCCGGAGGACGCCGGTCGCTCGGATCTCGATTTTCTCTGCCGCATTCTCGAACAGGTGATCAAGGCGGGGGCGACGACGATCAACGTGCCGGATACCGTGGGCTACACGCTGCCCGACCAGTTCGGGCGGCTGATCCGCAACCTGCGCGAACGCATTCCGAATGCGGACAAGGCAATCTGGTCGGTGCATTGCCATAACGATCTCGGTCTGGCCGTCGCCAATTCGCTGTCCGCGGTGCAGAACGGCGCGCGGCAGGTGGAGTGCACCATCAACGGTCTTGGCGAGCGCGCAGGCAATGCCGCGCTGGAGGAAATCGTCATGGCTGTGCGCACGCGCCAGGATCTGTTCACCTGCGATACCAATATTGATGCTACGCAGATCGTGCCGGCTTCGAAGCTGGTTTCAGGCATCACCGGCTATCCGGTGCAACCCAACAAGGCTATCGTTGGCGCCAACGCGTTTGCACATGAATCCGGCATACACCAGGACGGCGTGCTGAAGCATCGCGAGACCTATGAAATCATGAGTGCGGAATCGGTAGGCTGGACCACCAACCGGCTGACGCTGGGCAAACTCTCCGGACGCAATGCGTTCAAGACGCGCCTGCATGAGATCGGCGTCGACCTCGAGTCGGAAGAGGCGCTCAATGCCGCATTCAAGCGCTTCAAGGAACTGGCCGACAAGAAGCGCGAAATATTCGACGAGGATCTGCATGCGCTGATTACCGAGGAAAACCTCGAACACATCGAGAACGAGCGCTACAACCTGTTGTCGTTGACCGCGCATTCCGAGACTGGGGAGCAGCCCTACGCGCGCATCATCATGTCGGACGGCGGCAAGGAACTGCCTTCGCAATCCCACGGCAGCGGTCCGGTCGATGCGGCATTCAAGGCCATCGAGGCGCTGGTCGCCAGCGATGCCGAACTGCTGCTGTACTCGGTCAATGCCATTACCACCGGTACTGACGCGCAGGGCGAGGTGACCGTGCGGCTGTCCAAGGACGGGCGCATTGTCAACGGTCAGGGTGCCGATACCGACATCGTGGTGGCTTCGGCCAAGGCCTATATCAACGCGCTCAACAAGCTGCACGCGAAAGCGGAACGGCTGAACCCGCAGCTGTAGTTGCAGGGATCAGCCGGCAGGGTCAGGCGCGGGCGACGACGATTGCGGCTATGCTGAAAATGGCTCGTCACATTTGCCGTCGTCCTGTTCGCCCCGGGTCTGGCCCGGCCGCTGCTGGCCAAGCTCGGTCTCGGGCGATTGCCCGGGGACCTGCAGCTGGGGCGCCGGGGCAGGACATTCTATTATCCGCTTGCCACCAGCATCATTTTTTCGCTGGTGATTACGCTGCTGTTGCGGGGGCTGCGGCTCTGATTGTCAGACTGATGCGGACATAAGCGATTGCTGCGACGAAGAACATCGCCGACAGTGCGATTTCTGCGGCGGCGAGGCTGGCATTCAGACCCTGTTCCGACCAGGCGCGGACGACGCCTTCGGCAACATAGGCGAGGATCAGCATCGTCGATGCGCGGTAGGTATAGATGCGGCCACGGGCAATGCCCGGCGCAATCGACAGCAGCGGCACGACCTTGAGTGCAAGCCACGAACCGCCAGGTCGCAACGGTGACAGCCACAACTCCCAGGCAAGACACAGCAGCAGCAGCGTGCACAGACTGGCAACCGCCGAGAGGCGGCAGCCCCGCGCCACAGCGCCGCGCTTCATGCCGACAGCCGCAACGCGATTTCCGCGAGCCGCTTGCCCAGGGCGATGCACAATCTTCGTTCATGCTCGGACACCGGCAGATCGCTGGCAGCGCCGGCATGGTGGCTCGGTCCGTAGGGCGTGCCACCGGTCGACGTGGTCAGCAACTCCGGGGCCGTATAAGGTAATCCGACTATCAGCATGCCGTGATGCAGCAGCGGCAGCATCATGGAGATCAGCGTGGTTTCCTGGCCACCGTGCAGGCTTGCCGTGGAGGTGAACACCGCAGCCGGCTTGCCTGCGAGCGTACCTTTGAGCCACAGGCCTGAAGTGGAATCCCAGAAATATTTCATCGGGGCCGCCATGTTGCCGAAGCGGGTGGGCGAGCCCAGCGCGAGCCCTGCGCATTCCTCCAGATCACGCAGTTCCGCATAGGGTGCGCCCGCCGCAGGGATCGCCGGCGCCGTGGCCTCGCAGACGGCCGACACGCGCGGCACGGTGCGCAGACGTGCGCAGGCGCCGGCCTGCTCGATGCCGCGCGCGACCAGCTGCGCCATTTCGCGAGTGGCACCGTGATGCGTATAGTAGAGGACGAGAATGTCTCTCATGGGCCTCGCCGCTGGCGTGCGCATGGGCGCTGACAGTTGTTTAGTGCGCAGTCCTGATGCCGGTCGGTGGCGGCGTGTAGCGCCAGGTCCCCTGCCAGGCGTGCAGCACCAAGTTCGGGTAATCCGCCTTGCCGAGGCTGCCGTTGTAACGGCCGAGTGCACGGAACAGGTTGCCGCTCTCAATGTCCAGGTAGTGGCGCAGGATCGTGCAGCCGTAGCGCAGGTTGGTGCGCAGGTGAAACAGGTTGTGCTCGGTCGTGCCGATCAGCTTTGCCCAGAACGGCATCACCTGCATGAAGCCGCGAGCCCCGGCGCTGGATACCGCGTACTTGCGAAATGCGCTTTCGACCTGGATCAGGCCGAGCACAAGCTGGGGATCAAGTCCCGCGCGCTTCGCCTCATAGTGGACCGTCAGCAGGAATTCGTCGCGCGCGACGCGATCGGGAATTTTCCGGGCGAGCCGTGACGACATGGCTTCCAGCCACGCACGCGCTTCCTGTGCGTCGTCAAAAGCCAGCACCGGCACGGCCTGGTCCGCGATCGCACGATGCAGCGTCGCCTGCACGCTGGCCGATAGCGGCTCGTATTTCTGCGCACCGCCATGTCCGATCAGCGGAACGAGCAGCAACACGATGCCGTTCAGTGTGTGGAGGATTCCTCGCATATTATTGATTTTATTGATATTATTGCCTGAGTCAAGGGCAGGTTGCGCGGCTGGGCATCGCGCCGCCCCTTGTATTCGATCTGTCCCTCCTTCAGGCTGCGCTCGCTGATGACGACGCGGTGCGGCACGCCGATCAGATCGATGTCTGCGAACATCGCGCCGGGGCGCTCGTCGCGGTTGTCGAGCAGCACATCGATGCCTCCGGCGGCGAGCTCGTCGTACAAGCGGTCGGCGGCTTCCTTGACCTGCGGGCTTTTGTGATAACCGATCGGCACGACGGCGACATCGAACGGTGCAATGGTCCGCGGGAAAATGATCCCGCGCTGGTCATGATTCTGCTCGATCGCCGCGGCAACGATGCGCGTAACACCGATGCCATAACACCCCATTTCCATGATCTGCGTTTTTCCGGTCTCGTCGAGGAAACCCAGTTTGAGCGCCTGGGAATACTTGGTGCGCAACTGAAAAATATGCCCGACCTCAATGCCGCGGCAGATTTCGAGAGTGCCCTTGCCGTCGGGTGACGGGTCGCCGGAGACGACGTTGCGGATGTCGGCGACGACCGGCTCGGCGAAATCGCGGCCGCTGTTGGCGCCGGTGTAATGGTGGTCATTGGCATTGGCGCCGACGACAAAATCAGCCATCACCGCCACCGCGCGATCGCTCACCACCGTGCCTTTGAAGCCGACGGGACCCAGCGACCCGGGATCGGCACCGAATGCGCCGCGGATCGCGGCCGCCGACGAAAATGCGACCGGCTGCTTGACCTGGGCGAGTTTGCCGGCCTTGACCAGATTGAGTTCATGATCCCCGCGCACCAGCAGCAGCACCGGCCGCTCGTCGACGCCATCGACAACCACGGCCTTGACTGTGCGTTCCGGCGGCAAATTCAGGAAGGCGCACAGTTCGGGGATGGATCTGATCGCGGGTGTATGCACTTTTTCCAGCGGTTGTGCCGGAGCCGGGCGTCGTGCAGCCGGTGCTACAGCTTCGGCCAGTTCGACGTTTGCGGCGTAATCGGAATGCGGACAGTAGGCAATGGCATCTTCGCCGGAATCGGCAAGCACATGGAATTCGTGGGATCCGGTGCCGCCGATGGAGCCGGTGTCGGCGGCGACCGCGCGGAATTTCAGTCCCAGGCGCGTGAAGATACGGCTGTAGGTGTCATGCATGTTGTGGTACTCGCGGACCAGGTCAGCGTAATCCGCATGGAAGGAATACGCGTCCTTCATCACGAATTCGCGGCCGCGCATGACACCGAACCGCGGCCTGATTTCATCGCGGAACTTGGTCTGGATCTGGTAGAAATTCAGCGGAAGCTGGCGGTAGCTCTTGATTTCCCGGCGCACCACGTCGCTGACCACTTCCTCGTGGGTCGGGCCGAAGCAGAAGTCGCGCTGGTGGCGGTCCTTGATCCGCAGCAATTCCGGACCATACTGTTCCCAGCGCGTTGATTCGTGCCACAGTTCGGCCGGTTGCACCGCTGGCATCAGCAGTTCAATGGCGCCGCCCCGGTTCATTTCCTCGCGGATGACGTTTTCCACCTTGCGCAGCACGCGCAGCCCCAGCGGCATCCAGGTATAGACGCCGCTGGTGAGGCGCTTGATCAGCCCGGCGCGCAGCATGAGTTTGTGGCTGATGACTTCCGCCTCGGCAGGGGCTTCCTTCAGCGTGGAAATGAAAAACTGCGAGACGCGCATGCCTGTTCCCGATCCGATAAAACCCTTATTCTACCGAACCTTACGAGCAACCCCGGTAAAGAACGCATGAAATTCCTGCCCAAGTGGCGCCTGCGCAAGCCGGCGGAGGACGCCAAAACGGTGTATGTCAGCGAGAAGTTCGGCGTGCGTTCGCTGCATATCGGCAGCGATACCGTGCAGAGCGCCATGCGCATTTCCCGGCCGAACGATCTGGAGCTGTCCTACACGCGATCGATGATGGCCTTCCTGTTGTTTCACCCGGTCCCGCACAGGGTGTTGATGGTCGGTCTCGGTGGCGGTTCGGTGGCCAAGTTTGTCTATCATCATCTGCCTGGTGCAACGACGCGGGTGCTGGAGATCGATCCGCAGGTGGTGGCCATCGCCCGGCAATGTTTTCTGGTACCGCCGGACGACGCGCGATTTCAGGTCACGATCAGTGATGGCGCGGAATACATGGGGCGAAGCGATGTACAGGCCGACGTCATCATGGTTGACGGTTACAACGCAGAGTCCCATGTCGAGGAACTGGCTACACGCGAGTTTTATGGACATTGCCGCGAGCGCCTGGCACCCGGCGGCGTGCTGGTGGTGAACCTGTGGGGCGGTGACCGCCAGTTCAACGATGTCCTCAAGCGCATCGAGGACGCGTTTCCGCAGGGCACGCTGTGTTTGCCGGCGCGCAAGCCCGGTAATGTGATTGCCTTTGCCTTCCGCGACCCGCCGGGGTCGCTGCGCTGGGATGACCTGGAACAGCGTGCAGCGGCCCTGGAGCCCAGTTACGGCCTGGAGTTTCCGCAGTTTGTCGCCGGGTTGCGCACCATGAACCGCAGCGATGCCACCGGGCTGCACACCTGATATCCATCGTTGCGGCAGGCTTTCATTGCCCGGGGATTTGTGAAAAAATCAAGTCCATATGTTCAACAGATCCGGGGATGACCATGATCGATCGAGATGGCTATCGCCCCAATGTCGGAATCGTTTTGTGCAATTGGAAAAACGAGGTTTTCTGGGGTAAGCGGGTACGTGAGCACTCGTGGCAGTTTCCGCAGGGCGGTATCCACGGCGGCGAGCGTCCGGAAGCGGCGATGTATCGCGAGTTGCGTGAAGAAGTCGGCCTCAAGCCCGAGCACGTGCAGGTGCTGGGACGCACCCGGGACTGGCTGCGCTACGAAGTTCCGGAACGCTGGTTGCGGCGCGAATGGCGCAGCAACTATCGCGGACAGAAGCAGATCTGGTTCCTGCTGCGACTGGTGGGCAGGGACTGCGATGTTTGCCTGCGCGCAACGGAAAAACCCGAATTTGATGCCTGGCGCTGGCATGAATACTGGGCACCAACCCAGGACGTCATCGAGTTCAAACGTGCTGTCTACGAGCAGGCACTCAACGAACTTTCCCGGTATCTGGTGCGGCACCTGGACCAGCGCAAGCGGCAACGGACACCCCGGGTCGGGGTATAGCGCAGCGCGCCGGCGCGGGCAACCGTTGCCGACGTTGGATGGCTGCTTGAGATCGATGGTTTTTTAATTGAAAGATGAGGCAACGATGGCACGCGACTACCCGGCAATCAAACCGATCTCGCTGGAGACGGATATCGGCTATGCGCAGCCGACACAGGTGGTCCTTGAACGCGTGCATATCGACAGCCCTGCCGTGGATGTAATGACCGACTTCACGCGGGTGACAGCGGTCATCATTCTTCCCGGAGATACGGTCGATGAGGCGCATCGCCGGATGATTCAGCGCGGCGTGCGCTCGCTGCTGGTCGTCGATCAGGACCGGAAGCTGCACGGGATCGTGACCGCCAATGACGTGCTTGGCGAAAAACCGGTCAAGACCGCCGTGCAGCGCGGAGTGCTGCGCAGCGAGCTCCAGGTGCGTGACATCATGACGCCCCGTGCTGCGCTCGAAGTGCTGGACATGCGTGACGTCAGCACCGCAACCATTGGTCGTATCGTGGCTACACTGAAGGCGGCCGGACGGCAGCACACGCTGGTGGTGGATCAGGACGCCAAGGGCCGGCAGCGGGTGCGTGGCGTGTTTTCGGCGACCCAGATTGCGCGCCAGCTGGGTATTGCCATCACCACCGACGCGGTCGCGCGCACGTTTGCCGATATCGAGGCGAGCCTCGGTCCCTGATAGTCGCTGGTACTGATCCAGCGCAAACCTTTTCCGATTAAATGTTGACTCCACTTAGGGGTTCGATTTATATTTCATTTACAGATTAGAGTAAGTCTAAATATCTGTGTGGTCAGTTTTCAAAAACTCGCAGTTCAGTGCAAGAATTGACGTAACTTATTGTTTTGAAAAGGAGTTTTTATGCAACTCAAGAATTCGAAGACGCATGGAAATTTGAAGGCGGCATTTGCCGGTGAGTCCCAAGCCAATCGCCGCTACCTCTACTTCGCAGCGAAGGCCGACGTGGAAGGTCAAAATGACGTGGCTGCCGTGTTCCGTTCCACCGCTGAAGGCGAAACCGGCCATGCGCACGGGCATCTTGAATACATGGAAGCCTGTGGTGATCCCGCAACCGATCTGCCGATCGGTCGCACCCGCGAAAACCTGAAAGCCGCGATTGCCGGCGAGACCCACGAGTACACCGATATGTACCCGGGGATGGCCAAGACCGCGCGCGATGAAGGGTTTGGCGAAATCGCCGACTGGTTCGAGACGCTGGCGAAGGCCGAGCGTTCGCACGCGAACCGATTCCAGAAAGCGCTGGACGGCTTGGCCGACTGAGCAGGCGCCCGCCGTTCGTGACGGAAAGAGGCGCGCGTGCGCCTCTTTCTTTTCTGACGCTGCAACTGACCGGTAGACCAGATCATGACCGCACGTGAAGGTAGTCTAGAGGCCCCCACTCGGCACCCGCTCGACTGGCAGTCGGGCGATTTTTACAACGAAGACAAGCTCAACCATGAACTGGAGCGGGTATTCGACATTTGCCACGGGTGCCGCCGCTGTGTAAATCTGTGCACGGCGTTTCCCAAGCTGTTCGATCTCGTTGATGAAAGTCCGACGCTGGAAGTCGACGGCATTCCCAAGAAGGACTACTGGGAGGTTATCGACCGCTGTTACCTGTGCGACATGTGTTACATGACCAAGTGTCCGTATGTGCCGCCGCACGAATGGAATGTCGATTTCCCGCATTTGATGCTGCGCGCCAAGGCCGTCAAATTCCGCAAAGGCGGCGTGACGTTCCGCGACAAGCTGCTGTCGAGCACCGACGCACTGGGCAAGCTCGCTTCGATCCCGGTGGTGGTGCAGATGGTGAATGCGGCCAACAAGGCCGCGCCGGTGCGCAAAGTCATGGACAGCATGCTGGGCATCCACAGGGATCGCGTGCTGCCCGAATACGACAGCGCAAAGTTCCGCGCGACCGCCAGGCCTGACGCGTCATTTCCGGTCAAAGACGGCAAGACCACGCCAGGCAAGGTTGCTATTTTCGCAACCTGTTATGTCAACTACAACGAGCCCGGTATCGGCCACGACCTGGTGAAAATCCTCGCACACAACGAGATTCCGTCGATCATAGTCGACAAAGAGGCCTGTTGCGGCATGCCCAAGCTGGAACTGGGTGATCTGGAAGCCGTAGCCCGCAACAAGGACGTCAATATTCCGGTGCTGGCGAAGCTGGCGCGGGAAGGTTATGCGATCCTGACCGCGGTGCCCTCCTGCACGCTGATGTTCAAGCAGGAATTGCCCTTGATGTTTCCGGACGATGCGGACGTCAAGGCCGTGGCCGAAGCGATATTCGATCCCTTCGAGTATCTCGTGCTGCGCCACAAGGAGGGGTTGCTGAAAAGGGAATTCAGCCAGTCGCTGGGCAAAGTGTCGTACCACATTCCCTGCCACCTGCGCGTGCAGAACATGGGACAGAAGACGCGTGAGTTGCTGGAAATGATTCCGGACACCAAAGTCACCACGGTCGAACGCTGCGCCGGCCATGATGGCACCTGGGGCGTTAAAAGCGAGTTTTTTGAACAGTCGATGAAAATCGGCCGCCCGGTGTTCCGGCTGATGGGGGATGCCGCCCCTGACTACATCAGTTCTGACTGTGCAATTGCCGGGCGCCATATTGAGCAGGGTATTGGCGGCGGTGATGCGCAAAAACAGCACCCTCTGACATTGATACGTATTGCCTACGGACTCTGATACCCGCCATGCCACAAATTAGCCAAGATACATTGATGCCCCTCGAAGCGTACGCCAGAGCGCGGCCGGAGTTCCGCGCCAAGGTGATGGCGCACAAGAAGGACCGCGCGATCCAGCTGGGCACGAACGTGACCCTGATTTTTGAGGATGAGCTCACCATACGTTACCAGGTGCAGGAAATGCTGCGCGCCGAGCGGATTTTCGAGGCAGCAGGCATCGTCGATGAACTCGAAGCCTACAATCCGCTGATTCCGGACGGCAGCAACTGGAAGGCCACAATGATGATTGAGTATCCCGATGAAAGCGAGCGTCGACACAAGCTCGCGCAGCTGATCGGGGTCGAGGATCGAGTCTGGGTTCAGGTGGAGGGCTGTGACCGCGTCTTTGCGATCGCCGACGAGGATCTCGAGCGCGAGAACGCCGAGAAAACCTCTTCGGTGCATTTTCTCCGCTTTGAACTGACGGCGGAGATGGTCTCTGCACTGCGCGGCGGTGCCACACTCGCCATGGGTGTCGACCATCCGAACTACTCGGCCACGATATCGCGCGTCGGTGATGCCACCCGTGCGTCGCTACTCGCGGATCTGGCGGCCTAGTACAGCCGGTTCCATTCACGCACTGGCCCCGCATTCGTCGTGCAGGCGGTACAATCCGCCGGATGAAGAATATGCGCTTCCGGTTGAAATGCTGGGCGGCTGCTGGGGTGCTGGTGGCCGCTCCGGTTTTTGCGCAATGGGACGGCTGGGATTATGCGTTCGAACGCGAAATCAAACCTTGGGCTGAAATGCAGGTACAGATTCCTGCTTATCCCACGGACGATACATTGATACCGCTGGACGTCGGGTCGGCTACGTCCCACCGGTTTTTCATAGATGGAAAATCCGTATCGACGGGCAGCGACGGCGTGGTGCGGTATACGCTGGTGATCAAGACCGCCGGCGGGGCAACCAACGTGTCTTTCGAAGGTATCCGGTGCGAAACCCGGGAGCAACGATATTATGCCATCGGGAACCGTGACGGTACCTGGGTGCGTGCCCGTAATTCACGGTGGCGGCGCATCGAATTCAAGGAGGTCAATGCCCATCACATCACATTCTACGGCGACTATGCATGCCGCGGGAAAGTCATGGTGGAGTCGGCCGAGCAGATTGTGCAGGCATTGCGCCGCGGCCCCTCACGGGATCAAAGCCGAGACTGATTTGCGGTGCTGCGGCCGCAGCCCGGGCGATCATTGCTGCAATTCAAAGCAGCACGAGATTGTCGCGGTGGATCAATTCAGGTTCGTCGACATAGCCTAATTTGGCTTCGATCTGGCTGGACGGTGTGCGCAGGATGCGGCAGGTATCGGTATAGCTGTAGTTGACCAACCCGCGCGCGATTTCCCGGTTGGATTCGTCGAGACAACTTACCACCTCCCCGCGTTCAAAGTCACCCGCGGCTCCGCAGACGCCCACCGGTAACAGGCTTTTGCCGTCCACCAGCAGCGCCTTCACCGCGCCGGCATCCAGCGTGACCCGGCCGCGCACCTGCAGGTGATCAGCCAGCCATTGCTTGCGTGCGGCGATCGTTGCCTGTTGGGCAAGTAACTGTGTCCCCAGGCGCTCACCGGCTGCGAGCCGCAAGAGCACATCCGGTTCACGACCCCAGGCAATGATCGTATCCGCGCCACTGCGCGCGGCACGCTTGGCGGCAAGTACTTTTGTCAGCATGCCGCCGCGCGCGATGGCGCTGCCGGTAGAGCCGGCGATGGTCTCCAGATAGGGATCCCCTGCGATACCGTCAGCGATGGGGGTGGCGTCAGGGTGTTTGCGCGGATCGGCGCTGTACAGCCCTCGCTGATCGGTGAGTATGACCAGTGCGTCGGCTTCGACGAGGTTGGTGACCAAGGCGGCCAGGGTGTCATTGTCGCCAAACCTGATTTCGTCGATCGCAACCGTATCGTTTTCGTTGATGACCGGGATTACGCCCAGGTCGAGCAGCGTGCGCAGTGTTGAGCGGGCGTTGAGGTAGCGCTTGCGGTCGGCGAGGTCTTCGTGGGTGAGCAGGATCTGCGAGGTCAGCAGCCCATGGCTGCGGAAACAGGACTCATACACCTGGACCATGCCCATTTGCCCGACTGCGGCAGCGGCCTGCAATTCATGCAGCGCCTGTGGCCTGCGGGTCCAGCCCAGGCGCTGCATGCCTTCGGCGATGGCGCCGCTGGAGACAAGGACAATCTGCCGCCCGTCCTTGCGCAGACGCGCGATCTGTTCGGCCCATCCCGTCAGCGCGGCATGATCCAGGCCGAGGCCGGCATTGGTCACCAGCCCGCTGCCGACTTTAACAACGAGTCGCTGTGCTTTTTTGATCACCGATGTCATGGGATGCGGCGTGCTCATGTGGTCGTGTCGACGACGGTTTTCCCGCGCGCCGTCCTGCCCCTGGCGCTTTTTTCCACATGTTCCATCACCGCGAAAACCATCGCCCGGCAACCCTCCCCTGTAAGCGCGGAAATATTAAAGCTTTTGCGTTTGGCACCCAACTGTTTCAGCAGCGCCCGCACGCGTTCTTCGCGCTCCGCTTCCGGGATCAGGTCGAGTTTGTTGAACACCAGCCAGCGCGGTTTGCGGTACAGGCTTTCATCATATTTGCGCAGCTCCCGGACCAGCGCCTTGGCGTCACGCACCACATCTGCTGCCGGATCCGGCGGCAATACATCGATGACGTGCAGCAGCAGCCGCGTGCGGGCGAGATGGCGCAGAAACTGGTGGCCAAGCCCGGCGCCCTCGGCAGCGCCTTCGATCAGCCCGGGGATGTCGGCAACGACAAAACTGCGGTTGTCGTCAACGCGCACGACCCCGAGGTTGGGCTGCAGCGTCGTGAAGGGATAATCCGCAACCTTGGGCCGCGCCGCCGAGATCGCGCGGATCAGCGTGGATTTCCCCGCATTGGGCAGGCCGAGCAGGCCGACATCGGCGAGCACTTTCAGTTCAAGCTTGAGCTGGCGCGAAACCCCGGGCTCCCCGTGCGTGAACTGGCGCGGAGCGCGATTGGTGCTGGATTTGAAATGAAGATTGCCAAGACCGCCGATGCCGCCTTTGGCGAGCAGTGCGCGCTCGCCATCATGGGTGAGGTCGGCGATGACTTCTCCTGACTCGAAGTCGCTGATTACGGTGCCAACCGGCATGCGCAGCACGATATCTGCGGCGGCGCGGCCGAAGCAGTCCGAGCCCATGCCCTTCTGGCCGTTTTTCGCGCGGTGGATACGGGCGTAGCGGTAATCGATCAGCGTGTTGATATTGCGGTCAGCCACGGCAAAAATGCTGCCGCCGCGGCCGCCGTCACCGCCATCGGGTCCGCCGCGCGGTATGAACTTTTCACGGCGAAAGCTGGCGACGCCGTCACCACCTTTGCCGGCATGCACTTCTATGCGTGCTTCATCGATGAATTTCATGGGGTTCTCAAAACAAAAAAGGCCCTGTCGTTCAACAGGGCCTTTTCAGCAAAACATGGGACGATCAGGCGGGAACGACGCTCACGGTCTGGCGTTGCTGCGGGCCTTTTTCGGCAAACTGCACTCGCCCATCAACCTTGGCGAACAAGGTATGGTCGCGCCCGATGCCGACATTGTCGCCGGGGTGCATGCGGGTTCCGCGCTGGCGCACGATGATGCTTCCTGCCGGAATCAGTTCACCACCGAAGCATTTGACGCCAAGGCGCTTTGATTGTGAGTCGCGGCCGTTACGGGAACTGCCGCCCGCTTTTTTATGTGCCATTGTGTTCTCTCCTTAGCCTGCGATGCCGGTGATTTCGAGTTCGGTGAAGTTCTGCCGGTGCCCCTGGCTCTTGCGGTAATGCTTGCGCCGGCGCATTTTGAAAATGTTCACCTTGTCGCCGCGCCCTTGGGAAAGAACCTTGGCCTTGACTGCAGCACCGGACAGCAACGGAGTGCCGAGCTTGACGCTGCCGTCCTCGGCAATCATCAGAACCTGGTCAAGGGTGACTTCCGCCCCCACATCCACCGACAATTGCTCGACCTTGATCTTAGTGCCAGCGCTGACGCGATACTGTTTGCCGCCGGTCTTGACTACCGCATACATGGAAACCTCTCAGCTCGAACCACGGAAAACCGCGAATTATACAAGCTCACCGGAGATCAGTCAAAACTTCAGCGGTGCGTTATTCTGACAAATAGTTGAGCAGAATCAATGAATTGTAACAGCGTGCCGGACCTGAGTCGGCAACGGCGGCACGCGCAGTGTGCTGTGAAATTGCTATCATCCGGGTTTTTCGCCCGTCCAGTGTTTCTCGAAAACCTACGCCAATTGCTCGCAGCCGACATGCATGCCGTGGATCGGGTGATCCGCGAGCGCCTGCATTCGGAAGTGGTACTCATCCGCCAGGTGGCCGAGTACATCATCGGCGGTGGCGGCAAACGCCTGCGCCCGGCGCTGGTTTTATTGTCCGCGGGTGCGCTGGGCTATCGCGGATCTGCACACCATACGCTCGCAGCGGTTGTGGAATTCATCCATACGGCAACACTGCTCCATGACGACGTCGTCGACGAATCGGCGCTGCGCCGCGGACGGCCCACGGCGAATACCCTGTTTGGCAATGCCGCATCGGTGCTGGTTGGCGACTTCGTCTACTCCCGCGCGTTTCAGATGATGGTGAACGTTGATGACATTCGGGTGTTGCGGGTGCTGGCGGATGCGACCAACGTCATTGCCGAGGGCGAGGTCCTGCAGTTGATGAACTGCCGCAACGCCGATATCGACGAAACGAGTTACCTGCAGGTCATTCGCTACAAAACGGCCAAGCTGTTCGAGGCTGCCGGGCGGCTGGGGGCGCTGCTGGCAGGGGCGCCGTCGGCAGCGGAGGAAGCGATGGCAGCCTACGGCAGCCACCTTGGCACAGCATTCCAGTTGATCGATGACGTACTGGACTACTCGGGCGACGCCGGTGTCATCGGCAAGAACATCGGCGACGACCTTGCGGAGGGCAAGGCGACATTGCCGTTGATCCGTGTCATGCATCACGGCATGCCAGAGGAGGCTGCGCTGGTGCGCCGTGCTGTGGCGTCCGGCGGACTTGACGATCTGGCAAGCGTGATGGCGGCGATCCGGCGTTCCGGGGCGCTGGACTACACACGCCGGCAGGCCGAGACCGAAGTGGAGGCTGCGCGCGCAGCACTGGAATCCATTCCATCCACGCAGTTCCGGGATTCTTTGCTACAATTGGCACAGTTCGCGGTGACGCGGACGCATTGACGGAAGGGCACGTGCAACGTGCCCTTCTTGTTTGTGCCATTCGGGGTGTAGCTCAGCCTGGTAGAGTACTGCGTTCGGGACGCAGGAGTCGGAGGTTCGAATCCTCTCACCCCGACCACGATTTTCTGGATGCCAGCCGGACCGTTCTGATCCGGGTGGTACGATGTTCCCGATTCCGGAGATTTAACAATGGCGGGCGCAACCGATGTCGACGAGAGCAGCGGACCTGCGGTCCGGGCGCTGGTAGCAGTCCGGCTCCGCTGACACCGCCGCAGCGGGCCGTAGTGGGCGATACTGACCTCATGACGCGGCATATTCATGTGCCCGATGCCGTGATTGACGCCTTGCCGGGATTTTTCAGTCAGCGTGAGATCGTCGAACTGACCGCGACTTTCGGGGGCTACAATCTGCTGTCACGTTTTCTGGGGGCATTCGCCGCAGATCCGGCGTCGTTGCCGGTCTGGGACGCAAAAGCTGCAGGTTTACCGCCCGCGCACCGCACGCATCCGGTTGTTCGGTAGATAAGGTATCAATGGCCAAGATTCTGCTCATTGTTATCGCTGTAGCGGCAGCATTCTGGCTGCTGCGCAATCATCGTCGGCGCGCAGACCGCGATGCGCAGTCACCGGCTGCCCCGCCGGCGGAGGACATGGTGGGCTGTGCACAATGCGGCGTGCATATGCCCCGCAAGGAGGCCCTCGAATCGGGACAGCGTTACTTCTGTTCGGGTGAACACGAGCGGGAATTTCGCGGTAAACACTGAGCTTCCGCCTTGAATTCTGACGAGCCGTCTCTTCAATCGGATTCCTGGAACGCGGAAGGCTGGCGCCGGCCTCCCGACGCGTACTGGCGCTCGCTGCAGTTGTTCAACGGTTACCGGACAGCCGCCGCATTGGTGCTGCTGATGGCAGTGGCCTTCTGGGGCGACACGCTGCAGTTCGGCTCGCGGGACATGCGCCTGTTCATGATCGGCGCCGCGAGTTATGCCGCTTTTGCGCTCGCGATGTTCGCAATCATCCATACGCGCGAGCATTTTACCTGGCAACTTGCGATCCAGGTCGGCGGCGACATCGGGTTTGTCGTGCTGCTGATGTATGCCAGCGGCGGACTGTCGAGCGGGCTCGGTTTGTTGTTGCTGACATCGCTGGCGGCGGCGGGTCTGGTCAGCCGCGGCCAACTGACGCTGTTTTTCGCCGCAATCGCGACCATTGCGGTACTGCTGGAGCATACCTACGAAATATTGCGGTTTTCGGAGGGCGGCGCGCAATACGCCCAGGTCGGCCTGTTGTCGATTGCCTATTTCGCGACCGCCTGGCTTGCGCATACCCTCGCCAGGCGTTCGCTGGCGAGCGAGCAGCTGGCCGCGCAGCGGGAGATCGATCTTGCGAATATGGCGCAGGTCAACCAGTTGGTCATCCAGGACATGGAGCACGGGGTAATCGTTGTCGACGGCGAGGGTATCGTCAGGCAGGTCAATACCGCGGCCGAGCGCATGATCGGCGGTTTGCGCGGCGGTGGCGTAGTCGCTCTGAAAGATCGCGCACCGGCGCTGCATGCCCGTGTCGAACAGTGGCTGCGTGATCAGCAGGGTCGCGAAACGCCCGATGCGTTTGATCTTGGAGCGAACTTGCGCGCGAGGCTGGTGCCGGTTGCCCCGCGGCGCGGCGCTGGCGCAGTCATTTTTCTGGAGGACCTGGCGCGCATAAAGGCCGAGGCCAGGCAACTGAAGCTCGCAGCACTCGGTCGACTGACGGCGAACATTGCGCACGAAATCAGAAATCCGCTGGGTGCGATCAGCCATGCTGCCGAATTATTGCAGGAAGAGCCCGAGGTTTCGGCGGGAGCGCAACGGCTGACCACGATTATTCGCGACAATACGCGCCGCCTCGACCGGATGGTCAACAACGTGCAGACGTTGAATCGTGGGGAGCGTGCCAGGCGCGAGCGTTTCCTGCTAGCACCTTACCTGCGCGTATTTGTCGAACAATTTGTTGCCACCGAAAAGCTCGCCGCCAATGTCATCGAACTCCACCTGGAGACGGATCCCCATGTCATGTTTGATCGCGATCACCTGAACCAGGTGCTGTGGAATCTGTGCCAGAACGCGCTGCGCCACTCGCACCGCGGTCCCGGCAGCATCCGCCTTCTGGTCGGGCGAGCCGGCCGCGGCAACGCGGTAAGATTGGAAGTTGTCGATGATGGACCCGGACTGCCGCCGGAATCACGCAGCAAGGTGTTTGAGCCGTTTTTCACGACGTCGCCGGGCGGTACCGGGCTGGGGCTTTATTTGGCACGGGAAATCTGCGAAGCGAATGGCGCTATGCTTGAATATGTCGAGTCGCCTGGCGGCGCGCGGTTCGCAGTGACCTGCGCTGCAGGCTGAAGGGAGGAGGGGCGTGGCAACGGGACAGGTGCTGGTCGTCGATGACGAGGCGGATATCCGGGAGTTGCTCGGCATGACCTTGATCCGCATGGGCCTCGAGCCGCAGTGCGCGGGCAGTGTGTCCGAGGCCCTGTCGCTGCTCGGGCACACTACATTCGAGTTGTGCCTGACCGACATGCGACTGGTCGATGGTGATGGTCTGTCCATCGTCGAATACATCACCAGGAACCATCCCAGCCTGCCTGTCGCGGTGATTACTGCGCATGGCAGTGCCGAGAATGCGGTTGCTGCGCTCAAGGCTGGCGCATTTGATTACCTCGGCAAGCCGGTGTCGCTCGACCAGTTGCGGGCGCTAGTGCGCGCCGCCCTCAAGCTGCCGCGTCCGGGGGACGAACACCGTGACGCGGGTGAGGAAGCGCAGCCGGCGCCCGGTGCGCCGCACCTGATCGGTGACTCGCCGCTGATGGCGCAGGCACGGCAGATGATCGACAAGCTGGCGCGCAGCCAGGCGCCAGTGCAGATCCGCGGCGAGTCCGGTTGCGGCAAGGAGCTGGCAGCCCGCCTGATACACCTCAACGGCGCGCGCCGCGACAGCCCTTTCCTGGCCGTCAATTGCGGGGCAATACCGGAGAACCTGATGGAGTCGGAGTTTTTCGGGCACAAGAAGGGGGCATTTACCGGGGCGCTTGCGGATCATGACGGCTTTTTTCAGGCAGCCGATGGCGGCACGCTGTTTCTCGACGAGGTCGGCGATCTGCCGCTGTCGATGCAGGTGAAGCTGCTGCGTGCGATCCAGGAAAAGCGCGTGCGCAAGGTCGGTTCGACGAGCGAGGAGGCGGTCGATGTGCGCATCATCAGCGCAACGCACCGTCACCTCGCCGACGAGGTAAAGAGCGGGGCATTCCGGCAGGACCTTTATTATCGGCTGAATGTGATCGAACTGCGCATGCCGTCGTTGCGAGAACTGCGCGACGATATTCCACGGCTGGCGGCGGCGATACTCATGCGGCACGCTGTCGACGGACGCGTGCCCCGGTTGTCGGCGCCGGCGGAGGCTGCTTTGAAGGACTATCACTTCCCGGGCAATGTCCGCGAACTGGAGAACATACTGGAGCGCGCCGTG
>Ga0113563_10000129_pt1 | contig 29131 bp, 24 predicted proteins | sample Mud3Dept3metaG_FD_80117 | JGI IMG/M metagenome (GOLD analysis project Ga0113563, IMG submission 80117) | Freshwater wetland microbial communities from Ohio, USA, analyzing the effect of biotic and abiotic controls - Mud 3 Core 4 Depth 3... | ecosystem: Environmental > Aquatic > Freshwater >... | reverse complement strand
GTCGAGGGTGTCGAGCGTGGTGCGTGCTAGCGGGCGATAGGTGAGCCCGGCCGCGAGCGCCCGTGCGTTGCTGCGACGGCCGAAGCCGAGCGTGTCGCCCGCGGCCGGCACCCAGACCGGCATGTCGCTCCAGGGCGCCACCTTCTGCTCCTCCAGGAAGGGAGCGGGAACCCAGGTGATGCGCGCTCCGGAGGTGGTCGCTGCGCGCAACCCGCAGAGCAGGTCGCCCATGGTGAGCTCGTGCTCCGGGCCGACCGCGTTGAACATCCCCAGGGTGCGGGACTCGACCATCCGCACCGTCCACTCCGCGAGGTCGCGGGCGTCGATCACCTGCACCGGGTCGCTGCCGTCCCCCGGCGCCAGCACCTCTCCACCTCGCTCGAGCCGCACCGGCCAGTAGGTGAAGCGGTCGGTCTCGTCGCCGGGCCCGACGATGAGGCCGGGCCGGATCACCGTGGTCGCGCCCGGGAACCACTTCTCGGCTTCGCGCTCCGAGGTCGCCTTGAGGGGTCCGTAGAGCTCGAAGTTCGAGGCGCGCACGGCGTCCATGGACTCCTTCATCGCGTCCGCCCCCTTGTACTCGGCGGTCGCCGCGCTCTCGTCGGCCCCGGGCTCGTTCTCCTTGGCGTAGACGGAGACGGTGGAGATGAAGACGTACTGGCCGACCTTGCCGGCCAGGACCTGCCCGGCGTCGCGCACCCAGTAGGGCAGCGTCGTCGGATTGTCGATACAGACGTCCCACTCGCGCCCCTTGAGCGCCTCGAGGTCGCCGGTGTTGCGGTCGCCGGAGAGCTCCTCGACCTCGCCCGGCCACTCCTTGGGACGCCGTCCGCGGTTGAAGAGGGTCAGGCGGTGCCCGCGCGCGAGCGCGTAGCGGACCTGGTGCGGGCCGGTGAAGCCGGTGCCGCCCAGGATCAGGATGCGCAGGGGGCGCGGCGCGCGCGCGACGCCCTCGAGCGGCGGCACCGCGACCGGCGCCGGTCGCGCCGCGGGAGCCGCCTGCGCGCGCAGCGCGCCCGGGGCGAGCCCCAGGCCGACGGCGCCGGTGGCGGTGAGCTTGAGCAGGTCTCTGCGGGTGGTGGGCATGGTCTCCTCCGCGTGCGGGTCGAGATGCGGTTCAGGGCGCCGGCGCGACCGCCGCCCGCGTCCGTTGGGGTGATGCCGTGCGGACCAGTCGAGCGTGCCGCCGCCCGAGCCAGACCGCGAGCGCGAGCCAGAGCGCGGCGAGCGGGGCCGCGGCGCCGGCGATCCCCGCCACGCCGAGGCCGAGCGCGGTCAGGCCGGCGCTGGTCCAGGCGCCGGCCTGATCCCCGAGACGATAGACGAAGGTGTCCACGAACGCCTTGGACTTGTACTTCTCCTCGCGCGAGAGGGGGATGAAGAGAATCTCCCGCGCAGGACGCGTGAGCGCGAAGTTCGAGGCCCGCCGCGCGACCTGGACGAGCGCCAGCAGGCCCAGCGTGGGCAGTGCGCCGAGCGCGGCGAAGCCGGCCAGCGAGAGCGCGGGCAGCAGCGCGAGCGTGCCGCCCACTCCCAGCGCCGCGAGCACGCGCCCGGTCGCCCCGGTCTGGAGCACCAGCGTCGAAGCGTTCACCCAGAGGTCGAGGCGAGCGAAGAACGCGGTCCTCGCGCTGCGCTCGGGCAGGGCCGTCGTCACGATGTCGGCCTGGACGAAGTAGAGAAAGGTCGAGGACAGGGTGTAGAGGAAGAGGAAGCCGCAGATGCCGGCGAGGTAGGGCGAGCGCAGCACGCTCGACACCCCGGCCAGCGCGCCGCCACCCACGGCCTCGCGTTCCGCGTGACTCTGCTCGACAGCGGCTGCCGCCCGGCGCCGGCCGAGAGCGCGCGCGCAGCGCACGCCCCCCTCGAGCAGTGCCGCCGAGACGAGCAGCAGCGGCGCCTCGCCCAGCCGTTCCACGAGCCCGGCGGTGAGAGCCGCGCCGAGCACGCCACCGAGGGTCCCCCCTGCGGCCACGAAGCCGAACAGCCGCTTGCCCTCGCCGACCTCGAACAGGTCGTCGACGAAGCTCCAGAAAACCGAGACGATGAAGAGATTGAAGACGCTCGCCCAGACGAAGAAAGCGCGCCCGAGCCAGAGCTGCGACGCGCCGGGAGCGGACTCGAGCAGCAGCCAGAAGACGAGCAGGTGGAGCGCGAAGAAGCGGTACGTCCAGGGCACCGAAACCGGCCGCGGCCAGCGCGCCACGACCGCCGCGTAGAGCGGCTGCGCGGCGAGCATCACGAGCAGCGTGGCGGTGAACAGCCAGGGCAGGTCGTCCACGCCTCCCGCCGTGCCCATCGCGTCGCGGATCGGCCGCAGCACGTACCAGGCGGCGAGCACGAGGAAGTGGTAGAGGGCGGCGAGCCCGAGCACGGCCCACTCGCCGGGCCGTGCGTCCACCAGCCGCCGCGCCAGCGCGTCCGCCCACCCGCCCCGACCGTCTCCGTCCGCGCTCTCCACCCCGCCTTCCCTCCCTCCGGGCGGCCCGCTCCGGAGGCGCGACCGCCCGTGCCCGGACCGCGTCCGGGGACCGCGCCGGATACGCGCCCGGCAGCTCGAAGTTGCACGCGCCACGGTTGGGCCCGGGCGGCCGCCGTGGCAGGATCGCACGCATGCTCGAATCCGGCTCCGAGCTGGCGGCCCTCGGCCTCGCCTGGTTCGCGGTCTTCCTGTTCTCGACCTGCTGTCACGAGGCCGCCCACGCCTGGGCCGCGCTTCGCCTCGGCGACCCGACCGCCTACCTGGGCGGCCAGGTCTCGCTCGATCCCCGTCCGCACATCCGGCGCGAGCCGGTGGGTACGCTGGTCGTGCCGCTCCTCACCTTCCTGCTCTCGCGCTCCTGGATGATGGGCTGGGCGAGCGCACCCTACGATCCGCTCTGGGCCGACCGCCACCCCCGGCGCGCGGCCTGGATGGCGCTCGCCGGCCCGGCCGCCAACTTCGTGCTCGTGCTCGCGGCGGCGCTCGGCATCCGCGCCGGTGTCGCCGCCGGCCTCTTCACAGCGCCCGCGGAGGCGACTTTCTCGAGCGTGGCGGCCGCGAGCGGAGGCGGCGCGTCCGCGGGCGCCGCCACCCTGCTCTCGATCCTGTTCTCGCTCAACCTGGTGCTCGGGGTCTTCAACCTGATCCCGTTGCCGCCGCTCGACGGCAGCGCCGCCGTGCCCCTGCTCCTGCCCGAGCGCTGGCGCCGGGGCTGGCTCGAGTTCCTGCGCCAGCCGATGCTCTCCTGGGCGGGCCTGCTGCTCGCCTGGCGTCTCTTTCCGCCCCTCTTCGCTCCGCTCCACACGCTGGCCCTGAACCTCCTCTGGCCGGGCTTCCTCTACCGCTGAGCCGCCGGGTTACCATGGAGCGGTGAGCGCCGTCGTCCCGAATCCGACCGACCGCATCGGGCGGCCCTTCGCCGACCTCCGGATCTCGGTCACCGACCGCTGCAACTTCCGCTGCACCTACTGCATGCCGCGCGAGGCTTTCGGCGCCTCGTACCGCTTCCTCCCCCGCTCCGAGATCCTGACCTTCGAGGAGATCGAGCGTGTTGCCGGCATCTTCGCGCGTCTGGGCGCGCGCAAGCTCCGCCTCACCGGGGGCGAGCCGCTCCTGCGCCACGACCTGCCCGGGCTGGTCCGGCGGCTCGCCACCGCGACCCGCCTCGACCTCGCGCTGACCACCAATGGCTCGCTGCTCGCCGAACAGGCCGCGGCGCTCGCCGGGGCCGGCCTCGGGCGCGTCAGCGTCAGCCTCGACTCGCTCGACGACGAGGTGTTCCGGCGCATGAACGACGTGCGCTTCCCGGTCGCCCGGGTGCTCGCCGGTATCCGCGCGGCCGAGGAGGCCGGCCTCGCGCCGATCAAGCTCAACGCGGTGATCCGCAGGGGGCTCAACGAAGACGCCATCGTGCCGCTGGTGGAGCGCTTCCGCGGCACCGGGCACGTGGTGCGCTTCATCGAGTACATGGACGTCGGGGCGACCAACCGCTGGCGGCTCGACGACGTGGTCCCGGCGCGCGAGATCCTCGAGCGCCTGCGCGCCCGCTTCGAGCTCGAGCCGCTCGACCCCGGCTATCGCGGCGAGGTCGCGCGGCGCTGGCGCCTGGCCGACGGCAGCGGCGAGATCGGGATCATCGCCTCGGTCACCGCCCCCTTCTGCGGCGACTGCACCCGGGCGCGCCTGTCCGCCGACGGGCACCTCTACACCTGCCTGTTCGCCGCCGCGGGATACGACCTGCGCGCTCCCCTGCGCGCCGGCGCCGACGACGCCGAGCTCGAAGCGCTGGTGCGCTCGCTGTGGGCGGGCCGGGAGGACCGCTACTCGGAGCTGCGCGCGGGGATCGGGGGACGCCCGGCACGTATCGAGATGTCGTATATTGGCGGCTGAGGTCGGCATCTCATGACTACGAACCGGGATCGGCGACGCCAGCGTCGCGTTCGGCTGCCGGAGAGCCACGGTAGCCTGGTCGTCTCCCTCGACGGCACGGTGCTCGACATCAGCCTGTCGGGCATGGCGGTCGAGACCAATACCCGCCTCGCACCCCACCGCGCGCTCACCCTCCGCCTCGGCAACGGCGGCCGCGCGATGTCGCTCACCGGCCGCGTGGTCTGGTGTTTCCTCCACGGCACCCGGGCCACGACCTCCGGCGAGCAGCTGCCCGTCTACCGCGCCGGCATCCAGTTCCAGGACGTGCTCTCGCCCCAGGCGCAGGACCTGGTGCGTTTCCTGGAATCCCACGCCATCGTGACCCTCGAGACGCGGCTGTTCGGCCGCTTCCGCATCGCCGAGGACGACTCGGTCGAGGTCAGCTCGTCGATCGAGTTCCGGGTGGTCGAGCTGGACGCCAGCGGCCTGACGGTGGAGACTTCGATCGGCCTCGAGCCGAAGGAAGAGTGCGAGGTCGAGATCCAGCTCGACGGCGACACGGTGCGGGCGCGCACGGTGGTGCGCGAGGCCCATCGCCTGGCGAGCCAGGAGGCGAGCGAGTCCTGGCGCATCCAGCTCGAGTTCACCGGCCTCGACGAGCCCTCGCGCACCCGAATCCAGGAGTTCCTGCGCGGCGAGGTGGGCTCCGCCGCCGACGAGCCCGGCTGACGCCGGTCAGTTCTTGAACAGCGCGTCGAACGCGGCGCGGGCGTCGTCGGGCTTGCTCGCGGCAGGCGGTTTCTCGCGCGCGAACTCGGCGCGCAGGCGTGGCTCGTAGAGCTCGCAGGCGTTGGCGCGGTCCTTGGGCGAGATCCGCTTCGGGATCGTCCTGCGGCACTCGAACGCCGAGCCGGTGTCGAACGAAGCGCAGTTCGTGCAGGTGTGGAGGTCGTTGCCGCACTTGGTGCAGCGCGAGTCGAGAGCCATCGCGGCCGCCACCGTGGCCTGCTCGCCGCAACGGGCGCAGCGGAACACCTCGGCGGTCGGCGCCCCCAGCCCCCGGCCGCGCGGAGCGTCGCGCTTGTCCACCGGACCCTTCGGCGCCGGCGGGCGTGCCGCCCCGCGCTCCTCGCCGCCGTCCTGGTAACCGCGCTGCTTATACTTGCGATCCGACATGGACGCAGTCTACCAGCCGCGCGCGCGGCTCCGGCGCGTGCTCCTGCTCGCGGTGCTCGTGGCCGCCTGCCGTGACGACGCCGCGCCGCGGCGTCCGCTGCCGGCGCCGCCGCGCAGCTGGCCGCTCGACGTCTTCCTCGCCAGCCAGGCCTGGGAGATCGCCGACGTCGACGCCTCGGGGCGCCTGCTCGCCAACGAGTGGATCCGCGGCGCCGCGCGCGCGGTGCGCATCGCGGCGGGTGGGGGCCGCGAGCTCCTGGCGCCCGGCGAGCGCAGCTCCCACCGCGCCTTGGCCGCGCTCGCCGGCGACGAGGTGCTGGTCGAGCTCGCGCCGGTCTCCGAGGGCACTCCGAGCCGGCTCTCGATCGCGTCCGGTCACGGCGCACCGCGCGCGCTCCCGGCCGCCGACGCGTCGCGATTCCTGAGCGCGGACCGCGACGGCCAGCGCCTCTGGGTCGCGAGCGCCGGCGCGGACGGCCTCGAGCGGCTGCTCGAGATCTCGCGCACCGGGAGCGGACGCGAGCTGGTCGAAGCACCCCCGGGCTTTCGCTTCGCCGCCGTCACGCGCGACGGCGCCCTCGCCGCGATGGTCCGACCGGTCGGGCCGGGCGCCGACGAGGTCGTACTGGTCGACCGTCCCGGCGGCGAGCGCCGGCTGCTCCTCCCCACCGGAGCGGACGGCCGCTTCTCGGTGCTCCGTTTCTCCGACGACGCGCGCCGCCTGCTCGTCGCGGCCGACGACGGATCGGAGCTCGCGCGGCTCGAGTGGCTGGACCTCGACAGCGGCGGCCGGTCGCCCGCGCTCGCGGCGCCGGAGTGCGCCGCGCTCGGCGTGCGCGCCGCGAGCGGCGTCGCCGTCGCCGACCTCGTCTGCACCGGAGCGCGCCGCGCCGCCGTCCTGGACACGGGGACGCCGCCCTGGCAGGGGCGGCTGCCGCCCGAATCGACGGTGACGGCCGCCCTGCCCGCGGGAGCGGGGGCCTGGTGGCTCGAGCTCTCCGGTCCGGCCTCGGCCCGCGACCTCTGCCGCCTCGACGCGGACGGCGTCCTCGTTCCGCTCACCTGGGCGCTGGCGCCGCGGCTCGAGCCAACCGCGCTCGTCCATCCGGCCGTCGAGAGTCTCTCGCTCGGCGACGTCCGGGTGCCGGTCGAGGTCTGGCGCCCGAGGGGCGTCGCGCGCGCCGCCGCGATCTGGCTCGAGGACGACGGCGCGCCACCCCGCTGGGGCGAGTTCCATCCGCTCCACGCCTTCCTCGCCGCGCGCGGCGTGCTCGTGCTGCGGCTGCGTCCGCGCGGCTCGGACGGCTTCACGCGCGCCCTGCGCGAGGCGGGCGGCGAAGACCGCCTGGCCGCCGCCGCGCTCGACGCCGAGCGGGCGGCGGCGCAGGCGCGCGCGCTCGCCGGCAACGCGGTGCCGATCGCGCTCGTGGTCGAAGGCGCGCGCTGGCAGACGCTGGCCACGCCCGAGGGCCCCGATCCCTTCGCGCTGCGCCACGCGCTCGGAGCGCCGCCCTCCTTCGACGCGCTCGCCGGGGCCGGTCGCGCGCTCGAGGCGGCCCTGCTCGACCGCCGCTGACGCGCCCGAGCGTTCGCGGATCGCGTGCTATCGTGCGCCCGGCGCGCGCATGCAGACGCTGGGCAAGTACGAGATCGTCGAGAAGATCGGAGTCGGCGGCTTCGGCGTCGTCTACAAGGGCTTCGATCCGTTCATCAAGCGCCCGGTCGCGATCAAGACCTGCTCCGCCGAGGACACCGAGACGCGCGAGCGCTTCCGGCGCGAGGGCGAGATCGCGGGCAACCTCCAGCACCGCAACATCGTCACCGTCTTCGAGTTCGGCTTCGAGAACGACATCCCGTACCTGGTCCAGGAGTTCCTCTCCGGGGAGGACCTCGACCGCAAGATCAAGCGCAACGAGTTCGTGCCGCTGCCCGAGAAGATCCTCTGGCTGGTGCAGATCGCGCGCGGGCTCGCCTTCGCGCACGAGCGCGGCATCGTGCACCGGGACATCAAGCCCGGCAACGTGAGGATCCTCGACGACGGCACCGCCAAGATCCTCGATTTCGGCATCGCCAAGCTGGCGCACCAGCCGTCCAACCTCACCCAGGCGGGCATGACCCTGGGCACCGCCGCCTACCTGGCCCCGGAGCAGATCCGGGGCCAGCCGGTCGATCCGCGCACCGACGTCTTCTCCTACGGCGTGCTCGCCTACGAGCTGCTCGCCTTCGAGCGCCCCTTCCGCGCCGCCGAGATCTCCGCCATCTTCTACAAGATCCTCCACGAGACGCCGCCTTCGCTGGCGGCGCGCGTGCCCGACGTGCCGGTCGAGCTCGACCGCATCGTGGCTCGCTGCCTGGCCAAGGATCCAGCTCGCCGCTGGATCCCGACCGCCGAGCTCGTGCGCGCGCTCGAGGGCCTGATCCAGCGCCGGCCGGGCGCGGCCACGATCGACACCACGCGCACGAAGATCGCCACCCGCGTCGCCGAGGCCGCGACCGCCCCGGCCGCGGTTCGCCCCGCCGCCGAGCGGCCCGCTCTCGACGAGCTCGAGTTCCACCACTCCGAGGCCGCGCCGCGCGTGCACAGCCGCTCGATGGCGACCACCGCCTTCGGGTTCGGACGGCCGAAGCGGTGGACGCGCTGGCTGGCGCTCTCCGCTCTCGTGGCGGCCGTGTTCGCCATCGGCGCGGTCTGGCTCGGACAGGCCGGCCGCCTGGCGCGGGTCGGCGACGAAGCCGCCTCCGCACCGCAGCCCGTTGCGCCCGTTGCGGCGGCTCCCTCCGCCGCCGCGCCGCAGTCGCCGGCGCCGGCCCCGGCGGGCCCGGCGCGGCCGGCAGAGCCGGCGGTCACGGCCGCGCCCGAGCCCGCCCCGGAGCCGGTCGCGGCCCCGCCGCCGCCCCCGCCGCCGAAGCCGGGGCAGCTCGTGGTCGGACCGGCGTGGCATCCTGAGATCGAGCTCCGCGTCGCCGGGCGCCGCCTCCGCCTCGACCGGCAGCACCGCCTCGAGCTGCCCGCCGGGGCCTACACGCTCACGTTCTCGCTCGAGACGCCCAGCTACGCCTTCCGCAGGGAGAGCCGCGTGCGCCTCGACGAGGGCGAGGCTGAGCGCGCCGCGGTGCCGATCGAGCGCCCGGGCCGGCTCACCGTCCAGCCCCACCTCAACACTCCGGGCGGCATCGTCCGACTCGACGGTCAGATGGCGGGACCGGCGCCACTCCGGGGCCGTTGGCTTGCGCCCGGCGAGCACCGGGTCGAGATCTTCCCGGTTTCCGGAATGACTGCGACGCCCGTGCTGAGCCAGGCGGTGACGGTCCGGAGCGAGGTGGAGACCGTGCTCACCTTCGACCTGGCCGGCGGCCAGGTGACGCAGGTCCGGGAGCGGCCCGCACCGCCCGGGTAGGGCCCGCAGCTCTGCTAGATTCCCGCGTCGGCGACGATCCCGATGCGCGCCTCTCCCTTCGTTTCGATCACACTGACGCTGGTCTCGGCCCTGGCCGCGCCGGGCCAGACCCCGCCACCCCCCCCGGATCCCGACCGGATCCTGGTCGAGGACCTCCCGCCGCAGGGCGCGCAGGAGGCCGCCGCCCCTGCCGGCGGGGAGCTCGCCGGGCTCGAGGCCGAGGCCGAGCGCCTCTACGCCGACGGCGAGCTCTCTCGCGCGCTGCTGCTCTACGCCGACCTCGCCGCCCGCCACCCGACCGCCGCCGAGCGCGCCCGGCTCGGCATCACGGCGGCCTGGCTCTCGTTCCAGCTCGGCGATCGCGACGCCGCGACGGGCCAGCTCGGGCGGGTCCTGTTCGACGACCCGTCCGCCCCCTTCCGGCCCGAGCTCTTCAACCCCGACTTCGCCGCGCTCTTCCTCGACACGCAGCGCGACGCGACCGAGCGCCGCGCGCGCGCCGCCGCCGAGCGCACCCGCTCCGCGGTGGACGCGATCCGCGCCGGGCGCTTCGCGGAGGCGCGCAAGGCGCTGCTCGCCGCCCTCGAGCTCGCCCCCGACGACCCCGAGGTGCTCTACAACCTGGCGCTGGTGGACCAGCGCGAGGGAGATCTCGACGCCGCGCTCGCCGGCTTCGAGAAGATCCTCTCGCTCGGCCGCGCCCAGCCGGGGCGGGTGGGACGCGACCTCGAGGCGCTGGTGCTCAACAACGTCGCGGTCCTCTACTTCACGCGCGCGGACTACGAGGTGGCGCGCGACGCGCTCGAGCGCGCGCTCCGGCTCGACCCCGACGACGCGCGCGCCCTCTACAACCTCGGCCTGACGCGCCAGCGGCTGGGCGACGCCGAGGGCGGGTACGCGGCGCTGCGCCAGGCGCGCGGCATCGACCGCCGCGACACCGACATCGCGCGCGCGCTGGCGCTCGCCGAGATGGCGCACGGGCGCTGGGTCGAGGCGGTGGCGCTGCTGCTCGAGGCCACCCGGGACCGCGCCGAGGATCCCGAGCTCTGGTTCCAGCTCGGGCGCGCGCAGCGCGGACTGGGCAACGCCGACGGCGCGCTGCAGTCGCTGGCCGCCGCGGAGCGCCTCGACCCGCGCAACCGCGCCGGGGTCGCCCTGCCGGCGGCGCTCGCCGCGGTCGAGATCCTGCGCCAGCGCGGCGACTCCGCCGGCGCCGCCGCCGCCGCGGAGCGCGCCGTGGCGCTCGACCAGGAGGGCGTGGACGGGTGGATGCTGCTCGGGCTCGCCCGTCTCGACGCCGGCGATGCGGCCGGGGCTCGCGCCGCGCTAGAGCGCGCCCGCGCCCTCGCCCCGGGACGTGCCGACGTCGCCCACAACGTGGGCACCGCGTGCCTGGTCCAGCGCGACTGGACGGCCGCCGAGACCGCGTTCCGAGCCGCGCTCGAGCTCGACCCCGCCGACGCCGACGCGCGCAAGGTGCTGGACCAGATTGCGGCCCAGCGCGCCGCCGCCGCGGCGGCCCAGAAGCCGGCGCGCGGCCGCCCCGCCCCGCCCGCGCTGGGCGCGACCCTGGTCCGGGTCGACTACGCGCCGCTCGGCATCGAGGGCCTGCGCGTCGAGGCGATCACGGCGGGAGGCGCCGCGGCGCGCGCCGGGCTCGCCGTCGGGGACCTGGTGCTGCGCGTGGACGGCAAGCCAGCCGAGTCGGCCGAGGCGTTGCGCAAGCGCGCCGGTGCGCGCCGCGAGGGCGTCGTGCTCGAGCTCCTGCGCGAGGGCAGGGTGGCGAAGCTCCGGTTCAAGCTCGAGTGAGCGCCAGGCGATAGGCGTCGCGGTAGCGCCCGGCCACCGCGTCCCAGGTCAGCTCGGCCTCGGCGCGGCGGCGCCCCGCGGCGCCCAGCGCCCGCCGCCGGTCCGGGTCGGCGGCGAGCGCGCCCAGCGCCGTCGCCAGCTCCGCGCGGTCGCCCTCGGCCACCAGCAGCCCGGTCTCCCCGTGCGCCACGGCGATCGGGATGCCCGAGATCGCCGAGGCCACCACCGGCAAACCGCTCGCCATCGCCTCCAGGATCACGTTGGGCAGCCCGTCCACGTTGCCCGCCCGGTCGTGCACGGCGGGCAGCACGAACAGGTCGGCCGCCCGGTAGAGATCGGGCAGCTCGTCGTGGAGCACGGCGCCGGGGAAATGGACGCGCTCCCCGAACGGCGCGGCGCCCCGGCGCAAGGAGTCCAGCAGGTCCCCGCTCCCGGCCAGCACGACGTGTGCGTCGGGCACCGCGCCGAGCAGCGCAGGCAGGGCCTCGACCAGGACCTGGAAGCCCTTCTTGGCCGCCATGCGGCCGACGCCGAGCAGCAGCGGCGCCGAGTCGGGGACCCCCAGCCGCTGCCGCCAGATCGCGCGGCGGGAGGGGTCGGGCCGGAACAGCGCGACGTCCACGCCGTACGGGATCACGCGCGTCGCGGCGGCGTCGAATCCGATCGCCTCCACGCGCCGCGCCAGCTCGGGCGAGCAGCTGGTCAGGACGCGCGTGCGGTCGAGCGCGCGCGCCACCAGCGGACGCGCCCACGCCCGCTCGGCGAGGAAGACGTCGCTGCCGTGGAGCCCGATCACCAGCGGCAGGCGGCGCCCGGCCGGCGCCGCCGCCACCCCGTTGGGGACCACCCAGTGGGCGTGCACGAGGTCCCACGCGCCGCCCGCGAGCTCGCGGCGCAGCGCCCGGCGCGCGGCCAGCAGGTAGAGCGGAGCCACCAGCCTGGCGGCGCCGCGCATCGACTCGTCGGCGCGCAGCGAGCGGCCGTAGCCGAGCAGCTCGAATCTGCGCGGCGCGTATCGGAACGAGCGCGCCTCCACGCCTTCCTCGTCCCACGCCGCGGGCACCCGCGGGCCGCTGGGCAGGAGCACCCGCACGCGCGCTCCGCCGCGCACCAGGCCGCGTGCCAGGTCGCGGATGAACGGCCCCGCGCTGTCGTGCGCGAAGCGCGGATAGGTCTGGGTCAGGAAGAGGACCGAGAGCTCCGGCCGGCCGCTAATCGAGGATCTCCCGGATCGAATAGCTGTCGGAGCGCTGGAAGGTACGGTGGGTCATCATCTCGGCCAGCAGGCCGGTGGTGAGCACCTGCAGGCCGGCCAGCATGAGCAGCACGCCGAGGAAGAGCAGGGGCCGGTTCGACAGCGACTCGCCCCGGAACGCCCAGAGCCAGGCGAGCCAGGCGTCGATCACGAAGCCCGCCGCGAAGGAGATCATCCCGATCAGCCCGAACAGGTGCAGCGGGCGGCGCGTGTACTTGGTGATGAACAGCACGGTGAGCAGGTCGAGCAACCCCTTGTAGAAACGGTCCCAGCCGTACTTCGAGACTCCGCTCCTGCGCGGGTGGTGCCGGACCGCGAGCTCGCCGACGCGGAAACCACGCCGGCTGGCCAGCACCGGGATGTAGCGGTGCAGCTCGCCGTAGATCGGCACCTGCTCGAGGACCTCGCGCCGGTAGATCTTGAAGCCGCAGTTGAAGTCGTGGAGATCGACCTGCGCCAGACGGCGGGTGACGCCGTTGTAGAGGCGCGAGGGCAGCGTCTTCGAGATCGGGTCCCGGCGCTCGCGCTTCCAGCCCGAGACCAGGTCGAAACCGCCGCTCTCGAGCGTCTCGAGCATGCGCGGGATCTCCTCCGGGTCGTCCTGGAGGTCGCCGTCGATGGTGATGATCAGGCGCCCGGCCGCGAGGTCGAAGCCCGCGGTCAGCGCCGCGGCCTTGCCGAAGTTCCGGCGCAGGCGCACGAGCTTGACGCGCCGGTCGCGCGCGCGCGCCGAGCGGACGCGCTCGGCGGTGGCGTCGCGAGAGCCGTCGTCGACGAACACGATCTCGAAGCTGCGGCCCGCGCCGTCGAGGGCGCGGGCGACGCGCTCGGCGAGCTCCTCGACCGAGTCCTGCTCGTCGTAGACCGGGACCAGCACCGTGACGTCGGGGACCGGAGGCGCGGACGGCGCCGCCACGAGCGGGGCGGGAGCGGGGGCAGAGGTCTCCATCGGCGGAATCGCGGCCGGCGACGGATCTTATCAACCCGCGGCGGCGTCGCGGCCGGCGCCCGGATGGGATAGCGTGCGGCCTTCGAGCCCGGGCGAACAAGAACCCCAATGCTCCCGCTCCAGCAGCTGCTGACCGGCCCGCTCAACTTCCTCCTGCGCGACGCCGAGGAACTCCGGCGCATCGTCCCGGACGCCGACCGCTCGCTGCCCCCGCTCCAGCGCATCTACCTCGAGGACGAGGGGTCCACGCCCCTGGTCGGTTTCCCCGTGCTGGCGACGCCCGAGCTGCGCGCCCTGGAGCGCGCGTTCGAGCAGTACGCGATCCAGGAAGAGGAGGTCGAGCTGGCGGTTCTGCAGCGCGCCGCGTTCGACTCCCAGGCCTTCCAGGGCGCCTGGGAGAGCTACCGGCTCCTGCTCATGCGCGCCGCGGAGAACGTCACCACCGCGAGCTACGGGCGCTCCTTCCCCGCCATCTTCTGGCTCTGGCACTCGGCGGTCATGGCGCGCGTGTTCAAGGACGCCCCGCGCCGCATCCTGCGCCGCAACTCGGCCTCGGGCCGCGAGCACGGGGACGCCCTCAAGTACCGCGTCTACCAGAAGGTCATCGACCGCCTGACCAATCTCAACTACGAGATGGCCCAGCACCTGTCGAGCGACACCGACGAAGAGGAGGAGCAGCTCTTCCCGGCCCTCTTCACCCGCATGCGCGACAACGTGCTGGTGCTCACCGAGGACCACGTCAGCCCGAACCTCGTCGAGCTCGGCAGCTATTTCGCGGGCTGCCTGAGGCTCGACGGACGCGACTTCCGCACCCGCCTGCTGCGCGTCTCGGAGTGGTACGCGGACGAGCTGCGGCGTGACCCCGAGCTGGCGCGCCTGGCCGCGGCCTTCGGCCTCTCGCGCACCGACGACCCGCGCACGCACCTGAACCGGCCGGGGCTGCTCACCTTCCTCGCCGCGCGGCCGGGCTACGACGAGGAGCGCCTGCTGCCCTCGCGCCTGGTCCACGTCTGGGAGAACCTCCTGCTCAAGCTCAAGGAGTTCGAGATCCTCCACGCGCTGCGCCGTTCGATCGTCCTGTGCGAGCGCCAGTCCGACGCCCTCCTCGGCCGCGTGCGCGCCGCCGGCGCCGGGCCGTCCGCGGGCTCGGAATGGGTGCGGCTGTCGAGCGCGACCCGGCCGCTCGACTTCATGGCGCCCTGGGTGGTGGATCCGCTGGTCTCCCGATTCGGGCTCATCTACGACATCTCGGACTTCACCGAGACGGTCACCGTGCTGCGTCGGTCCGGCTCGCTCGAGCAGGACCGGTCGTTCCGCATGATGTTCCGCTTCCAGCGCAAGGTGAACCGGCTCGCCACCCAGCACCGCGCCAAGCTCGAGAAGTACCTGGGCGACGGCGCCTTCTACTCGAGCCGCGAGGCGCGCCACATGGTGGCGCTGGCGCTGCTCATCCAGCGCGCCTACCGCGAAGCGCTGACGCGCGGCTTCCCGTTCAGCAAGGGCCTCCGCCTGGCGCTCAACCACGGCCAGTACCGCCTGCTGCCGATCCGCATCGGGGCCGCCACCGAGAGCGAGCGCTACGAGTTCTTCGGCCACGGCGTGGTCGAGCTGACCCGGCTGACCACGGGCAAGAGCGCGCGCGACATCGAGGAGATCAAGAACCTGCTCGTCACCTACGGCTACCCGGAGACCACGGTGAACCGTTTCTTCGCGCCCATGGTCCGCCACAACATCGACGTGGTCGAGAAGGACGAGCACGAGCGCGGTTTCTACGCCTACATCAACGAGAACGGCACCCTGGTCAACGAGGGCATCGTCGCCACCGGCGACTTCGTGGCACGCTTCGCCGGCGAGCGCGCCTTCGAGCGCGTCTTCCGTCTGGTCGACCGCGACCGCACCTGGATCGCGGTCAAGCTCGACGTGCCCGGGCAGAGCCTGCTCGCCGGTCTGCGCAAGCTCGGGGTGGCCCAGCTCAAGGGCCTCGACAACACCCCCATCTACGAGATCGTCGACGCCACCCTGTGGGGCGACAACACCCTGCTCGAGCTGCGCGGCGGAGAGCTCGTCGACCTGGTCGAGAGGGAGTTCCGCGCCACGCTCGGCGCGTGACAGGATCGGGACGCCGGAGGGACCCGCATGACCGCATCCGACGCCGTCTGGCGGACCGAGCTCGCCGGGCTGCCGCCGCCCCGCCGCGGCAAGGTCCGGGACATCTACGATCTCGGCGACCGGCTCCTGATCGTCGCCACCGACCGGCTCTCGGCCTACGACCACGTGCTCGAGCCGCCGATTCCCGGCAAGGGGCGGATCCTCACCCGGCTCACCAACTTCTGGTTCGCGGAGCTCTCCGGCCTGGTGCCCCACCACCTGCTGGCGACCGAGGTCGCGGACTTCCCCGCCGAGCTCCGCGGCCACGCCGCCCTGCTCGACGGCCGCGCCGTGATCGCCCGCAAGGCGGAGGTGATCCCGTTCGAGTGCGTCGCGCGCGGCTACCTCGCGGGCAGCGGCTTCCGCGAGTACCAGGAAGGGGGCGCGGTGTGCGGCGTCGGGCTGCCCGCCGGCCTGCTCCGCGCGAGCCGCCTGCCGGAGCCGGTCTTCACGCCCGCCACGAAAGCCGAGTCGGGCCACGACGAGAACGTCTCCTTCGAGAGGGTGGCGGCCGCGCTCGGCGTCGACGTCGCGACGCGCCTGCGCGACCTGACCCTCGCCCTCTACCTCGAGGGCGCCCGCCGAGCCGAGCGGCACGGACTGCTGCTCGCCGACACCAAGTTCGAGTTCGGCTGGATCGACGGCCACATCACCCTGATCGACGAGGTCCTGACCCCGGACTCCTCGCGCTACTGGGACGCCGCCGCCTGGCGCCCGGGCGAGGAGCCCGCCTCGTTCGACAAGCAGTTCGTGCGCAACTGGCTGGACGCCTCGGGCTGGGATCGCGAGTCGCCGCCGCCGCGCCTGCCGGACGAGGTGGTCGAGGGCACGCGCCGGCGCTACGCAGAGGCCTTCCGGCGCCTGACCGGCAGGGACGCGGAGACGCCGTGAGCGTGCGCGTGCTGGCAGCCGAGCCGATCTACTCGGCCGAGAAGGTCCGCGCCATCCACGACGCGCTCGACAGCGAGTTCGTGGACGTCGTGTTCCAGCCCATCGCCGACGTGCGGCGGCGCCGCCTGCACGCCTACGAGGCGCTCGCGCGCCCCCGCAGCCAGGTGTTCGCGTCCACGCCCGAGATGTTCGAGGTCGCGATCCAGGCCGGGCGCATCGCCGAGCTCGGCCGGCTGCATCGAGACCAGGCGGTGAAGCGCGCCGCGGGCTATTCGCTGTTCCTCAACATCCATCCGCACGAGTTCGACTACGGGTGGCTCGTGCGCCCGGACGATCCCATGTTCCGCCATCGCTGGCCGGTGACCCTGGAGATCACCGAGTCGGTGCCGCTCAAGTACTTCACGCAGTGTCACAGTGTGCTCGCCGAGATCCGGCGCAAGGGCATCTCCCTCGCCATCGACGACCTCGGCGCCGGCTTCTCCAACCTGAAGTACATCTCCGACCTCGAGCCCGAGATCGTCAAGCTCGACCGCGAGCTGATCGCGGGGCTTTCCCAGGAATCTCGCCAGTTCCGGCTGCTGCTCTCGATCGTCGCGCTCTGCCACAGCATGGAGGCGCAGGTGATCGCGGAAGGCGTGGAGACCGAGGCGGAGCTCGAGGCGTCGGTCGAGCTCGGTGTCGATTTCGCGCAGGGTTACGTCTTCGGCCGCCCCGCCGACCCGCCTCCGGACCTGATCTGGCCCGGCACCCGACGCTGAGCCCGGCTCAGCCGGCGATGCGTTCGGCCAGCTCGTCCACGGTCTCGACCTCGATCAGTTCCAGGTCGTCGCGCCGCTGCAGACCTTCGATGCGCGGCAGGAAGGCGCGCCTGAAGCCGTGCGTGGCGGCCTCGCGCAAGCGCGCGTCGCCGGCGCCGACCGGCCGCACCTCGCCGAGCAGCCCGACTTCGCCCAGGTAGACCGCGTCGGCCGGCAGCGTGGCGCCGCGCGCCGCCGAGACCAGCGCCGCCGCGATCGCCAGGTCGGCGGCCGGCTCCCGGACCTGCAGGCCGCCGACCACGTTGAGGAAGACGTCGCGATCGGCGAGCCCGAGGCGCACGAAGCGCTCGAGCACCGCGACCAGGAGCACGACGCGGTTGGCGTCGAGGCCCACCGCCATGCGCCTCGGCGAGGGAAAGTTGGTCGGATTGACCAGCGCCTGGGTCTCGACCAGCAGCGGCCGTGAGCCGCTCACCGTGGGCAGCACCGCGGAGCCCGGTGCGCCGGTGCGCCGGCGCGCCAGAAGCACGCGCGAGGGATCCGGGATCGGCTCGAGCCCGCTCTCGCGCATCTCGAACATCGCCAGCTCCCCGGTCGGCCCGAACCGGTTCTTGGTCGCGCGCAGGATGCGGTACTCGCTCTCCTGCTCGCCCTCGAAGGAGAGCACCGTGTCGACCAGGTGCTCGAGCGACTTCGGGCCCGCGATGGTGCCCTCCTTGGTGACGTGGCCGACCAGGAAGAGCGCCGCGCCCGAGCGCTTGGCCAGCTCGACCAGCCGGTGCGCGCAGTGCCGCACCTGCCCGATCGATCCCGGCGGCGACTCCAGCTCGTCGCTGCGCACGGCCTGGATCGAATCGACCAGGATGGCGGCCGGCGGCGGCGACCCCGAGCACGCTGCGAGCAGCGGCTCGAGCCGGGTCTCCCCCGCCACCAGGACTCGGCTCGCGGCCGCGCCCAGGCGCTCGGCGCGCAGGCGGAGCTGGCGCGGCGACTCCTCGGCGCTGGCGTAGACGACGGCCCCGCCGCGCAGCGCCAGGCGCTCCGCGAGCTGGAGCAGGAGGGTCGACTTGCCGATCCCGGGCTCGCCGGCGAGCAGCACCGCGCCGCCCGCCACCACCCCGCCGCCCAGCACGCGGTCGAGCTGCGGCAGGCCCGAGGGCGCGCGCACGACGTCTTCCTGCTCGACCTCGGAGAGCGGCACCAGGTGCGCCGCGCCGCCGCCGCGCGCGCCCGCCTTGCCGGGCCGCTCGCGCACCTCCTCGACGAAGGTCGACCAGCCGCCGCATTCCGGGCAGCGGCCCAGCCACTTGCTGGACTGAAAGCCGCAGCTCTGGCAGGAGAACACGGTGCGCGGCACGGCCATGGCTCAGAACCTCGGGATCGAGCCGGCCAGGTACTTGATGTCGTCGTCGGACCAGCGCAGGCCGGCGCCGACGAACGGCGACTCCAGCTCGTCGACGAGCGGATCGTCGTAGCCGGCGCGCAGATAGAGGTTCTTCCACGGGAACCAGGTCGCCGACAGGCGCAGGTGCGGGTCCTGGTCGAGCTCGCGCGAGAAGTCGTAGGCCTCGAACGACATCCAGACCTTGTCGGGGATCAGAGCGTAGTCCACCTGGAGCCCACCCTCGTTCTCGATCAGGCCGGTCCAGAACGTGCCCCGCCGGTCGGCGAAGGGGAAGCCGACCAGCGCCGAGTAGCTGTTGCGGCTGCGGTCCAGGGTCAGCCGCGTGGTGGTGGTGGTCTCGGTCGTGCCGTCGGGGTTGGTCACGATGACCACGTCCTGCTTCTCGTAGAAGCGGCCGCGCGGCGTCGAGATGAGGTCGAGGCGATAGAGGTGGGGGCTCTCCCCGCCGCGCGGCTGGATGTCGAGGCGGAACGCGCTCTGCGAGTCTCCCGACTCGGACAGGTAGTAGCTCTCGATCCCCACGTCGAGCTGCAGGCGGCCGACCCGGCCGAGCGTGTCGCCGAGCGCGCTGACGCCCTTGTCCACGCTGTCGAGCGCCGCCATCAGCTCGTCGTGCGCCTCGTCGCTGTTGACCAGCTTGCCGATCGTGCCCTCGCCGCGCGCGATCTTGCCGGTGATCTCGTTGAGGTTGTCCACCGAGGTCTGGACGCGGCCGGTGACCTCGCGCAGGTTCGCCATCGACTCGCGCAGATCGCCCCGGTTCTCACCCACAACCGACTCGACCTGGGCCAGCACCTGCTCGATCTGCCGGGTCAGGCGCGGCAGCTCCTCGGCGAGCGTGGCGCTGAAGCGCTCGAAGTTGGCGACCGTGCCACCGAAGCTGCGCCGGTTCTCGGCGATCACCGCGCGCAGCTCGTCGGAGGTCGCCCGGATGCTCGCCACCAGGTCCCCGAAGGCGCCTCCGCCCTGCCCCGAGAGCAGCCCCTCGACCGAGTCGCCGATCTTCTCGAGCTTGGCCATGGCGCGATCTAGCGAGACCGGCGAGCGGCCCGGCAGCACGGCGCCCTCGGCCAGGAGCGGCGCCCCGGCCGGACCGGGATCGAGCTGCACGTACTTGTCGCCGAGCAGGCCCAGGTTGGCGATCGCTGCCTCGGCTCCCTCGGAGAGTGCGACGTCGGTCTCCAGCAGCAGCGTCACGCGCGCCCTGGAGCCGTCGAGGCGGATGCCGTCGACCCGCCCCACGCGGACCCCCGCCACGCGCACCGCCGACCTGTCGTCCAGGCCCTCGATCGAGTCGAAGAGAGCGTCCACCCGGCGCCCGCGCGCGCCGAACGGGTTCCAGTCCTCGACGCGCAGAATCAGCCACGCGAGCAGCACCAGCGCTGCGGTCATGAAGATCCCGACCTTCACGGCTTGCGGCATCTCGTCGTCTCCCGTGCGGCCCGCCTATTCGGTGAGCGGCCCGCTGGCCAGCCCCCGGATGAACTGCTGCACACGCGCGTCGGGCAGGGCGCGGAACTCCTCCGGCGGAGCGTATGCCACGATCCTGCCCCGGAAGAGCAGCGCGATCCGATCGGCGATGCGGAACGCGCTGGTCAGGTCGTGGGTGATGGTGACCGCGGTCGATTGGAGCTTGTCCTGGAGCTCGAGGATGAGCTCGTCGATGACCGCCTTGATCACCGGATCGAGCCCGGTGTTGGGCTCGTCGAAGAGCAGGATGCGCGGCTCGAGCGCGATCGCGCGTGCGAAGCCCACCCGGCGGCGCATGCCGCCCGAGAGCTCCGCCGGCATCTTGCGCCCGGCGCCCTCGAGGTGGACCATCTCCAGGCACTCCGCCACGCGCTCGGCCCGCTTCGCCTTCGGCCACCCGGCGCGCAGGAGCGGGAAGGCGACGTTGTCCCACACCGACATCGAGTCGAACAGCGCGCCCTCCTGGAACGCCATGCCGAAACGGCGGCGGAAGGCGGTGAGCTCCGGCCCGGCGAGCGTGGCCAGGTCCCGGCCGTCCACCTCGACCGTGCCGCCGTCCGGCCGGAGCAGGCCGATCATGTGCTTGAGCAGGACGCTCTTGCCGGTCCCCGAGCCACCCAGCACGACCACCGACTCGCCCTCGCGCACCTCGAAGTCGAGCCCATCGAGAACGATCCGGCCGGCGAAGCCCTTGGTCACCTCGCGCAGGCGGATCTTGACCGGGGGTTCGGACGCGGCGGGCATCAGAACAGGATCTTGGTGAGGAAGAAGTCCGCGATCAGAATGGCGATCGACGCCAGCACCACCGCGCGCGTGGTGGCGCGGCCCACGCCCTCGGCGCCGCCCCTCGTGTGGTAGCCCTTCTGGCAGCCGACCACGGCGACGATCAGGCCGAACACCGCGGCCTTGATCAGGCCGGAGGTGAGATCGTCGAGGTCCATGTAGCGGAAGGTGTTCTCGACGTAGGTCACCGGGTTGGCGCCGAAGTAGACGACCGAGATCAGGTAGCCGCCGGCGATGCCGATGACGTCCCCCACCACGATCAGCAGGGGGAGCGTGAGCACCGTCGCCCACACGCGCGGCACCACCAGGAAGTGCACCGGATCGGTGGCGAGCGCCTCGAGCGCGTCGATCTGCTCGGTCACGCGCATGGTCCCGATCTCCGCCCCCATCGCCGAGCCGCAGCGGCCGGCGATGAGCAGCGAGGAGATCACCGGGGAGAGCTCGCGCACCATCGAGAGCGCCACCAGCGAGCCGACGAAGCCCTCGGCGCCGAAGCGGCGCAGGGTCGAGAAGGTCTGGAGCGCGAACACCATGCCGGTGAACAGCGCGGTGAGCAGCACGACCGGCAGCGAGTCCACCCCCACGCGCACCATCTGGCGCACGAGCTCGCGCGCGTCCCACGGCCGCCTCGGCGTCCACGCCAGGGTCCTGGCGAGCATCACGAAGAAGCGCCCGACCTCGGTCAGGAAGGCTTCGAGGGGGGCCGGCAGGGCGGTCAAGCGCGCGCCGCTCCCGAGCGCTCGCGCCCGGCTCCCGCGGCGGCGCTCCGGGGGTGGCGCGGCAGGCGCAGCCCGAAGTGGCAGAGGATCTCGTAGACGAGCGTGCCGGAGCGCAGCGCCAGCTCGTCGGCGGTCACCTCCTCGACGCCGTCGGCGCCGAGCAGGGTCACGACCTCACCGTCCTCGCCGCCGCACTCGGTGAGGTCGAGCAGGATCAGGTCCATGCTGACCGCGCCCGCGAGGGGCACCCGGCGCCCGCGCAGCAGTGCCTCGGCGCGCGCCTCGGCCCGCCACGGATAGCCGTCGGCGTAGCCCAGGGGCACCACGCCCAGGCGGCTCGGCCGCTCCGCCCGCCAGCGGCCCCCGTAGCCGGCACGCGTGCCCGGCGCGACCTCGCGCGTGGTCACCAGCTCGGCGCGCACGGCCATCACGGGCGAGAGCCCCAGCGCCTGCCGCCAGGGTCCGCCGCCGTAGAGGGCGAGACCGCTGCGCACCAGGTCGAACCGGGTCGCGGGCGAGAGCAGGCCGCCGGCGCTGTTGGCGAGGTGGAGGGCGACGCGTTCCCGCTCCTCGGCGCCCAGCCGCGCGGCGAGCGCCCGGAAGCGTGCGAGCTGCTCCGCGTTCGCGGGGCTCTGCGCGTTCTCGGCCTCGGCCAGGTGCGACATCAGGCCGGCCAGGCGCAGCGCGCGCGAGCCACGGACGCGCGCCAGGACTTCCTCCGCCGTGGCCTCGGGCAGGCCGAGCCGGGACATGCCGGTGTCGAACTTGAGGTGGACGTCGAGCCGGTGCCCGGAGGCGAGCGCGCGTGCCTCGATGCGCTCGAGCTGGTCGAGGCCCGAGACGGCGGGTACGAGGCCGAACTCGAGCAGCGCGTCTTCGGCTCCCTCCGGGGTGGGCGAGAGGACCAGCACCTGCGAGCGCACGCCCGCCTGCCGGAGCTCGATGCCCTCTTCGACCAGGGCGACCGCGAAGCCCGCCGCGCCGGCGGGCTCGAGCGCGCGCGCCACCGCGACCGCACCGTGCCCGTAGGCGTCGGCCTTGACCACCGGCAGCACCCGCGCCGGCGCCACCGCGGCTTCCAGGCGCTCGAAGTTGCGCACCAGCGCGCCGAGATCGATCTCGACCCAGGCGTGACGCAACGCCGTCGCGCCGCCCGACTCAGGCAACCGGCCCCCCCTGCCCGGGCGCGGCGCGGCTCCGGAAGCGCGTCGTGTCACCCAGAAAAACGAGGGGCACGACGCCGAGCTCGCCGTTGCGGTTCTTGGCGATGATCAGCTCGGCCTCGTGCGGATCGGCCTCCTCGTTGTAGACCACATCGCGGTAGACGAAGAGCACGAGGTCGGCGTCCTGCTCGATGGCGCCCGACTCGCGCAGGTCGGAGAGCTGCGGCCGATGATCGGCGCCCCGGCGCTCCGGCTGGCGCGAGAGCTGGGAGAGCAGGACGACCGGGATGTCGAGCTCCTTGGCGAGCTGCTTGAAGGAGCGCGTGATGGCCGAGATCTCCAGGTTGCGGTTCTCGAACCGTCCGCCCGCCTGCATGAGCTGGAGATAGTCGATGACGAGCAGCGCGAGGTTCTTCTCGGCTTTCAGGCGCCGCGCCTTGGAGGCGACCTCGAGAATGGTGGGCGCCGCGCTGTCGTCGATGAACAGGGGCGAGCGGCGGATCGTCTTCTGGGTGTCGAGGACCTTGAGCGCCTCGCTCTGGGAGTAGAGGCCGGAGCGCAGCTTGGAGAACTTGACCTCGGACTCCGAGGAGAGGATGCGCAGCGCCAGCTCCTGCCCGCCCATCTCGAGCGAGAACAGGCCTACCGTGTGGCCGCCCCGGATCGCGACGTGCTGGGCGACGTTCAGAGCGAAGGTCGTCTTGCCCATGCCGGGACGCCCGGCGACGATCAGCAGCCCGCCGCGTCCGAGGCCGTGAGTCTTGCGGTCGAGGTCGATGAAGCCCGACGAGATGCCGGTCAGGCCCTTGCCCTGGCTCTCCTCGAGCAGCTCCACGACCTCGTCGAGGATCGGCGCCAGGGGCACGAAGCCGCGCCGGATCGCCTCGCCGCCGAGGGCGAGCACCGCCTGCTCGGCGCGCGCCAGCGCCGCCGCAGCGTCGAGCCCGCCGTCCAGACACTCGCGCATGACCTCGCGGCAGACGTCGATCAGCCGGCGCCGGACCGAGCGCTCCTTGACGATCTCGACGTAGGAGTCGAAGCGGCCCAGGTCCGGCAGGTCGACGTCGAGACCCGCCAGGTAGGCGATGCCGCCGACGCCCTCGAGCTCGCCCTTCTGCTCGAGGCGCGCCTGGAGCGTGCGCAGGTCGATCGGGGTCGCCTCGTCCTGGAGCTCGATCATCGCGGCGTAGATCGCGCGGTGGCGCTCGCCGTAGAAGTCCTCGGCGCGCAGGCGCCCGGAGACCGCGGCGAGCAGGCGCGAGTCGAGCAGCACCGCCGCGAGCACGGCGCGTTCGGACTCCTCGCTCTGCGGCAGACCGCGCTGCGGGGTCAGCAGGTCGAGCATCCGTTCGTTCCGGAGGAGACCGATTCGGACATGGAAGCCGGATCTTACGTCCTCGGGCCCCCGGACTGGCGCCCCCTCTCGCCGCGCCTGCCGCGGGCCGGGGACTCGCCCGCCACCGCCTCCCCCCGCCCGATCGGGGTGGACCGCCCGGGTGCGCGGGCGGCGCTCTCCCTCCGCCGCGAGATGTTTCACCCCGCTGCGGACCGCCCTAGCCTTGCGCCGGACCGGACGGTATGACGCTCCCCACCTACCGCAATCTGCATCCCGCCGAACGGGTCGTGCGCGTGCTCCTGGGTCTCGTGCTGCTGGGTCTCGGCGCCGCTGATGCGCTGCCCGGCCTGGGTTCGATCGCCGCCCTGCTGCTGGGCTGGGCGCCGCTGGTCACCGGGCTCGTCGGCTGGTGCCCGTTCTACGCGGTGCTGCGCGCGGGGGGCGCCCACCACCGGTCCTGAAGCCCGGCTCCGGGCGGCCCGACGGCCCCCGGCCGCGTCCTTGGTATCCTGCGCGTGAGCGCGTATGTCCTTGACGCGGCTGAAATGGACCGCCCTGGGTGGGCTTTTCCTGTTCGTCGTCCTGCTGGACGTCGTTCGCTACCGCCTTTTGCCCGACCAGAACGACACCGACGCCCGCCTGCTGCTCAATGCGCTGGTGGTGCTCGGGGCGATCTTCCTGGTCGGCATCCTGTTCCATTTCATCGAGCGGCTCCACCTGCGTCTCGAGGCGCGCAACGCCGAATTGCTGGCGCTGCACCGCGCGGCGCTCGACATCGCCGGCGAGCTGGATCTCGAGACCGTGCTCCAGAAGGTGGTGGACGGCGCGCGCCAGCTGCTCGACGCCCGCTTCGGCGCGCTCGCGGTCTACGACTCGGCGGGGCGCATCGAGTCCTTCGTCACCAGCGGCATCTCCGAGGAGCAGCGCCGCAGGATCGGCGCGCCACCCGAGGGGCGCGGTCTGCTCGCCGTGCCGCTGCGCGAGGGCGAGTCGCTCCGCCTCAGGGACCTCTCGGGTCACCCGCGCTCGGCCGGCTTTCCGGCCCACCATCCGCCCATGAGCTCCCTGCTGGCGGTGCCCATCCTGTGCACCGCGCCCTTCCGCGGCAACCTCTATCTCACCGAGAAGGAAGGCGAGCCCGAGTTCAGCGCCGAGGACGAGCAGACTCTCTCGCGCTTCGCGACCCAGGCCGCGCTAGCGGTGGACGGTGCCTACCTGCACGTCAGCCAGCGTAGCCTGGCCGTGGCCGAGGAGCGCCTGCGCATCGCCCACGAGATGCACGACGGGCTCGCCCAGGTGCTGGCCTCGGTCAACGCCACCGCCCAGGCCGTGCGCGAGTTCCTGCGCGCGGGCAGGATCGACGAGGCGACCGCCCAGCTCGACCGCCTCGCCGGCGCCGCCCGCGAGGTGCTGACCGAGGTGCGCGAGGGCATTCTGGCGCTGCGCGCCGCCGGCCGCACCGATCGCGGCATGGCCGAGATCCTGCGCGACTTCGTGCAGCAGTGGCAGGACCAGACCGGCATCGAGGCGAAGATCGAGGTCGCGGACGGATTTCTGATGCCGGCCGACGCCGAGCTCCAGGTGGTGCGCATCGCCCAGGAGGCGCTCGCCAACGTGCGCAAGCACGCGCGCGCCAAGTCGGTCTCGGTGGGCCTGGCGGGCAGCGACGGCGAGCTGCGCCTGGAGGTCCGGGACGACGGACGCGGCTTCGAGCCCGCGGCGGTCGGCTCCTCGATCCCGCCCCGGTTCGGGCTCGCCACGATGCGCGAGCGCGCCCAGGCCATCGGCGGCCGGCTGGCGATCGAAAGCTCTCCCGGAGGCGGCACGCGCGTCTCGCTGCGCGTGCCCCTGCGCCGAACGGAACCGACGAACTGAACGAGGAGGCCGAAACGATGAAGCTCCTGATCGCCGACGACCACACCCTTTTCCGCGAGAGCCTCCGCAGCCTGCTCACCGCGCGCGGCCACGAAGTGGTCGCCGAGGCGCGCAACGGACGCGAGGCGGTGACGCTCGCCCATCGCCACCGCCCCGACGTCGTGCTCATGGACCTGTCGATGCCGGAGCTCGACGGACTGGCGGCGACGCGGCTGATCGCCGCCGACCTGCCCGCGGTGCGGGTGGTGGTGCTGACCGCCTCCGACGACGACCAGAACCTGTTCGAGGCGGTCAAGTCGGGCGCCCAGGGCTATCTGCTCAAGAACCTCGACGCCGAGGACTTCTTCACCCAGCTCGAGGGCGTGTCGCGCGGCGAGCCTGCGCTCACCCCGGCGCTCGCGCGCAAGTTGATGAAGGAGTTCGCCAAGCCGGTCCCCGACCGGCACGAGGACCCGGACGCGCTCACCGACCGCGAGCTGGACGTGCTGCGCTGCCTGATCGAGGGCGTGACCTCCAACCGCAAGCTCGCCGACCGGCTCGGGGTGAGCGAGAACACGGTCAAGTTCCACGTCCGCAACATCCTCGACAAGCTGCACCTGCACAACCGCGCGCAGGTGGTCGCCTACGCGCTCAAGAACCGGATCGTGGGGCCCGAGCTGGAGGGCTGAGCCAACCCCGTCGCCGGGAACCGTGCCGCGCGCCCGGCGCGGCCCGCCCCCGGGGGTGTGGCCGCGCGCCGGGGCGCGCGCCTAGCCTCGGGCGGGCGCGCGTGGACCGGCCCATCGGAGCCGGCGGCGCGAACGCCCGAGGAGGACGACGATGAGGATTCCGGTGCACTTCCCGGGCGGCGTGGCGGTGGCGGCGCGCGTCGGAGCGCACGTGGTGGCCACGGACCAGCCCGCCGCCGCGGGCGGCGGCGCCACTGCGCCGGCCCCCTTCGACCTCTTCCTGGCCTCGCTCGCCACCTGCGCCGGCTTCTACGCGGTGCGTTTCTGCCAGACGCGCCAGGTCGACTCCGCCGGTCTCGGCCTCGAGATGGAGACCGAGTCGGAGGGCCACGGCATCACCCGCATCCGCTTCCACCTGCGCCTGCCCGACGGCTTCCCGGAGCGCTACCGGGAGGCGATCGTGCGCGCGGTCGACCAGTGCGCCGTCAAGCGCCACCTCGACAATCCGCCGCGCTTCGAGACCCTGGTGACCACCGCCGAGGAGGCGAGGGCCCAGGCCCGCCGCGCCGACATCCCCTCCGAGCGCTCGCTCGAGCCGGTCCCCGGCAAGCCCTGAACCGCCCGCGCGCGCGGCGCGCTCCCCCGCCTCCGGCGGGCGCTTCGCTGTGCTATGCTGCGCGCCGTTCAATACCCTGCAAGCCGAGCCGTTTCAACGCCTTGCATGCTCGCGACGCGGTTCGGGACAGGGGCGGAGGCGGGCCATGTGGCAGCGCATCAGAACGCTCTTCCGGGGCTTCCTCTCCCTCTTCGTCACCGGGCTCGAGAAGGCCAACCCGAAGGCCCTGATCGAAGCGGAGAAGGAGAACCTGCGGGCGCAGATCGCCCGCTACAACACCAGTCTCGCCCAGCATGCCGGCTTCTGCGAGCGGCTGCTGCGCCAGATCAAGAGCCTGGAGGCCCAGGAGAAGGAGCTCGCGGCCAAGGCCGCGGCGCACCTGCGCGCCGGCAATCGCGACTCGGCGGGCCAGTACGCCCTCCAGCTGCAGACCGTCAAGGCGCAGCTCGAAGAGAACCGGGGCCAGCTCGGCGAGGCCGAGAAGACCTACCAGAACCTGATCCAGGCGCGCGACGTCACCGTGCGCGAGGCCAAGGCGAAGATCCAGAAGCTCGAGCGCCTGCTCACCGAGACCGAGATGTTCGAGGCGCAGGCGGAGCTCCAGGAGATGGCTGCCGGGATGATCTCCTCGATCGGCGGCGCCGGCGACACGCTCGACCGCGTCGAGGGCTACCTCAACGAGCGCAGGGACCAGGCCGCCGGGCGCGCGCGCGTCGCCGGCTCGACGCTCGACATGACCGACGTGAAGCTGAAGGAAGGAGAGCAGAAGGCGCTCGCGGACCAGGCCCTGGCCGAGTTCGCCTCCGCCTACGGACTCGAGATGCCCGCTGCAGCCGAACCGGCCGCGGCGGCGCCCGCCGTACCCGCGCCGCAACCGATCAAGGAGATGGGCCCTTCGGGGTCCTGAACCCGACCCTAGGAGCGACCGCCGATGACCACTGCGCCGACCCCGCCTCAGGTGGGCCCGACCCGCCTCGCCAAGTTCCTGATCTTCCTGATCATCGTCGGCGCCGTCGTCGGCGCCGCCTGGTTCTTCCGCGGCACCCTCTTCCCCTCGGGCAAGGGCCCGGGCGGCATCGACCTCGGCAAGTTCAAGCAGGCCACCGGCCAGACCGAGGGCACCGGCCCCGAGGCCTTCGATCCGTCCGGCATCACCACCGTCGCCGAGTACAAGTACGTGCCGCAGGAGCGCCTGCCACCGGTCAAGGGGGTTTCGGCCTACAAGTGGGACGCGGACCAGAAGGTCGTCCAGTTCCCGATCAATGTCTGGATCGGCTGGCTGCCGATCGTCGCCGCCAACAACGGCTTCGCCCCCAACGCCGACTCCATCTTCGCGAAAAAGTACGGCTTCAAGGTCAACCTGAAGCTGATCGACGATCCGGTCGTCGCGCGTGACGCCTACGCGGCAGGCGAGAGCCACATCCTCTGGGGCACGCTCGACATGATGGTCCTCTTCGCCCCCGACCTGATGAAGGACTCGCGCACCGCGCCGCGCATCTTCCAGCAGGTCGACTGGTCGTCGGGCGGCGACGGCATCGTCGTGCGCGACCGTATCGGCTCGGTGCGCGACCTGAAGGGCAAGACCATCGTCTACGCCCAGAACTCGCCCTCCCAGTACTTCGTCAACAACCTCCTGCTCAACGCCGGGATCCAGCCCTCGGAGGTCCAGCACAAGTTCACGGCGACGGCGTTCGAGGCCGCGGCGGCGTTCGTCGCGGACTCCTCGATCGACGCCTGCGTTTCCTGGGCTCCCGACATCTACACCATCCCGGAGAAGGTGCGCGGCACCAAGGTCCTGACCACCACGGCCGAGGCCAACAAGCTGATCGCCGACGTCTGGGCGGCGCGCGCCGACTTCGCCAAGGACCACCCGGAGATCGTCAAGGGACTGGTGGCCGGCATCTTCGAGGGCATGGAGATGCTCAAGGACCCGACCCAGAAGGCCCGGGCGATCCAGTGGATGGCCGAGGGCTACGGCATGCAGCTGGGCGACGTCGAGGGCATGACCGCCGACGCGCACTCGACCAACTTCGCCGAGAACAAGGAGTTCTTCCTCAACGCCAACAACCCGGCCAACTTCGAGCGCACCTGGAAGAACGTCTCCTACGTCTACAAGGAGCTCGGCATCCTGGGCTCCCTGGCCCGCTTCGACGAGGTGATGGACTTCTCGGTGATCCAGCAGCTCGAGCGCGAAGGGACGTTCAGGAACCAGCGCGACGAGTACGTGGCGAAGTTCGTGCCCTCGTCGTTCTCAAGGGTTCAGGCCGAGGCGCCGATCCTCACCCAGACCATCCGGGTCAACTTCTATCCCAATTCCTCGAACCTCTACGAGCCGCAGCACGACGAATTCGGCGCACCGCT
>Ga0113563_10000128_pt1 | contig 29209 bp, 26 predicted proteins | sample Mud3Dept3metaG_FD_80117 | JGI IMG/M metagenome (GOLD analysis project Ga0113563, IMG submission 80117) | Freshwater wetland microbial communities from Ohio, USA, analyzing the effect of biotic and abiotic controls - Mud 3 Core 4 Depth 3... | ecosystem: Environmental > Aquatic > Freshwater >... | reverse complement strand
GTATCTGGCCGTCGGCGAACTGGTTCGAGCGCGAGGCCTTCGATTTATTCGGCATCATTTTCGACGGCCACCCTGATCTACGCCGCATCCTGACCGATTACGGTTTCATCGGCCATCCGTTCCGCAAGGATTTTCCGATCTCGGGCAATGTCGAAATGCGCTACGACCCCGACCAGCGGCGCGTGATCTATCAACCGGTCACGATCGAGCCGCGCGAAATCACCCCGCGCATCGTGCGCGAAGAAAACTACGCCGACAGCGAAGGCTTCCGCAAAGGCTGAGCATGGCTGAAATTCGCAACTACACCATGAACTTCGGGCCGCAGCATCCGGCGGCCCACGGCGTATTGCGCCTCGTGCTCGAACTCGACGGCGAGGTGATCGAGCGCGCCGACCCCCATGTCGGCCTGCTGCATCGGGCGACCGAGAAGCTCGCCGAGCACCGGACGTTTTTGCAGACGGTCCCGTACATGGACCGGCTCGACTACACCACCATGATATGCAACGAGCACGCCTACGTGCTCGCAATCGAGAAGCTGCTCGGCATCGACGTGCCGCTGCGCGCCCAGTACATTCGGGTGATGTTCGACGAGATTACGCGGGTCCTGTCCCACACATTCGCGCTCGCGGCCCATGGCCTCGACCTCGGGGCGATGACGGTGTTTCTGTACTGCTTTCGCGAACGCGAGGACCTGGTCGATGTCTACGAGGCGGTCACCGGCGCGCGCATGCACGCCGCCTATTACCGGCCCGGCGGCGTCTACCGCGATCTGCCGGACTGTATGCCGCAGTACCAGGTCACGAAAATCCACAACCAGCGCGCGATCGACGGGTTGAACCGCAATCGCCAGGGATCGGTCCTCGATTTCATCGAGGACTTCACCGAGCGCTTTCCCAAGCACGTGGACGAATACGAGACGCTGCTGACCGAAAACCGCATCTGGAAGCAGCGCACGGTCGGCATCGGGGTGGTTTCGCCGGAGCGCGCCAAGGCGCTTGGATTCACCGGACCGATGCTGCGCGGCTCGGGCGTCGAATGGGACCTGCGCAAGAAGCAGCCGTACGAAGTCTATGACCGCATGGAGTTCGACATTCCGGTCGGCGTCAACGGCGACTGCTACGACCGGTACCTGGTGCGCATCGAGGAGATGCGCCAGTCGAACCGCATCATCAGGCAGTGCGTGGACTGGCTGCGCAAGAACCCCGGCCCGGTGATGACCGACAGCTACAAGGTTGCACCGCCCCCCCGCGTCGGAATGAAGACCAACATGGAGGACCTGATCCACCACTTCAAGCTTTTCACCGAGGGCATGCACGTGCCGGAGGGCGAGGCGTACGCGGCGATCGAGCACCCCAAGGGCGAGTTCGGGATCTATATCGTTTCCGACGGCGCCAACAAGCCCTACCGGATGAAGATCCGCTCGCCGAACTTCACCCATTTGTCCGCCATGGATGAGCTCGCGCGCGGCCACATGATTGCCGATGTCGTCGCGATCATCGGCACGATGGAGATTGTTTTCGGCGAGATCGACCGATGAATGCCCCGTTGCCATTGAGCCCTGATGCGCTCGCCAGGATAGACCAGGCGATTGCCAAGTACCCGGCCGATCAGAAACAGTCGGCCGTGATGGCCGCGCTGACCATCGCGCAGGACGAGAGGGGCTGGCTGTCGACCGAAACCATGGACTTTGTCGCGCGTTATCTCGACATGCCGCCGATCGCGGTCTACGAGGTCGCGAGCTTCTACAGCATGTACGACCTCAAGCCGGTGGGCAAATGCAAGCTTGCGATCTGCACCAATTTGCCGTGCGCGCTGCAGGGGGCAACAGTCGCGGCCGAGCACCTGAAGCGCAAGCTCGGCGTCGAGTTTGGCGCAACCACGGCCGACGGCGCCTTTACGCTGAAAGAAGCCGAATGCATGGGGGCGTGCGGGGACGCGCCGGTGCTGCTGGTCAATAACAAGCGCATGGCGTGCGCGATGACGCCGGACAAGCTCGACCGCCTGATCGAGGAGCTCAAGTAATGGGCCTGCCGGTTCCGCCGTTCGCGACCGATCTCTTCGGACCCGCCGCCGTGATCATGAAAGGCCTCGACGGGCTCAACTGGCGCCTCAGGGATTACGAAGCGCGCGGCGGTTACGCGGCGCTGAAGAAAATCCTCGCCGAGAAGATTCCTCCCGAGCAGATCATCGCTGAAGTCAAGAAGTCCGCTTTGCGCGGACGCGGCGGCGCGGGCTTCCCGACCGGTCTCAAATGGAGCTTCATGCCGCGCAGCTACACCGGCACCAAATATCTGGTGTGCAATTCGGACGAAGGCGAACCGGGCACGTTCAAAGACCGCGACATCCTGCGCTACAACCCGCATAGCGTGATCGAAGGCCTGGCGATTGCCGCCTATGCCACGGGCGCCGCAGCCGGCTACAACTACATTCACGGCGAGATCTGGGAAGTGTACGAACGCATGGAGCAGGCGGTCGAGGAGGCGCGCGCCGCCGGTTATCTCGGCACTCACATCCTCGGCTCGGATTTCAGCTTCCAGCTCTACAATCACCATGGCTGGGGTGCCTACATCTGCGGCGAGGAAACCGGGCTGCTTGAATCAATCGAAGGCAAGAAGGGCCAGCCGCGCTTCAAACCGCCGTTTCCGGCGAGCTATGGCCTCTACGGCAAGCCGACCACGGTCAACAACACCGAGACTTTCGCTGCGGTGCCCTACATCATCAACCACGGCGGCGAAGCGTTCCTCAGCCTGGGCCGGCCCAACAACGGCGGCACCAAGATTTTCTCGGTATCGGGCGACGTCGCGCGCCCCGGCAATTACGAGGTTCCGCTCGGCACGCCGTTCGCGACGCTGCTCGCGATGGCAGGAGGCATGCGCGACGGCAAGCAGCTCAAAGCAGTGATCCCCGGCGGTTCATCGATGCCGGTGCTGCCGGCCGGCATCATGATGGCGACCGACATGGATTTCGACTCGGTCGCGAAGGCCGGATCGATGCTCGGCTCGGGCGCGGTGATCGTGATGAACGAGACGCGCTGCATGGTGAAATGCCTGCTGCGGTTGTCATATTTCTACTACGAGGAATCGTGCGGCCAGTGCACGCCGTGCCGCGAAGGCACCGGCTGGTTGTATCGCATAGTCGAGCGCATTGAGCACGGCAATGGCCGCCCGGATGACCTCGATCTGCTGGACAATCTCGCCGACAACATCCAGGGCCGCACCATCTGCGCACTCGGCGATGCGGCGGCAATGCCGGTGCGCGCATTCATCAAGCATTTCCGCGACGAGTTCCGGCATCACATCGATCACAAGCAATGCCTGGTCCCTAACTACACCTGAATTTATGGTTGAAATCGAAATCGACGGCAGGAAACTCGAAGTAGCCGAGGGCAGCACGATCATGGACGCCGCCAACCAGGCCGGCATCTACGTGCCGCATTTCTGCTATCACGGGAAACTCTCGATCGCGGCCAACTGCCGCATGTGCCTGGTCGAGGTCGAAAAAGCGCCCAAGCCGCTGCCGGCGTGCGCGACCCCGGTCACCAAAGGCATGAAAGTCTCCACGCACTCGGACCAGGCGGTCGCCGCGCAGAAGGGCGTGATGGAGTTTCTGCTGATCAATCATCCGCTCGATTGCCCGATTTGCGACCAGGGCGGCGAATGCCAGCTGCAGGATCTTGCGGTCGGCTACGGCGCGAGCGGCTCGCGCTATGCCGAGGACAAGCGCGTGGTCAACAACAAGAACCTCGGCCCGCTGATCTCGACCGACATGACGCGCTGCATCCACTGCACGCGCTGCGTGCGCTTCGGCCAGGAGATCGCCGGCATCATGGAACTGGGCATGATCGGCCGCGGCGAGCATTCCGAGATCATCGCGTTCGTCGGCAAGACGATCGATTCGGAACTCTCGGGCAACGTGATCGACCTGTGCCCGGTCGGCGCGCTGACCTCGAAGCCGTTTCGCTACAGCGCGCGCACCTGGGAACTGACCCGCCATCCGTCGGTCAGCCCCCACTGCGGTCTGGGCTCCAATCTGACGGTGCAGGTCAAGCAGAACCGCGTGATGCGCGTGCTGCCGCGCGAGAACGAGCAGATCAACGAGTGCTGGCTCCCGGACAAGGACCGCTTCTCGTACGAGGGGCTGAATTCGGCGCAGCGCCTCACGAAGCCGATGATCAGGCGCAACGGCGCATGGCAGGAAGTCGATTGGCAGGTCGCGCTCGAATTCGTAGCGAACGGTCTCAGGCAGGTCCGCGACCGGCATGGCGCCGATCAGATCGCCGCGCTTGGGACGCCGTATCAGACGCTCGAGGAACTCTACCTGCTGCGGAAGCTTACCCGCGGTCTGGGCAGCAACAACGTCGATTTCCGTACCCGCCAGTCCGATTTCAGCGCCGATGTGCTATACACCGGTGCGCCTTGGCTCGGCATGCAGATCGCCGACATTGCGCGGCTCGACCGCGTGCTGGTCATCGGCAGCACGCTCAGGAAAGACCATCCGCTGCTGGCGCACCGGTTACGCCAGGCGGCGAAGCGCGAGCTGCAGATCAACCTGCTCAACCCGGTCGACGACGACCTGCTGATGCGGGTTGCCAACAAGGCGATCGTCGCACCCTCGCGGCTCGCGGATGCGTTGGCGCAAATCACGAAGGCCGTGGCGCAGGCCAAAGGTGCTGCGCTTCCGGCGGACTTGCAGGCGGCGCTCGCGGGCGTCGAGAGCGGCGAAGTGGCGCGGCGCATCGCCGACAGCCTGGCTTCCGGCGAGCGCGCCGGTATTTTTCTCGGCAATCTCGCGCAGCATCATCCGGCGGCCACGCAACTGCATGCGCTGGCGCAGGTGCTGTCCGATCTCCTCGGCGCGAAATTCGGTTTTCTGGGAGAGGCGGCCAACAGCGTCGGCGGTTATCTGGCGGGCGCGCTGTCGAAGGGTCTCAACGCGCTGCAGATGGTCGCGCAGCCGCGCAAGGCCTACGTGCTGCTCGGCGTTGAACCGGAACTCGATTGCTACGACCCGGCGCAGGCGCGCGCTGCGATGAAACAGGCGGAATTCGTGGTCGCGCTCTCGCCCTACCAGCACCAGGCGCTCGACTACGCGCATGCGCTGCTGCCGGTTGCGCCATTTACCGAAACCTCCGGCACGTTCGTCAGCACCGAGGGCCGGGTGCAGAGCTTCCGGGCGGTGGTGCAGCCGCTGGCACAGACGCGTCCGGCGTGGAAAGTGCTGCGCGTGCTCGGCAACCTGCTCGGCGTCGCAGGTTTTGATTACGACAGCAGCCAAGGAGTACTTGAAGAGGCGCTCGGCAGCGGGGATGTGGGCGCGCGGCTCGATAACCGGCTGCAAAGCGTCGTTGTCGGCGCGCCTGCGAGCAGTGAGCAGGGAATTCAGCGCATCGGCGAAGTGCCGATCTACCAGGCGGATGCGATCGTGCGCCGCGCCGCGTCGCTGCAGCAGACTCATGATGCCGCGGCGCCAGTGGCCACGATGAATGGCGTTTTGTTCAGCGAGCTTGGTTTGCGCGCTGGCGACATGGTGCAAATCACGCAGGGCGGCGGCACAGCGTTATTGGTCGCGGCGCGCGACGACAGGTTGCCGGCGGGCTGCATACGCGTGCCGGCGGCGCATCCTTTGACCGCCGCACTTGGCGGCATGTTCGGGACGGTCACCGCCGGGCGGGTCGCGCAACAGCAAAAGGTCGCAGTCTGATGCTACAAACCGGCATCGCATACCTCGAACAGCTCTTCGGCCCGGCGTGGCCGGCGGTATGGACGCTGGCCGGGATCGTCGCGATCGTCGCGCCGTTGCTGCTTGCGGTCGCCTATCTGACGCTGTGGGAACGCAAAGTGATCGGCTGGATGCAGGTGCGCATCGGACCGAACCGCGTGGGACCGCTCGGCCTGCTGCAGCCGATTGCCGACGGTCTGAAGCTGCTGGTCAAGGAGATCATCGTTCCGGCGGGCGCCAACAAGTTCCTGTTCGTGGTGGCGCCGATCATGGCGATCATGCCAGCGCTTGCCGCGTGGGCGGCGGTGCCGTTCAGCCCGGAACTCGTGCTCGCCAATATCGATGCGAGCCTGCTCTACATCATGGCAATCACCTCGATGGGCGTCTACGGCATCATCATCGCCGGCTGGGCGTCGAATTCGAAATATGCATTCCTCGGCTCGCTGCGCTCGGCGGCGCAGATGGTGTCGTACGAAATCGCGATGGGTTTTGCGCTGGTCGGGGTGCTGATGGCGGCGCAAAGCCTGAACCTGGTCGAGATCGTCAACGGCCAGCAGGGCGGCTACGGGGTGCTCAACTGGTTCTTCATCCCGCTCTTCCCGTTTTTCCTGGTGTATCTGATTGCGGGCATTGCCGAAACCAACCGCGCGCCGTTTGACGTCGCCGAGGGCGAGTCGGAGATCGTCGCCGGTTTTCACGTCGAATATTCCGGCATGACGTTCGCCGTATTCTTTCTGGCCGAATACGCGAACATGATACTGGTGTCGACCATGTGCTCGATCATGTTTCTCGGCGGCTGGCTGTCCCCGGTCCCCGCGGTGCTTGCTGACGCGATCGGAATGCCGTGGCTTGCCGCGGGCAACTTCGGCTGGCTGGCCCTGAAGCTCTTCCTGGTGGTGACGAGTTTTCTGTGGTTCCGTGCCACTTTTCCGCGCTACCGCTACGATCAGATCATGCGGCTCGGCTGGAAAGTGTTCATTCCCATTACCATCATCTGGATCGTCGTGGTCGGGGCCTGGATGCAGACGCCGCTATGGGTGTGGTGGCCGGAAGCGAGGCTGCAATGATTGCCCGCATCGGCGAATTCTTCCGCACCTTCCTGCTGTTCGAGCTGCTGAAGGGGATGGCGCTGACCGGGCGGCACCTGTTTGCACGCAAGATCACGGTGCAGTTCCCCGAGGAGAAAACGCCGCAGTCGGGGCGCTTCCGCGGGCTGCATGCGCTGCGGCGCTATCCGAACGGCGAGGAGCGCTGCATCGCGTGCAAGCTGTGCGAGGCGGTGTGCCCGGCGCTGGCGATTACCATCGAATCCGAGCAGCGCGATGACGGCACGCGCCGCACCACGCGCTACGACATCGACCTCACCAAGTGCATCTTCTGCGGCTTTTGCGAGGAGTCGTGCCCGGTCGATTCGATCGTCGAAACCCGCATCCTCGAATATCACGGCGAGACCCGCGGCGACCTGATCTACACCAAACCGATGCTGCTTGCGATTGGCGACCTGTACGAAGAACAGATTGCGAAAGACCGCGCCGATGATGCGGCCTACCGATAGTGAACGGGTGATATGACGTTTCAGACTTTCATTTTCTATGCGTTCTCGGCGGTGCTGATCTTCGCCGCAGTCGGCGTCATTACCGCGCGCAATCCGGTGCATTCGGCATTGCTGCTGGTGCTGGCATTTTTCACCTCTGCCGGGCTGTGGATTCAGCTGCAGGCCGAGTTTCTCGCCATCGTGCTGGTGCTGGTTTATGTCGGCGCGGTGATGGTGCTGTTCCTGTTCGTGGTGATGATGCTCGATATCAATCTCGCGCGGCTGCGCGCCGGCTTTTGGAGCTATCTGCCGCTCGGCGGCGTGGTGGCGGTGCTGCTGGCGGCCGAAATGGCGCTGGTTCTGGGGGGCAATTATTCCGGGCTTGCCGGGGTTGCGGCGCCTGCGCCGCAGCCGCCGGGCTACAGCAACACCAAGGAACTCGGACGCCTGATCTATACCGAGTATGTCTACGCATTTGAGATCGCCGCGGTGATATTGCTGGTCGCGATCGTCGCCGCGATCGCGCTGACGCTGCGCCGCCGCAAGGCGAGCAAGTACCAGAATCCGTCGCAGCAGGTCGACGTAAAACGCAAGGACCGCGTGCGCATCGTGTCGATGCCGTCGGAAAAAAAAGTGAAGGGGGACAGGTGATTTCGCTGTCGCATTACCTGGTGCTGGGCGCGATCCTGTTCGCGGTCAGCGTGGTCGGGATTTTCCTGAACCGCAAGAACGTGATCGTTCTGCTGATGGCGATCGAGTTGATGCTGCTTGCCGTCAACATGAACTTCATCGCGTTCTCGCATTACCTCGACGACCCGGCTGGCCAGATCTTCGTGTTTTTCATCCTGACGGTTGCCGCGGCCGAATCGGCGATCGGGCTCGCGATCCTGGTGGCTTTGTTCCGCAATCTGAAGACCATCGATGTCGAGGACCTCGATAGCCTCAAGGGGTAAATAAGACGTGACCACGATGCAACAGCTTTATCTGCTCATCCCGCTTGCGCCGCTCGCCGGCGCGCTGATCTCGGGCCTGCTGTGCCTGAAAATCAGCAATCGCGCAGCGCATTCGGTGACCATACTCGGCATGGTCATCGCGACGGCCGGGGCGGGGGTGGTGTTCAACGACGTGCTGCAGGGGCATACCTATAACGGCCCGGTCTATACGTGGCTGGTGAGCGGCGCCACCAAATTCGAAATCGGCTTCCTGATCGACCGCCTGTCGGCGCTCATGATGCTGGTGGTCAGCTTCGTGTCGCTGATGGTGCACGTCTACACCATCGGTTACATGCAGGACGATCCTGGCTACAACCGCTTCTTCAGCTACATCTCGCTGTTCACGTTCTCGATGCTGATGCTGGTGATGTCGAACAACTTTCTGCAGCTGTTCTTCGGCTGGGAAGCGGTGGGGCTGGTGTCGTATCTGCTGATCGGTTTCTGGTACACGCGTCCCACCGCGATTTACGCCAGCCTGAAGGCTTTCCTCGTCAACCGCGTCGGCGATTTCGGTTTCCTGCTCGGCATCGCACTCGTGCTGATGTACTTCGGCACGCTGGATTACGCGACGGTATTCGGCAACGCCGGCACGCTTTCCGCCAACACGATTGAAATTTTTGCCGGCCACGAATGGTCGCTGATGACGGTGATCTGTATCCTGCTGTTCGTCGGGGCAATGGGCAAGTCGGCACAGTTCCCGCTGCATGTATGGCTGCCGGATTCGATGGAAGGTCCGACGCCCATTTCGGCCCTGATCCACGCCGCGACCATGGTGACCGCCGGCATATTCATGGTGGCGCGCATGTCGCCGCTATTCGAGCTCTCGAATACCGCGCTGTCGTTCGTGCTCGTCATCGGCGCAATCACCGCGTTCTTCATGGCGCTGATCGCGATGACCCAGTACGACATCAAACGCGTCATCGCCTACTCGACGCTATCGCAGCTCGGTTTCATGACGATGGCGCTCGGCGCGTCGGCGTATTCGGTCGCGATTTTCCATCTGATGACTCACGCCTTCTTCAAGGCGGTGCTGTTCCTCGGCGCCGGCTCGGTGATCATCGCGCTGCACCACGAGCAGGACATGCGCAAGATGGGCGGGCTGCGCAAATACATGCCGATTACCTACTTGACGGTGCTGATCGGCGCATGGGCAAACTCGGGGCTGCCGCCGTTCGCCGGTTTCTTCTCCAAGGACACGATCGTCGAGGCGGTGCATGCCGCCTATGCGGCGGGGGTTCCCGGCGCCATGTTTGCCTACATTGCGGCGCTTGGCGCCGTTGCGGCCGGCGGTTATTACTCGTTCCGGCTGGTGTTTTTTGCGTTCCACGGCAAGGAGCGTTTTGCCGCCCACGGTCACGATCACCCGGATGAGCACGGTCATGATGACGGTCATGGCGCCGAACACCACCATCCGCACGAAACGCCCGCCGTGGTCACGGTGCCGCTGATCCTGCTCGCCATCCCGTCAATCTGCGCCGGCTGGGTGATCGGCGACGTCGTGTACGGCAACTACTTCGGCGGCTCGATAGCCATCGCCGCCGCGCATCCCGCAATGGCCGAGCTGGCCGCTGAATTCCACGGCGTGGTACCGATGATCCTGCACGCGTTTTCTACGTTGCCGTTCTGGCTGGCGATTTCGGGCGCCGCTGCGGCTTGGTATCTCTACATTGTGCGACCCGACCTGCCGGCGGTGCTGCGCGCAAAGGCGAGTTTCTTGGTCACGATCCTCGATGAGAAATACGGCTTCGACCGGTTCAACGACTGGTTCTTCGCCGGCGGCGCCCGAGCGCTCGGCACCGGCCTGTGGCAGCGCGGGGACGTCGGAATAATCGACGGCTGGTTCGTCAATGGTTCGGCGCGCGTGGTCGGCTGGTCCGCCGGCGTGATCCGGCGCGTGCAATCCGGCTATATTTATCACTATGCCTTCGCGATGATCATCGGCCTGCTGGTGCTGTTATCGGTGCTGCTGGCGTGGCCGCGATGAGTGCCAACCCGTAACGACATAAGCAGCGCATGAGCTATCCGATTCTGAGCGTGGTTATCTGGCTGCCGATCGCAGCCGGCCTCATGGTGCTGGCGGTCGGCGACCGCCATGCGGGCGCCGCGCGCGTGATCGCGCTCGTGGGCGCGATCGCGGGTCTGCTGGTGGCGCTGCCGCTGTGGACGCAGTTTGACCGCATGGCGAGCGGCTTCCAGTTCGTCGAGTTCGCGCCGTGGATCGCCACTTTCAACGTCAACTATCAGCTCGGTATCGATGGCATGTCGCTGCTGCTGATCCTGCTCAATTGCGTGACCACGGTGCTGGTGGTGATTGCCGGCTGGGAAGTGATCCAGAGCCGCGTCTCGCAGTATATGGCGGCGTTTCTGATGCTGTCCGGGCTGATGAACGGCGTGTTTTGCGCGCTCGATGGGCTGCTGTTCTACGTGTTTTTCGAAGCAACCCTGATTCCGATGTTCATCGTGATCGGGGTGTGGGGGGGTCCGAACCGCGTCTACGCGGCGGTCAAGTTCTTCCTCTATACGCTCGCGGGCTCGCTGCTGTCGCTGGTTGCCCTGATCTACCTTTATATCATCGCCGGCGGCAGTTTTTCGCTGCTAGACTTCTACGAACTGCCGCTGCCGCTGGATGCCCAGATCCTGGTGTTCCTGGCGTTCCTGGTGGCATTCGCGGTCAAGGTGCCGATGTGGCCGGTGCACACATGGCTGCCGGACGCCCACGTCGAGGCGCCGACCGGCGGCTCGGTGGTGCTGGCCGCCATCATGCTGAAGCTCGGCGGCTACGGCTTCCTGCGGCTGTCGCTGCCGATCGTGCCGGATGCGAGCCAGGCGCTCGCCGGTTTCGTGATCGCGTTGTCGCTGATTGCGGTGGTCTATATCGGGCTGGTCGCGCTGGTGCAGTCCGACATGAAAAAGCTGATCGCCTACTCGTCGGTTTCGCACATGGGGTTTGTCACGCTCGGCATTTTCATTTTCAGCGCGCAGGGCATGGAAGGCGCGATCCTGCAGATGGTTTCGCACGGCTTCGTGTCGGGCGCGCTGTTCCTGTGCGTCGGGGTGATGTACGAGCGCGTGCATTCGCGCCAGATCGCGGATTACGGCGGAGTGGTCAACAAAATGCCGGTATTCGCGGCGCTATTCATGCTGTTTGCGATGGCCAACTCGGGGCTACCCGGCACCAGCGGGTTCGTCGGCGAGTGGCTGGTGATACTCGCCTCAATGAAGGTCGATTTCTGGATTGCGGCTGCGGCGGGCTCGACGCTCGTCTTCGGCGCCGCCTATACGCTGTGGATGTACAAGCGCGTCATATTCGGCGCGGTGGCCAATCCGCACGTTGAAGAGCTTGCCGACATCAGCAAGCGCGAGATGTTCGTGCTGGGCGTGCTCGCACTCGCGGTGCTCGGCATGGGGCTGTATCCGGCGCCGCTCGGCGAGGTGCTGCACGAATCGGTGAACGAGATCCTCCGGCTGGCCGTGCCGGGCCGCAAACTTCTGATGGGAATGTAGGCATGCAATACATCACGCCGCTCGCCCCCGCCTATGCCGAGGTATTCCTGCTCTGCATGGTGTGCGTGATCCTGTTGCTTGATCTCTTTCTGAGCGACGAGCAGCGCGGCATCACCTATGCGCTGACGCTCGCAACGCTCGGCGGCTGCTTCTTGCTGACGGGTTATTCCGGTTCCGCTGGCGAACCCCATACATTCAGCGGCATGTTTGTCGCCGACCTGATGGCTAACGTGCTCAAGCTCGGCATTTACATCGCGGTCGCGATGATGCTGGTGTATTCGCAGGCCTACATCCGGGCACGCGGCATGTTCCGCGGCGAGTTTTTCGTGCTGACGCTGTTCGCGATGCTCGGCATGATGGTGATGGCCTCCGCCAACCATCTGCTGACGCTCTACCTCGGGCTCGAGTTGCTGAGCCTGTCGCTCTACGCGATGGTGGCGCTGCAGCGCGACTCGGCGGTCGCGACCGAGGCGGCGATGAAGTATTTCGTGCTGGGCGCGCTGGCCTCCGGCATGCTGCTCTACGGCATGTCGATGCTGTACGGTGCGACCGGCAGCCTCGAACTCACCCGGATGGCCGCGGTGATCGACGGTGGTGCGGCGGACAACACGCTGCTCGTGTTCGCGCTGGTATTCATCGTCGCCGGCCTGGGCTTCAAGCTCGGTGCCGTGCCTTTCCACATGTGGGTGCCCGACGTTTATCAGGGCGCGCCCACCGCGGTGACGCTCATGATCGGTTCCGCGCCCAAGCTCGCCGCGTTCGCCTTTGTGATGCGCATCCTGGTGTCTGGTCTCGGCGCCGATTTTCTGGTCGAGCAGTGGCAGTGGATGCTGATCATCATGGCGGTCGCGTCGCTTGCGATCGGCAACGTGACTGCGATCGCACAGACCAACCTGAAGCGCATGCTCGCCTATTCGACCATCTCGCACATGGGCTTCCTGCTGCTCGGCGTGCTGAGCGGCAGCAACGATGGCTATGCTTCGGCGATGTTCTACGTCGTGGTCTATGTGCTGATGAACCTTGGCACGTTCGGCATGATCCTGCTGCTCTCGCGCGCCGGTTTCGAGGCCGAGAACATCGACGACTTCAAGGGGCTCAACCAGCGCAGCCCCTGGTACGCATTCATCATGCTGCTGCTGATGCTCTCGATGGCGGGCGTGCCGCCGGTGGTCGGCTTCTACGCCAAGCTGTCGGTATTATGGGCGGTGATCGATGCCGGCTACCTCTGGCTCGCGGTGGTTGCCGTGCTGTTTTCGCTGATCGGCGCGTTCTATTACCTGCGCATTGTCAAGCTCATGTATTTTGATGCGCCGCTCGACGAGGCGCCCATTGCGCCCGATGCCGGCATGCGCTGGGTGCTGAGCGCGAACGGCATCGCAATCCTGCTCTTCGGAATCCTGCCCGGCCCGCTGATGACGCTGTGCGAGTACTCAATAGCGCTGTCGCTGCAGTAGTGTCCGAAGATTCCCATCCTGACTTCACCGAAAAGCAGCTGACGACCCGGCTCGTCTACGAGGGTCGGATGCTCACGGTGCGCGAGGACGCCGTGCTGCTGCCGGACGGCAAGACCGCACGCCGCGAGTGGATTCAGCACCCGGGAGCGGTAGTCATGATTCCGATGCTCGATGAGCGGACGGTGCTGCTTGAGCGGCAGTACCGCTACCCGCTGCAGCGGCATTTTTACGAACTTCCCGCCGGCAAGATCGAGCCGGGCGAGGAACCGCTGGCAACCGCGAAGCGCGAGCTGGTCGAGGAGTGCGGCTACACCGCGGCGAGCTGGCAGCATCTGACGACGCTGCATCCATGCATAGGCTATGCCGACGAACGGATCGAACTTTTCCTGGCGCGCGACCTGACCCACGTCGGACACGCGCACGACGACGGCGAGTTTCTGGAGGTTGTGCCGCTCGCGCTCTCCACGGCGCTGGAATGGGTGAAAAGCGGCCGCATCACAGACGTCAAGGCGGTCATCGGACTGCTGTGGATGGATCGCCTGGGGCCGGTGCGATAGCCGCGCCCGGTAAAAAGCCCCTGCGGGTAGGGTGGCCGCCGGCATCCTGCCGGCAAACGTGACATTTGTCACATTTTTTGCCTTGGATTGTGCGTTGCGCTAGACTGCCGAAGCAGTCTTGTCGCGCGATACGTAGCGCACTACCTTCGGCTTGCGCGTCCAGCCTCTGACGTCTGATAAATTTCATAGGGAGGAGCCTCATGCAATCCGCAACCATCCAGCATCTTGCAGTGCAGCGCAGCCTGAACCTCACGGATTACGAAACGGAGTACGATCCGGATTACGCGATCCTGTGGGGGTTTATCAAACCGCAGTCAGGACCGAACGTCACCCTGAAACTGCTCGAGGACGTCCGCCAGCACGACCGGCTTTTCGAAGCCAATGGTGGACGCGTCGTTTTCGAAGGGGATTACCGTCCGGTCAATTACTACGTTGCGGGTTCGCGCACGAAGGGAATCTATAGCCTGGGCGGCGATCTCGCGTATTTCATGCAGTGCATCGAACGCCGGGACCGGAATGCGCTGCTGAACTACGCCACGCTTTGCGTCGACAACCTTTATCCGCGCATCGTGAACCATCGGGTTCCCAACCTGATTACGATCGCGCTGGTGCAGGGCGATGCGCTGGGTGGTGGGTTCGAGGGCGTGCTGGCAAACAACGTGATCATCGCCGAGGAGCAGGCGAAAATGGGCCTGCCGGAGATTCTTTTCAATCTGTTCCCGGGCATGGGGGCCTACAGCCTGCTCGCGCGGCGCGTCGGTCCGCGTCTGGCGGAGGAGATGATACTGTCGGGCAATCTCTATCCGGCGGCGAGGCTGCATGAAATGGGTATCGTCGACATGGTGGTACCGGAGGGTCGCGGCGAGATGGCGGTCTACGATTACGTGAACAAAGTGCATAGGCGCAGGAACGGCGTGGCGGCGACCTACCAGGCGCGGCAGCTCGTATCCCCGATTACGCGCGAGGAATTGATGAAGATCACGACCGTCTGGGTTGACGCGGCACTCAGGCTCGACGCGAAAGATCTGCGCATGATGACGCGGATCGTGCAGTCGCAAAGCAGCCTCAAACGAGGTTCCGCGGCTCCGGTTTCCGTCCAGAAGCAGGCAACGCAGGTGTGACAGCGGGCGGCTACAAACTCGCCACGTTATGGTTTTTCACGTAGTCGGCAAGCGCCGCCTGCGTTGCCGTGATCACCGCGCGGGTTTCAGCCGCGACAGTGCCGGCCGACGCACTGAGCTCGCGATAGTGAAGAGCGCCGATCCTGGTGCAGTGCGTGACCAGGCGCTCCGCGCCGAGATTGAGCGCCGAGCCTTTGAGCGCATGGATATGCGCCTTGAATTCCTCGCGGCGATGGTGCGCGAGCGTCTCCTCGATTCTCGCCAGCAGTTGTGAACTGTCTTCGCTGAAGAGCTGGACCAGGTGCGGCACGAACTGCGGATCCTGGCTCATGCTCGCGAGCTCGCGCAGCGCGGCGGTATTGAGCAGTGGCGGTTGCGGCGGCGCAATTGACTGCACCACTCGGGCGGTTTTCCTGGCGCGTTTTTCGGCAAGTTGCTCGATGGTCGCGTATAACCGGCGCACATCGATCGGCTTGGGCAGAAACGCGTCGACTCCGGCGTCAGTGGCCTCCCGGATGGTTTCGGGAGTCGCGTCCGCCGAGAACAGGATGATGGGAACGCCGGCACGGCCGGCCTGCATCACCCGGATCAGGCGCGTCGCCTCGAGCCCGGTCATCACCGGCATGTGCGAGTCGAGGATCACCACGTCGTATTCCGCCTCACCCAGTGCATCCAGCGCCTGCTCGCCATCGGCAACCAGTTTCACGGAGTGCCCGGCCATCTCCAGCTGCTTGGATAACACGGTGCGGTTGATCGGGTCGTCGTCGGCCGCCAGGATGCGGTAGCATCGGGTCGGCTCCTTGCGTTGATAGTAGTCGGCAAGCGAGATTGTTCCCGCCGGGGCGGTTTCTTCGCCGGCCAATACCGAGTGCAGGGCGTTGTAGAGCAGGCGTTTCTCCGGCGGCAATCCGATGACGGAGGCGAATTCCGCCGGCATGCGCGAGCTCCACAGCGCTGCGGCGTTACGCGGAGTGCACAGGATGAGCGCAAGCGAGCTGCCGTCGTGGGCGCGTAAGCGTGTAGCTGCGTCGCCGATATCGGCGTCCGCGCTTTCCGCGTATACCAGCGCAACGCGGTACGGGCGCCCCAGCGCCACGGCTTCGCTCAGCCGCGCGGCGGCGATTGCGAGGCTCTCGGCGCTACCGGCTTCCAGCTCCCATTGACGAAGGTCGGCCGCCAGCGCCTGCCCCGCTTCATCCGGGAACCCCACCAGCAGGGCGCGGTTGTCCTTGAAGTGCGCAGAGCTCGCCGCGGCGGCGGCCATGTCCTGCTTCGCGAACGACAGATCGAACCAGAAGGTGCTGCCCGCGCCGAGCGCGCTTTCCAATCCGATCGCGCCGCCCATGAGTTCCACCAGTTGCTTCGCGATCGTCGTGCCGAGGCCGGTGCCGCGATGTTTCCGAACGCCCGGCGAATCGGCCTGCGTAAATGATTCGAAGATCCGCTGCTGGTCTGCCTGCGCAATTCCGATGCCGGTATCGCGGACCGCAAATCTGAGCCGCACCGACTGCGCGCTCTCGATGAGCGTGGATACGGCCAGCCGGACTTCGCCGTGCTCGGTAAACTTGAGCGCGTTGCCGATGAGATTGACGAGTATCTGCTGCAGGTGGTGGGCGTCGCCTTTGAGGGCATGCGTGACATCCGGCGTCACGAATACCCCCAGCTTCAATCCCTTCTGTGCCGCCTGCCGCGAGAAAATGGTGATGGTGCTCTGGATCAGCGCATGCAGATCGAAGTCGGTCGACTTGACGGTGACCTTTCCGGCCTCGATCTTCGAGAAATCAAGCACGTCCTCGATCAGCGAGAGCATGACGCGCGATGCGCCGTGCGTGGCGTTGACCATCTCGGCCTGCTCGGCGTTGAGCGTCGTGGTGCGCAGCAGATCGTTCATGCCGATGATCGCATTGAGCGGCGTGCGCAGCTCATGCGACACCGACGAGATGAACATGCGTTTTGCCTGGTTTGCCGCTTCTGCGCGTTCGACCGCTTCGTGCAGCCGTCTGATCAACACCAGCACGTAAAGCGAGAGCAGTATCATTCCGCCCAATAGACCGATGCCTAGCGCGCGATTAATGACCCAGTAATCGCTTACGGCAAGGACAACAGCGAAGCCGGAGGCAGACAGTACCATTGAGGTCACTAAATAACGTGCACCGAAGCGGAAGCCGCAGCCGAACGTGACCCACAGGTAGATGAAGAATACGGGTGCCGTAACCTCTCCGCCAAACACCATGATAAAGGTAAGAGTGACGACGTCGATCGCATTCGCAATCACGCGTCTCGCGGGCGACGGCTTTGGCCAGGCAAGAATGCAGGCGATGATCACGAACGACGCCAGCATGAACGCCGGTATCACGATTAGGTGAGCCCCGGAGTTGAAAATCCAATTGGATACGTGATAATTAGCGCTGTACAGCAGGTAAACTCCAAGCCCGATTCCGATCACCACGCGTATCAGCGCCTGCTCGCGCTCGGTATCGCCGCCGCTGGCGAGCCGCGTTCGGATGAATCGCAGGAAATTCATCGCGCGCTGCTTCAGGGCGTGGCCGTCGTAGATGCGGCGTCACTGTCGCGGAACCGCTCGCCGATGGCGAGGACTTCTGCGCGCGAGCGCAGCAGTACTTCAACCAGTTCCGGATCGAAATGGCGGCCGGATTGTTCGCGCATCCAGGCGAAGGCCTGGTCGGGCTGCCATGCCTGCTTGTACGGCCGGACTGACGTGAGCGCATCGTAGACGTCGCCCAACGCCACGATGCGCGATTCCAGCGGTATGGCCGGCCCTTTGAGGCCGTACGGGTAGCCGCTGCCATCGTACTTCTCGTGGTGCCCGAGCGCGATCACCGCGCCCATCTGCAGGAATTCCGAACCGCTGTCCTTCAGCAACTCGTAGCCGAGCACCGCGTGAGTCTTCATCACCTCCATGTCCTGCGGGGACAACTTGCCGCTCGACTGCAGGATGCGGTCGGGAATGCCGATTTTTCCGAGGTCGTGCATGGGCGCGGCCAATTCGATCGCTTCCTGCTGCGCTGCGGACAAACCATGGCCTTTGGCGATCAACGCGGAATAGCTGGCCATGCGCGGCAGGTGGAATCCGGTGACCTGGTCGCGCGATTCAGCCGCCCGGGAAAGCCGGAATAGGGTATCCACTTCGCGCCGGCGCAATTCCTGCGTTGCGACCCGTACCTTTTCTTCCAGCCACTTGCGGCGGTTCGCGTTTTCGATTTCGTTGCGGCGCAGCGCCAGCAGGTTCACGAAGCGCTGCCGGTATTCGATACGGTCGATCGGGCGCGTCAGGAAGTCGATGGCGCCGTGATTGAGCGCCTGATAGCGCACTTCCGGCTCCTTGTCGACGGTAATCATGATGATCGGAACGGTATCATCGTGGAATACCCGGCGCAGCTCGCGTACCAGATCTATGCCGTTCATCTTCGGCATCTGGTAGTCCGTGATCACCATGTCCACGACATGCCTGCGGGCATAGTCCAGCGCGGCCTCGGGATCCTCGAACGTGACCGCGTCAACGAATTTATCGATACTGCGCACGATCTCGGCCAGGATCACGCGTCCGGTGGACTGGTCGTCCACGATCATCACCGTATTGTTTTTGGCGGGAGAACTTCTTATGGAGTGCACCAGTGACACGGGGCGTGGCAAGGTAGCCATGTAATCCTCCTGACATAAGGGGCGCCGGACGAAATTACGTGAGGCGCGCCGCAAGGCACGGGCGCGGGATGCCGCGCCAAGTGTATGTATCTGTCTGTTTATAGGTTTACATTTTATAGCCGTCTTCGTTAAGAACATACAGGAAATATGTCACAGGCAAGAGCGACATTCGGCTCCAGGGCGCCCCATTTAAGGCCGGCTTAACTGAATCGCCGCAGCACCACGGCGGCGTTATGCCCGCCGAAGGCAAAGGACTGCGATAGCCCCACGCGCAGATCGAACTGTCCGGCGGCGCGCACGAAGTTAAGGTCGCGCAACGGCGCATCGAGATTCCGGCAGATGTGTGTCGTTTGGTCGCGTAAGGACAGGGCTGTAACCAGGATCTCGATGGCGCCGCTGGCGCCGATCGCGTGACCCAATAACGATTTGGTCGAATTGACCCGCACCGATTTCCCGAACACGCGGTCGATAATCTCGGCCTCCGTCTCGTCATTGTTCTTCGTTCCCGTGCCGTGGGCGTTAATGTAATCAACATCGTGCGCGCCAACGCCGGCGTCGGCCAATGCGGCCCGCAGCATGCGTTCGATCTGCTCGCCACCGGGGGCAAGGCTCATCATGGAGTGAGCGTCAAAAGTCTCGGCGAAACCGGCCACTTCCGCCACGATCGTTGCGCCACGGCGCTGGGCATGCTCGAGATCCTCAAGTATCAGCACCGCCGCTCCGCCCTGGCTGAACAGAAAGCCCGAGCGATTCGCGTCGAAAGGCCGGTTCGCCGCCCCGGGGTCCGCGCAGTCCCGGACCAGCGTGCCCGCGACGTCGAAACCGCGAAAAATATGGCCGTGTTCGTCGTTCAGGTATTCGCAACCGCCGCTGACGGCAACGTCGACACAGCCATCCCGCACCGCGCGATAGGCGTTGCCGACGGCGACCGTGCCTGAGGCACACGCGACGCAATAGGTTGTGTTCGGGCCGGTGATCGAGTACTTAATTGCCACCGCCGCGGAACTGGCGTTCGGCATCAGCATGGACACCACGAAGGGATGATAGCGTGGCCCATGCGCCATCAGCGCGAGAACGCCGTCCAACGTTTCCCGGTCCTGCGCGCTCGCGCGAGTCACTGCATAGTCCTTGAGCGTTGCACGCGCGCGTTGATACAAGTGGTGCGTGTGATTTTGAAGAAAACTGTGGGCACCGCCGATGCCGGTGCCGAGATAGACCCCGATCCGCGCCGCGTCCGCGCCGGCGAGGCTGAATACACGTGAACTTGCCGCATCCGGGACGATGCTGAAGCCGGCGCGTTCGAATGCCTCGCGTGCGGCACCGAGGGCAAGCACGCTGCCCGGGTCGAGTTGCAGCCGTTCCATGCGCGCAACGCCCAGGTACTCGGGATCGATATCGGGTAGCGGCGACCAGATCCGGGAGTGCAGGGCGGCGTAGCGGTCCCAGTTTGCCGGGATGGGCGCGACCGCTGACTTGGCCTCAAGGCAGTTGCGCCAGAACTCGTCCACACCGGTGCCGATGGTACTGACGACGCCGGCCCCTGTGATTACAACCCGCCGTTTCATGTCAGAGCAGGTTCCTGCAGCTTCCTGTTGATGAAATCGACGATGTCTTTGACGGTGACGATTCCCGCCATGTCTTCGGGAGGCATGGTGCGCTGAAACTCGTCTTCCAGCAGGATGAAAAGCGTCATCTGCTTCAGCGAGTCGAAATCAAGGTCATCGCGCAGGGAGGCATCCAGCCGAATCCCGTCTTCGTTTCGCTCCAGAACTTCGGCGATTGCTCTAAGCACACGCTGTTGCACGTCGTTATTCATAAATCTCCAGTCAAGAACAGGTAAGGTCAGTGCGAAGAATGACTGATTTGTTGCGGTGCGTGGCGGTTATGGGGTCGCCTGTTCCGCAGGGCGCTCCACGCGCCAATCCAGTCGACGATTCAGGGCATCGTCACTGGCCGACAGCGAGAGGCTATCCGGCAACGGTGCAAGATCGATATCGTAGGCCGCGCGGCGCAAAGCGGCGTAGTCCGCTGCGGTGTCCACCCGCAAGCGGTCAAATCCACCGGACATGGGATGTATACGTTGTGCCGCTGTGTAACGGTGGAAAACAGCCTGCCGCTGTTCCTGGATCGACAACCCTCCAGTTTTGAGGAGAAAGCCGCAATAACTGACATAGCAGTGATAAAGCAGATCCTCGAGTCGCTTGGCCGACAAAACGGGATGGGACCAGGTCGGGCAGGTTGTGTCAAAGCGATCCAGGTTCCGTTCCGTGATCCACCCGGCCTTGCGGAAATCGTCATACTGCTCGGTGCCCGGGATGGGGGTCAGGACAAAAAACGATGCGACCGTGGGCCGCAAGCTTTTCAAAACGTCCAGATGATGCTGTATTTCGGCCTCGTCGTCATTGGGAAACCCGATGATATTTGAGAAGTGGGGCCGGATCCCGGTCTGCTTGCAGAGGCGGATAATCTCGAGATATTGTTCCGGATGGTTGTGGTGCTTGCCTGCCGCCTTCAGCGTTTTGCGGTTGAAGGACTCGACCCCCACGAACATTTCGCAACAGCCGGCGCGGCTCAGCAACTCCACAAGTTCAGGATCTTTTGCGATCTGCGTATCGCACTGGCAAAAGAACGGGAGCTCCAATCGCTCGTCTATCATTGCCTGTAGCAGCACCCGAACGCTCGGGAACTTGTTGAAGTTGTCCGACACGAAAAAAATCATTTCGACGCCGCCACGTTTTGCCCGCCGCAGACTCTCGAGGGTGCTCTCGATGTTCGGACTGCGCACCTGACGGCCCGATATCTTGATCACGGAACAGAAATTGCATCGATACGGGCACCCTCGCACCGGATAGAGGCCGAGCATGGGGATCGCGTAACGCGCTAACTCTACTGCGCTCGGGGGATTGATCACCGTGCTTGGCAGTTGCAGCGCCCAGCGCTGGTCACGGCCGTACAAAGGCTGCAGTTCACCGCTCAGGGCGTCATCCAGGATCTGCTGCCAGATCAGTTCCGCTTCGGCCATCGCGAAGCTCACGCCGCGGCCCTGGAGTAAAGAGGTATCGCAGGTCATGGCATGCGGTCCGCCGATCACGCAATGACGCACGCCGTGATGGCGGGCGTAGGCGGCGAGGTCGAGCGCGCGATGAAATTGGTGGGACTGAACGCCAACCAGCGCCACCAGCGTGATCACATCCCGATCCTGGTGCAGCCAGCGAAGGTACTCAAGGTCCTGCCATACGTACTCGTCCACCAGGTGCATGGTGACCGGCGCATCGCCGATACGTGCGGGCGTCAGGGCGGCGATGTGATACAAAGTCGCGTTGGGCAGGAATCCCTTCTTGAAACGCTCCACCGAACCATCAACGGCATATTTGCTCGGTTTGATCAGGACTACCCGCAGCCGTGTCATTATTTGCCAGCACTGGGAGGATTGGGGACTTGAAGCTAGCACACGCGTGGCCGGGGTGCAATCGACGTGCGAATTCCGTGCATCAATGGCCATGAGGTTCCCCAGGGTTCTCCGTATCTACTGGACCTGGCGTGACAGATTGCCGTTGATCCGGCAGAACAGCGGAGTAAGATGGCGAACCATTACGTGGGTGAGGAAAACGGCCGTAACGGCATGAGCCGGCGACGATTGCGGGGTATCAATCGATGAACGCATTGACAAGAATCAATACGCCACGCGTTGTTGGCGATGTCGCGGCGAAGAAGCGGCTGGTACTTTTGATCGAAGATGAACGCACGCAGCGGGTAGTTTTGCGTACTGCCCTGGAGCGCGACGGGTTCGAGGTGGAGGAGGCTGAAGATGGTGTCAAGGGGCTGCAGGCTTTCGATCGCGTACACCCCGACATCGTTCTGCTCGACGTCCGGATGCCCGTGATGGACGGCTTTGCCGCGTGCTCCGCGCTGCGTCGGCGCCCGGGCGGCAACCGGTTGCCGATCCTGATGCTGACGATACTGAACGACATCGAATCGATCAACCGCGCTTATGAAGTCGGCGCGACAGACTTCATTACCAAGCCGGTTGCATGGCCGGTACTCGGGCACCGCCTGCATTACATGCTGCGCGCCAGCGATGCTTTTCAGGATTTGGCGAAAAGCGAAGCAGAACTTGTGCGCCGCGTCGCCGAACGGACTGCCGAGCTCGAGACGGCGAACGTCAAGCTCGAGGCGGCGAATCGAGAACTGGAGGCCTTCACCTATTCGGTGTCCCACGATCTGCGTGCACCGCTGCGGGCCATCGACGGCTTTGCGACCATTCTGAGTGCAAACGAGATGATGGCCTTAAGCCCGGCCGGCCAGGACTTGCTCAGACGCGTCGTGGCCAATTCCACCAGGATGGAACAGCTTATCCACGACATGCTGGAGTTCTCACGGATCACCCGCGCAACGCTCAAAGGAACAAATGTGGATCTCCACAGCCTTGCGAAGCACGTTGCAGAAGAACTGCGGGATATCAATCCTGCGGCGGAAGTAGAGATTGGCCCGCTGCCTGTCGTGAGCGGGGATCGCGCGATGCTGCACCAGGTGCTCACCAACCTGATGGGCAACGCACTGAAGTACTCATCGAAAAAGGACAAGCCGCGGATTGAAATCGGCACTACGTCATTCGAAGGCGAAACAGTCTATTTCGTGCGCGACAACGGGGCAGGCTTTGATACGAAATATGCTGGCGATATGTTCAAATTGTTTCGGCGGCTGCACCCCGAATCCGAGTTCCCCGGCACCGGCGTGGGCTTGGTCATCGTCAAGCGCATCATCGAGCGGCACGGCGGGAAAGTGTGGGCCGAGAGCGCAGTCGGGCAAGGCGCCTGCTTCCACTTCACTCTCGGCCAGGCGAAATAGCCCCCGTCGACGTTTGTCGTGCCGGGACCACACGGCTGACGCTGGTCGAAATCCACAAAGGCGGGGGCTTAATGCGGCGGCCCATAGCTGACGCGGCAAATCGCCCCGGCGCAATCGCCGGAGACCAACACTGCGTCGTCCGGCGCTTTTACTTATTGATCGCATTGCGATGGCGCGGTTAAACCTGATGACGTGGAACATCCAATGGGGACGCGGCTGCGACGGCAACGTCGACCTGCGCCGCATCGTCGACACCGCGCGCGCGACGGCGGATTTCGACGTGCTCTGTCTGCAGGAAGTGGCGCGCAATTTTCCGGACTTGCCGGGATCTCTGGGCGAGGACCAGTTCCGCTTGCTGGCGGAATTGCTGCCGGGCTACGCCGCAGTCGAGGGCATCGGCACCGATGTACTCGCAGCGAACGGCGCGCCTGCTCCGCCTTCCGACGGCGCGCGCCGTCAGTTCGGCAACATGATCCTGACGCGGCTGCCGGTGTTGCAGGCGTTCCGGCACCTGCTGCCATGGCCGGCCGATCCCGAGGTGCCGTCGATGCAGCGCGTCGCGGTGGAGGCGGTGCTGCAGGCGCCATGGGGCCCGCTGCGCGTGACCACGACGCATCTTGAGTACTATTCTGCGAGGCAGCGCGCGGCGCAAGTGGAGCGGTTGCGCGAACTACAAGCGGAAGCCGCAGCGCATGCGCACGACATCAGTCATGCGCGCAAGGAGGGCGGGCCATTTGAGAATGCCGCGCGGCCGGCATCGGGAATACTGACCGCGGATTTCAATTTCAGGGCCAACGATCCGCTTTACGCGCGCCTGCAGGCGCCGTTCGCCGACGCGCCTGCGAGCAGTGAGCAGGGGCCGGCGGAGCGTGGAGCAGGGACCCGCTTGCGGGATGCGACCGCGGAGCCGGCCGTAAGCGCGTCGGTGATACCGGCCCCTTGCGCATCTCCGGGGTCAGATCCCAAAGGGAGCCCTCTTCCGCCCTCCGACGGCGCGCCGTACTACGTGGACAGCTGGGAGATCATGTATCCGGGCGCACCGCACGCTCCCACCCTGGGCGTATTCGACCGCGAGCAATGGCCGGAGCCGCAAGCCTGCGATTTCATTTTTGTGACCGGGGATCTGGCGCACCGGGTGCGTGAAGTGCGCGTCAACAGCGACACCGACGCATCCGATCACCAGCCGGTGCTGCTTTCATTAAACGGCAATTAGCCGCCGATGAACGCCGATAAACGCCGATGAAAATCAAAAGACAAGAACGATAGTGCATATGAGATTTCCAGAACCCTCACTCCACGGTTTAGGGCGTTTTTGAAGTTGATCTTATCGGCGTTCATCTGCGTTCATCGGCGGTTCCAACTTGGTCTTGAGTTTTGTTTTGGCGCTACGTCAGCGAGGTTCGTCAGCGAGCGGCGGGAGCGAGCGCAGGTAGGCTATCAATGCCGCGAGGTCTTCGGCCGTGAGCCGGCTGGTGGTGTTGCGGATCACCTCGCTCATCGTTTCAGCGGCGACGTCCCCGTCCGGAGTGAGGCCGGTCTCCAGGAAATCTTTGAGATCCTTATCGTCCCACTTCTTGAGCCGGGCCGGCGTCAGATTGGCTATGCCCTTGCCGTCGGGGCCCTTGCCTCCGGCGAGGAACCGGTCCCGTTTCGGGCCGCCGAGGATATTTCGCGGCGTGTGGCACTCGCCGCAATGGCCGAGCGCCTGTACCAGGTAAGCGCCGCGATTGATCTGTGGGGAAAGCTGCAGGTTGTTCGCGTAGGGGCCGGGGGTGAAGAATAGCGTTTTCCAGATCGAGGCAAGTAAGCGCCAGCCGAAGGGGAATTTCAGGTCATGCTCCCGATTGGCCCGGCTGCTCGTGGGAAGCGTGCGTAGGAAAGCCCAGAGGTCGCGCAAATCGCTGTCGGTAATGCGCGTGAACGAAGCGTAGGGGAACGCAGGGAAGTAAGCGGCGCCGTCAGGGCGTTCGCCGTGACGCATGGCGCGTATGAAATCAGCTTCGGTCCAGCGCCCGATTCCCGCCTGCGGATCCGGCGTGATATTCGGCCCGTAGAAAATGCCGAAAGGCGTCTTGAGTGCGCGGCCGCCCGCATAGGGCGCGGCATCCTTCTTGTCTTCCGTGTGGCAAGCGAGGCAGCCCCCGGCCTGCACGAGGTATTGCCCGCGCTTGGCGTCGCCCTGCGCGCAAACGTTCCCGCTCGCCGCACTGAGCAGAATGACCAGCAGGAACGCGTTCAACGAGATGGATGCAGGAGGGGTAGTGCTACGCGCAACCCCTCCTGCATTTGCTCTGCGCACCTCAGCGTCCACTGCGTGAAAAAGCTGCTTGAGATAGTGGTTTCATGAATCAAAAGCCCCGCAATCGCGGGGCTTTCTTCATTCGGGACCTCTATTATTTCTGGCGGAAGTTATCGTGGCAGCTACTGCAATCCTTTCCAATCGCGCCGATTGCCGCTTTTATGGCCGCCTCATCGCCGCCCTTGGACGCGGCCACGAGCTTCGCAGCATTGGCCTGGAAGGAGTCTTGTGCGGCCTTGAACTTGGCCGCATCGCTGTATATTTCAGGCAGGGCACGGGTTTTCTCACCGCTCGTGCTGGGGTTGAATCCGTCCCAGGCCATGTGGCTCAGCGCTTCGAGATAAACCGCATTGCGCGCGATCACGGTCGCGTTAAACGGCACCTTGCCTTGCGCCATGCCGGCCATAGGCCCGAAGTACTTGCCCTGCAGAACCATCGCCGACTGGCGCTGTTTGACCAATGTTTCAGGTTTTGCCTGCGAGTATGCAGTCAGTGAATAACCCGCACCCAGCAACAGGGCCAGGCCGATCGAAAAAATCCTTTGGTTCATTTGCTTCTCCTTATTGAGATTGACACGTTTTTAACGTGCAGCAGTCTGCGCCGCAGGTCGGATGTTATAACAGTCGCCGCCGGCGATCTATTCCCTGGCCGCGTCATTTTTTGTCATGTGAAATCGAGCTTGCCGCTGCGGCTGCGCTTGGTTTCCCCCTTGCGGCGCTTGGTTTCGAGGCGGCGCCGTTTGGCGGCTGCGCTCGGCTTGGTTTTCCGGCGCGGTTTGGGGCGGGGTACCGCAGCGCGGATCAGCGCGATAAGCTTCTCACGCGCCTCGGCGCGATTCTGCACCTGGGTGCGGTAGCGCTGGGCGGTGATCATGAGCACTCCCGCCGAACTGATGCGCTTGCCGGCGAGCTTGATCAGGCGCTCCCGCACGTCCCACGGCAGCGACGGTGAAGCCAGCACATTGAAGCTCAGCTGCACCGCGGTCGAGACCTTGTTGACGTTCTGGCCACCGGGTCCCGAGGCGCGCACGAACTGCTCCTCCAGTTCGCTGTCGTCGAGCGTGATGTCGGGCGTGATTCTGAGCACTGACAGTTTCCTATTCGGGCCTGATCCCCGCGGCTTTGACCACCTTACCCCATTTCACTATTTCCGCGCGCAGAAACCGCGCCAGCTCATCGGGTGAATTGCCTGCTGCTTCCGCGCCGGAGCTGACGAGAATTTCCTTCACTTTTGTCGCGCGCAGGCTTTCGACCAGCGCGCTGTTGACCTTGAGCACGAGATCGCGCGGCGTGGGTCCCGGCGCGAGCAGCGCGTTCCATGAGGTTGCCTCATAGCCGGGTACGCCCGCTTCGCTGATGGTAGGCACTGCCGGCAGCGTCGCCGAGCGAATGGCGCCGGTGACGCCGAGCGCGCGCAGCCGTGCGGCCTTGACGGGGGGCACGGCGGCGGCGATCGGCACAAAGGTCATCGCAACGTGTCCGCCCATGACATCAGCGACCGCAGGCGCCGCACCTTTGTACGGAATATGCGCGATGCCGGCGCCGGTCATGGTATTGAACAGCACCAGCGCGAGATGGTTTGAGCTGCCGACTCCGGCCGAAGCCGAGTTGAGCGTGCCGGGCCGGGTTTTTGCCAGAGCCAGAAGTTCCTGCACCGAGCGCGCCGGAAGCGAAGGGTGCACGACGAGCACGTTGGTCATGGTGACGACGAGGCTGACCGGCGCGAGGTCGCGCGTGACGTCGTAAGTAAGCCTGGAATACAACGCCGGGCTGCTCGCGAGCGCCGTCGTGCCCATGAGCAGCGTGTAACCGTCGGGAGCGGCGCGCGCGACGGCCTCGGCACCTATGTTGCCGCCCGCGCCGGGGCGGTTGACGACGACGACCGGTTGATTCCAGATTTCGCTCATCTGCTGGGCGACGGCGCGTGCGACGAGATCGACGGAACCGCCGGCGGGAAACGGCGCGATCATGGTGACGGGTTTCTCGGGGTAACCCTGGGCGGCGGCCGTCGCGGCGAAAAGCATCCAGACTGCGGTGAACCGAACCAAAAATGGCACCAACTGGCTTTCCTCCTTCTCTGCTTACGCTCGGGCCGGGCCTCAACCCGGGGATTTGCTAGAATCCTCAGGATTCCAGTTTATACTTTTGCGCAACGCCCACTTCCATAGGCTATCCAAGTTGACCCCGCGCCTCGGCTATCTTGCAGGGCTGCTCGTTTGCGGCGCGCTCTTCGCGTTCGCGCTTTACCTGCAGTATTACGAATACCAGAATCCGTGTCCGTTGTGCATTCTGCAGCGCATCGCCTATATCGCAATGATGGTGGTTTTCCTGATCGGGGCCATCCACGGTCCGCGCCAGGCAGGTGCAATTGTCTACAGCACATTGCTCGTCATTATCGCCGCGATTGGCGCGGGCATCGCGACGCGCCACGTGTGGCTGCAGCATTTGCCGAAAGACCAGGTGCCGGAATGCGGCCCGGGGCTGGAATACATGCTCAACAAGTTTCCGCTCGTGCAGGCGCTCGAAAAAGTTTTCCGCGGCTCGGGCGAATGTGCGGAAGTGGGCTGGACGTTCCTGAACCTCTCGATCCCCGAGTGGTCGCTCGCGTGGTTCGTCCTGCTCGGCGTGCTTGCGGTGACTATCGCGGCGGCCGCCCCCAAGCGCTGACGCGGCGGAACCCGCAACAAAAAGCCGCTGCAATTGCGAGCGGCTTTTGTGCACTACGCCCGGATGTCGGGCGTCAGCTGGCGTTCCAGGTGCGAGATCTGATCTTTCAGCAGGAGTTTTTTCTTTTTGAGGCGCTGCAATTGCAATTGGTCTTGTCCGGGTTTTTCTGCGAGTCTGGTTATGACATCGTCGAGATCTCGGTGTTCAAGGTGCAGTTGGTTGATGCGTTGCTTAAGAGAATCGGTATCAGTCTGCATGGGCAGGCCCCTCCATTCGGACGGCAAGAAAAGTATATTCCCATTTTTTTGAAAAAACGAGAGTGCGCAGCAGGTTTCGGTGCCAGCCCATGGCGGCAGCGGAATGCCAGTGGTAACCTGATGTTTTTTATAAAAATGCCGCGGGTTGCCCGGACTATGCCGCGCGGCTGTTGCGTTGGAGGTTTTTGAAATGGGTTCCGCTGGAAATCAACCGCTGCCAGTCAGCTACCCCGACGTTGCCGCCGCGGCGGAAAGGCTCGCCGGCGTGGCGCACCGCACGCCGGCGCTCACCTCACGCACCGTGGATGAGCGCACCGGCGCAAGCGTGTTTTTCAAGTGCGAGAATTTCCAGCGCATGGGGGCATTCAAATTCCGCGGCGCCTATAACGCACTGTCGAATCTGAACGGCGTGCAGCAACGCCGCGGCGTGGTTGCTTACTCGTCGGGGAATCACGCGCAGGCGGTTGCACTCGCCGGCAAACTGCTCGGCGTGAAGGCCGTGATCGTGATGCCTGAGGATGCGCCGGCAGTCAAGCTTGAGGCGACGCGTGGTTATGGTGCCGAGATCGTGATCTACAACCGCGAGACCGGGGACC
>Ga0113563_10000127_pt1 | contig 29282 bp, 49 predicted proteins | sample Mud3Dept3metaG_FD_80117 | JGI IMG/M metagenome (GOLD analysis project Ga0113563, IMG submission 80117) | Freshwater wetland microbial communities from Ohio, USA, analyzing the effect of biotic and abiotic controls - Mud 3 Core 4 Depth 3... | ecosystem: Environmental > Aquatic > Freshwater >... | reverse complement strand
GTGCGCGACCGTCCCGCGCCCCGTAAGGTGCGGGCATGAGGGCCCTCGCTTTATGGGCGGCCCTCTTGATTGCAGGGGGATGCTACGAAGGGATCCACGCGGCCCGGGCTGTCACGGAAGCGGCAGCCCTCGCGTGCGCTCGTGCCAGTGACGGCACGGACGGCAGCATCGCGGACTGCTACACGGAGCGCGGGCTCGCCGTGCCGAGTGACCTATGAGGGCGGCTCTTAGTCTGTCCACGCGTGCGCGGCTAGTGTCGGCTGAACAATCGGCCGCACTGGCTGCCCGCATCGCGGCGGCCCGGGAAGCCTACAAGCCCGGGCAAGGCTTCCTGACCGATGAGCCGCAGCGCAAGCTGCCGCAGCCCGTCCGGGCAAGGGGGCGCAAGTGAAGCGGCCCCGCACGCGGCAGTATCGGGTATGGTTCGGGCAAATCAATCAGACATCCGTGCTTGTCCGGGCTGGGGATGCAGAGCAAGCTATGGAGCGGGCTTATAGAAAGTGGCGCAGGGATCATGCGCATACCTATGCTACCGCGACGCAAGAGATTGAGCCTAGCAAGCCCGAGCGACGCGCCGGAACATGGTGCGGCAAGCTGGACATAGAGTGGCCTACCAAATGATGCAACCTATTGACTATGATGATGCTCCGGGCGATTGCTCTGGCGAGGCCAACACGCTATGCCCGAAGTGCTGGGGCGTTACGGTCCACAAGTGTCCGTGCCCGCACGTCCGTCTATGCAAGTGCAAGCCGCCCCCGCTCGCGTGCGAGACGTGGCGCTACAAACTGGCAACCTTAGCAGGAAAGCTCTTGCATCCGGTATCTATTGCGGCCGAGGCCGTCCCCTACTGGTTGCACGACCACGCTATGTGCCACTACCGCACCAAATACACGGGCTGGAAGGGTCGCGGATTCACGTTCCGCGAGTGCTACCGCATCGTGAAGGAGGACTTATGAGAGTTCCTGTTGTTCGCTTGCTGACTGTAGAACGCAAGCTATTGAACGCTGCGGTCAACGTCACAGCCCGGTCCTATTCGGCCAATGCGCTAGCGGAAGCATTGGCAGAGCTAGCCGATGAAGTTGCGGCAGTCCGCCGTGACATGGTAGACTTCACTACACGCACACACGGAGGAAAACAAAATGGCCGATGAAACGACCCAGCCTATTGAAGATGACGCGGAGCCCGAACCTGTGGCGACGTGCGACCGCTGCGAAGCGGACATCATGGAGGACGATGAGTGTCATCCTGTCGTGACCGGGATGCGGGGATGCACGCACATACACTCAACATGGTGCCAGTCTTGCTATGAGGATGAGACTGTCTATGTGAGCGATATGTCGGAAAACGTGTCGCAGCATTACGCGGAAAATTATCTGTTCTTCTGGGACTCAGACGATGAATGGCACGCGTGTCCCGAGGAACAGGATGAGTCCGACGAGTTACTGTACGACTACGGCACCGATATCATCCGCATCCACGGATGGCCAAACAGGACGCCTCGTGATTCTCTTTGCTTCGGAGTGGAACTCGAAATGGAATCCAAGAGCCAGTCTCTTTTCGCAGACATGGTAGCACTGCTTGGAGGCAAGGACGGCAATGGACGCTACATCTTGAAAACGGACGGATCACTTGCGGACGGCAAGGGGGCGGAACTTGTGACGCTTCCTTATATCCTAGAGGATCACCGCAAACTGTTCCGCTGGGATAACGTCCTGACTTCAACACTGCGCCGTGTCGCGCACTCAGGGAGCGGCACGACCAATTGCGGGATCCACGTTCACGTCAACAGAGATGCTCTTACGCCTCTCACCATAGGCAAGTTGCTGGTGTTCCTCAACAGCCCGGAGAATGACTCACTGGTGACGTGCATCGCACAGCGCAGCAGTGGCGGCATGTGCGAACGGGACGCCCGCAAGAACAAGGTGACGGCTGTTAAGACCGCCAATGAGCGCTACGATATCCTGAACATCGGCAATTATAAGACAATCGAGTTCCGGATGTTCCGAGGCAATCTCAGACCAGAGCGCGTGTTAAAAAACGTCGAATTCTGCCATGCGCTGATCCGCTTCTGCGAGTCAGTCAGCATACAGGATGCTGGAGAGCGGCACGGCTTTCTGCGGTACGTGGAGCAGAATACGAAGCACTATCCGAACCTTGCCGCGTTCCTCGTGGAAAAGGAACGGATCACGGCACCGCACGCACGCAGCACGGCCGAGTATGCTATACTGGCACGCACGGTCGCGGCAGAAGCCTAGCCCCAACACACAGGAGAACAACAGAATGTGTCTTATCATCTATGCACCGAACGGACAAGAGATCCCGAAGCGCCATTTCTGGCAGGGGGCTCAGGATAACAACGATGGTATTGGCATCATGTCGCAGGATGGCGTGGAGAAGTTCCTTGGCCGCAAGAAAACGAAGCGAGCCTACGCTTACGCGAGGCAGCTTGTTGAAGCGAAGATCGCCTATGCAGTACACTTCCGCTTCGCGACACACGGACGCATCAGCAAGAACAACACCCATCCCTTTGAGATTCCGGGCACCGATCACTACATGATGCACAATGGCATTTTGTGGACGGCCAGCGCGTCTACCGATGAACTCTCGGACACTGCACTGTTTGCCCGGGATGTAATGCCGACGTACATGGCGTGGAAAGAGAGCCGCGACGACGCGGGCTGGAAGGACACGCTGGCTCTTGAGGCAGACTACAGCAGATTGCTTCTTATGAGCGCATCGTCCGGCAAGTTCGACATCATCAACGAGACGCTGGGGGACTGGCTGAATGGGCTGTGGTACAGCAACACGCACTCTCTTGCGATGTACGAGATTCCGCGCAAGAGCTACTTCACCAACGCCCTGTCTGTCGGGACAGTGCAGCGGCCCTCTAGCTTTCCGATGGCGTCCGGTCCTACAATGCGCCCGGAGGGCTCGGAGGATTACGAGGATTGGTTCTACAGGGCCCGCTCGCGGGAACTCCGCAGGACGGGCTTTGATTGGCACGATACGTCAACGTGGAGCAAGTGGCCCATCCCGGGAAGCTGGGACGACAGGTTCCCCATGTCCGACGAGCGGGACACAGATGGCCCGAACTACGGGGCTGCCTGTTCTGATGGGGACGATGACGAAATGGACGGCGTACAGGAGCACGTATGAGCTACCGTATTAGCGTACTTGGATCCAAGTGCAGGCTAGTCCGCAACCTAGTCCCTGAATGGTGCTTCCGCTCAAAGTGGGGCTGGATATCGTGGCTCGGATTCTGCATCTACTGGTCAAAGAAATAGGAGGACAATACAATGGCTATTGCAACGAAATCGAACATTCCTGCTCGGGTAGTTCCGGAATCCTTCACGCTGCGTCTTGACTTGAGCGCAGCGGAGGCAACATTCCTGCGGGATGTCCTGTCAATGGTGGGAGGGAGCCCTGCGACTACACGCCGACGCTACTCTGATAGCATCCTAATGGCGCTATCCGATGCCGGAGTGCCACGAGGACCGCGAGACACGCGCATCCCCGAGTACACTGGCGACGTGGAGCGACGACAGGGCATCCCCCCCGGCATCTACTTCACTACCTATCCGGGGGTGCTGTAGTGATTGGCTCCCATCCGACGCGGCATAACTGGACGCTATGGCAGGCAGTGCTGATAGCCCCTGCCACTGCGGTCCTAGTTGGAGCCTTTCTCGTGCTGTGCGTGGCAACCTACGCATCCGAGACCGTCAAAGACTGGACTGGGCAGCGATGATTTGGGCAGCCTTCGTCTTGCTTGTACTTTGGCTGCTAACTCCGCGCATTGATTAGGTTGACTCGTGTGTGTGGGTGAAGTTAGGGGGCTGGACTGTAACAGCCCCCGTTTTTTCATTTGTCAACTGCTAAAAATTCCCTGTAGAAACAGGGGTTTGCACTCTTTTGTGGTTCTGCCTATTGACACGTTTTTTTGAGTGTGTATAATGACGTTCAGAAGCCCCCCTTGTTGGGGGGCGTGGAGCGGAGCGACGTGGGGGGGCACAAGGGGTTGAAGTAGTAGACGTATCTACGGAGAACTGGTATGATGCACAACATGAAGAACCCGAAGATCACACAAGCCCGTGCTGCCATCCGCCTAGCGGCATCGGAGCTACCGGACGGGGACACCGCACGCGTGTCCTGTCCGTTCTGCGGAGGCGGCCGTAGCAAAGACGAGGCGTTCTACATCACGCGTCTTAATCACTACGCTCTGTACGTTTGCCATCGTGCGACGTGCGGCAAGAGAGGCCGTCTTGCTCTTGGCGATTACGTGTCCACTGTGGATGACATCCGCAAGGTGCCGATCCCGAAGCCGTGGACCGGCGCACTGCGCCGCGACCTGTCGGCATACTGGCAGGGCAAGTACGATCAAGCATGTCTCGGAGAGTTCAAGCGGCCAGCCTATCAAATCGGCTTGTACGCTAATGCGGACTGGCCGGACGAAACAGTGTGGCTATTGCACAATCGCAACGGGCAGCGCATTGGAGTGCAGACCCGCCGCGATGGTCCCGGGCGCAAGGTAGTGCGCTCGCACAAGGAAACCCCAGCCAGCCTATACAACTATTTCGGGTCCAACTCCGATCATGGGACATGGATCGTAGAGGACTGCCTATCAGCCGCAGCTTTGAATTCGTGGGGTCGCAGGGCTGTAGCCTTGCTCGGAACATTCCTGCACGACGACGTGCGCGCCGACATAACCTACAGTCCCACAAGCGGTTTCATTGTCGCACTGGACCCGGGAGCGGAGCGAGACGCGGGCATTGTCAAACAGCGCCTATCGTGCTACACTACGCGCCCTGTCCATGTACTGTACATGCCAAAGGACTTCAAGAACATGAATGAACAAGAGCAGTTTGCTACGCTCGTTCGGGGCCGCATTTGAGCCCGTTCGGTTTGCTGGCTGCGGCTCTCAAGAGCCGGGGTGCCTATGAGGCGATTGCCGCGAGTGGCGAAGCCGAGGTACTGCCCGATGAACTCGTGGCAGTGTGGCAGGGCATCAGCCAGTTTTATGAATTGGATCGCACGGTAGCCTATGCCGATCCGCTGATCGTTACGCGGTACGCGTGCGAGGACATCGCAAACCCGAAGCACCGCGAACAGGTAGAGGGTCTAATCAAGCGGTTGCAGGAAGAAGCGGTGTCCGCTGCCAACGTGCAGGAAATGCTGCGTCTTGTCGCACGCCAACGCGTGCAGGACAAGCTGGCTCATGCACTGGCGAGCCGTTCCCCGAAGGATGAGGTAGACACGCTCATTGACGAGTGGCGGGCCCTCGCAGTGCCGGTGGATACGGACACCGAGGCGATGGACTGGGCCAATGTGGTCACGTCACGGCTGGACAACAGCAGCCGTATTCGGATTTCCCCTCGCGCCCTGAGCGACTATCTAGGAGGGGGCCTCTTACCCGGGCACAACGTCGTGCTGTTCGCGAGGCCCGAGGCTGGCAAGACAGCACTTGCCCTGTCTATAGGCGTGTCTGCCGCCATGCGCGGCCATCGGGTGCTGTACGTCATCAACGAGGATGACGTGCGGGACTTGGCCGTGCGTGCGATGACGAACTGCCTCAACTGCACCGCAGACCGTATCCGCGAGGATACAGACAGTGCCGTGCGGGCTGCGCTCAAGAGGGGGCTTGGCAACCTCATACTGCGCGAGGCATCCCCGGGCTCTCTCAAGGAATTGGAAGGGATGGTACGGCAACACAAGCCTAGCATCCTTATCGTTGACCAGTTGCGGAACCTCCGCATCGGCAAGGCCGATAACTATACGCAGGGTCTTGACCACAACGCACAGGGGATCCGCGCCATCGGCAAGCGGAACAACATCGTGACTATTAGCACGACGCAGGCCGGTGACTCGGCTCGCAACAAGGCAGTGCTGGACGATGGCGACATCGACAGCAGCAACACGGGAATTCCGGGCGCGGCCGACGTGTTGCTTGGGATGGGCGTTAATGATACACTGCGCTCCGCAGGCCAGAGGATTATCTCGGTCTGTAAGAACAAGGCGTCCGGTAAACACGGCTACTTCACGGTAGCCATCAACGAGCCTAGCTCAAAGGTAAAATCACATGACTGAAAATCTATCTTTCAAACAGGTGCTTGATGGCGTCGTGTCCGAGGACGACGTTGACGGCTTGCAGAATCTCGTGCTACAGCACAAGAATTGGGGAGCCTTCTCCTGCAAGGTGCCGAGCTACATCATCGTCAACCTGATCGACACCATCAGGCTGCTTCGTGAACACGGGGCGAAGTATTACGTGACATCCGAGGGGCGGCCCTGCTCTCTGGACTCACTGGACGACGAACCCACTTCCGAGGAACTGGTGGACGGCTACACCGACGAACTGGAGGACACCTAATGGAATACGTACTCCTGTTTCTGGTTTGCTTCGTGGCAGGCTATGTGATTGGCGGATTGCTCTTTTCTCTCTTTAACGACTGATGCTCCCGTACTACCTCAAAGACCCGAACCCGGCCGCGTACTTTAGCGAGCCGTTCTTCGTCTTGGATTTCGAGACGACGAATCTTGAGTTCGGGGATTCCCGCGTGCCAGAGAATCATCTGGTGGTGGGCGCACTCAAGCGGGAGGGACATCCGGCTGGTCTGATCGACGTGTCGAAGCTGCGTCGTGTGATGCCGAAGAAAGGCATCCTCGTAGCCCACAATGCCAAGTTTGAACTCGGCTGGCTGATACGCTCCGGGGTGGACATCACGGAGTATCTGGTATGGGATACCATGATTGCGGAGTACGTGATCTATGGCAACCAGAGAGTTCCTCTTGACCTAGACAGCGTGTGCAAACGCTGGGGCCTGCTGGGCAAGGAACGCGTAATCGACGCCCTCATGCAAGGCGGGGTGTGCCCGTCGCAGATGCCACAGCACTTGCTGGAGCGACGCGTACTGCGCGACGTGGACACGACAGGCCAGTTGTTCATGCGGCAGCTTCGCTACATGCAGGACAATGGGTTGCTTCCGGCCATGTTCACTCGCTGCATCCTGACCCCGGTGCTGGCGCACATAGAGCGCAGGGGCATGACGCTGGATCCTGAGCGGGTCGAGGCGGAGGTCGTCAAGGCTAGGCAGGAGTTGGCCGAAGTGGAGAGCCAACTTGTTGCCATGTCGGGTGGGCGCAACATCAAGTCGCCTATTCAACTGGCAGAGTTCCTGTACGACGTACTAAAGTTCGATGAGGCCACTGACCGGAGGGGCAATCCTATCCGGACGAAAACAGGCCGTCGCTCTACCAACAAGGACGTGCTTGCTAGCCTCAAGGCCAAGACTGACGAGCAACGAGAGTTCGTCAAGTTGCAAGCCAAGTACGCAAAGGTGTCTGCTGCGCTCTCCAAGAGCCTAGAGTTCTTCGCTGGAGTGTGCGCCGAGCATGGCGGTACGTTCGTGGGCAACCTGAATCAGTGCCGCACGAAAACGCACCGTCTTGCGTCCACTGCGAGGCGGCTCAAGTTCAAGGACGGCAAGACCCGTGGCGTGCAGTTTCAGAACATGGCCCGGGAGTTCAAGAAGTTGTTTCGTGGCAAGGGAGTCATGGTCGAGGTTGACGGCTCCGGGCTGGAGTTCCGGGTAGCCGGGGACTTGGGCCACGACAAGCAAGTGTTGGCCGACATCCTGAACCCTGACCACGATCCTCACACGTACACAGCCACCATCTTGAAGCAGATCGGGCCCGAGGAAGTGACGAAGGCTATCCGGACGGCCGCCAAGCGGCACACGTTCAAGCCGCTATTCTCCGAGGGCAAGAGTGGCACCCCGAGAGAGGTTGCCTATTATCAGGCGTTCAAGACGCGGTACGCTGAAATGACCGCTACGCAGGAGAAGTGGGTAGCGGAGGTACTGCGGACAGGCCAATTGCGCCTGCCAAGTGGGATGATAGCCTATTGGGACTTGAAGATTTCGCCTAGTGGGTACATCGAAGGATCCAACAAGGTCAGGAACCTGCCTGTTCAGTCCTTCGCCACGGCTGACATCATCCCGATTTCTCTGGTGTACACGTTCTGGCGCACTCGCTTTGCGGTGGACGCCCACATTCTCAACACGGTGCATGACTCGGTTGTGGCCGATGTTGCAGAAAAAGATGTTGACAGGTACAAGCGGATTGCTATATCATGCTTCCTAGACGATACGTACTCCTATCTGGAGAAGGTTTACAACCACACCATGTTCGTCCCGCTGGGTGTGGGGATCACGACTGGCACCCATTGGGGCGAAGGAACGGAGGAAAGTCACAGCTATGAGCAAGGTCACAGGTCAGGTCTTTAAGCTCTACGACAAGAATCTGGGTCGCAAGATTCTGTGGAGTTTCCGGCTGGAGAACGATCCAGTCTATTACCGGATGGACGAGAACCGGGGTGCCGGTATCGTGGAACCGGGCAACTTCATCGAATTCGAAGCTGAGTTGAACCACGACGGCAAGAGCGCCAGCGTCAAGGGCCCGCCGACGCGGGTTGAGCCCGCGAAGGCCCCGGCTGCTGCGTCCGGTGCCAACTACTCGGGCGGCCGAGGGGGGAACAACGCCGAGCGTGAGGCGTCGATCCACTACCAGTCGGCGCGTAAGGACGCCCTGCTGTTCGTGCAGATCGCGCTGGCGAATACGGCAGTGGTCCTGCCTGTCAAGACGAGCGCGAAGTTGGCGGCTGTGGAAGCTCTGGTGGACGCATACACTGCGCTCTATCTGGAGGACATCAGCACGGGTGGAGCGGTGACGCGTGCGACCGAGCGTGCGTATGCCGACGCGCAGGGCGAGGACGAGCCTGCACCGCAGCCGAAGGCCAAGAAGAAGGCCGTTAAGCAGCCGGTGGTCGAGGCGGATGACGATGACGATTCCGAGTTTGAAGGGGAGGACGACTGATGGCGACGAAAGCAAAGAGCCCTTCTGTTTTCGATAGGGCGTGGGCCTACACTGACCGCAAGGGTTTCACCTTCGGGCAGTTGCACGGCCGGTTGACGGTCGAGGACGCGTACATCGCTGGCTTCCGCGCAGCGAATCGCGTGGCTGCGACAGCGCAGGGCAAGTACAAGCGCAAGAAGCGCAAGTAGGCCGGGGGATGGGACGGATCATCGTCCCGGGGGAGCCGGTGGAAACACCGGCCCCTCTTTTTATCGCCCAAGTATGGGCTGATGAGTTTATGCGGGTGTTGCTCAACGCCGGAATTTGGGCTACAATGCGTCGTATCAACGAGCTACACGCTACCATGCCACGGGAGGAACACAATGGGCGGCAAGACAAAAGACGGCAAGCAGAAGAATCCCGCATCACGGTGGGTCAAAGGAAACCCCCGTTATAGCAAGGAGCAGGAGGACCGCTTTGCCCGGTCCCGCCCGGACGGCTGGCACGGTGGCGCTAAGGTGCGCAAGCCATGAATCTAGCCCACCGATTGACCATCGAGGATCGACTTTGCGCCGAGAACAACCTGCTGCGCCGCGAACTGGCCGAGACGCGGGAGTTGCTGCTCAAAGCAAAGAATCGAATTAGACGGGCCGCTGTTGATGCCCATTATGGTAGTTGCGATGCGTGGGCGGCATATCAGTTAGGTCTAACCGCTACCTGCACCTGTAATTGCGATGACGAAATAGCTGCCATCGACGCCTTCCTCGCAGCGGATCAACCGGAGGCTGTTAAATGAACTGGATACCCGTAACCGAGCGACTGCCAGAGTCGGGCATCGGCATCCCCTATATGAAATTCATGACGACCGCCGTGCTGCTGCGCGGGTCGTGGAGGGAGGACTATCCAATCGTCGGACACTTCATCTTGGAACAGGACAATCACGCAATGGGGGCGAATATGCCAATCACGTTCGCCCATCCCGGCGGATACAAGTGGTACTCGGCACGCTGCGCTTACATTCCAGACCTTGCTGACCTCGCCCCCATGTTCAAGGGTCTGCTCCCGCGTGCGTTAACCAAAAGCGTCACACACTGGATGCCAATACCGGGAGTCACGGACAACTCGCCCGCCGTGCGCCCCGGATACTGCGAGCGTCACCCAGAAGCCAAAATCATCAATCATGTCGTGGTGTGTGGCGCTCCGCAGTGCTGCCCAGTGTGCTGCGAAGAAGCCGCTGACAACTCGGCTGCTGCACCGCAGCAATTACACGGGGACGGCGCGGGAAGCCTATATCCGGAGGGAGGGAAATGAGACCTAACCCGAAAAATCAGTTCTATGCCATCGTAGACAAGAGCGGCAATCATTGGGACAACGATTGGCGAGTCCTTGAGACGAGTGTCAAGGAGGCGCGTCGTTTGGCTAAGAGCTTCAATGACGACTTTCGCCCTGATGACAGGAAGCCCTACAAGGCAATCAAGGTAGCCATAGTTCCGGTCGTCACATGAGAATCCTGTTCGACGCCGATAGCATGGTCTACGGGTGCGGCTTCGCCGCGCAAAAGACTTTCTACGATTGGGCTGCGTCGAATGGGGACGAGTACGTAGAGGGGATCAGCACGTCACGGGAGGACATGGACGCCACGGAAGCCATGCTCCCTGACGGCTGGAAGATGGAAGCCGTCGTTGCCCGAGCCGAACCCGAGCCAGTGGAGAACGCTCTCGCACTGGTGAAGCGGCAAATCCTCCGCATCGAAAACAAGCTGGACGGCGACGGCTACATCTTCGACAGCGTAGAGTGCTTCATCACCGGCAAGGGCAATCACCGGGATGAGATAGCTAAGATCAAGCCCTACAAGGGCAACCGGCTGGCTCTTGAGAAGCCGGTCCACTACGGAGCGATACGACGCTACCTGATGAGCCGCTGGAAGGCTACGAAGGTGGACGGGCACGAAGCCGACGACGAGGTTGCGTGTATTGCTGCGTCGCTGGACTACGATCCCTCACGGGTAATGATCGTGTCGCAGGACAAGGACTTGCGCACGGTGCCGGGGCTGCTGTTCAACTACCGGCGGAACTCCTACGAGTTGCTGACCGAGAAGCAGGCTCTTGTGAACTTCTACCGGCAAATGATTACTGGCGATGCTACCGACAATGTGGTAGGATGCTATCGGTCCGGTGAGAAGAAGGCCGAGCAGCTAGTGACCGAGGACATGACAGAGAAGGTCATGTACGAGTGGGTGCTAGCTGAGTTCAAAGAGTCGCTGTCCCGAAAGGGATGTCCCTACGCAGGGCGCACAGCGGAGAGCGTGGCTCTTGAGACGGGCCAGTTGCTACACATGAGCCGCTATCGCGGCGATATATGGAGGGCCCCCGAATGAAGATCCAAGACATCATCTTTGGCGTAGGTCTAGGCTTGATGGCCCTGTCCGTAACCTTCGGGTTCATTGCAGGACTGGCGTGGGTCATCGACAACGTAGGCTTGACACAAGGACTGCTCGGCGTCGGTGCTATAGGCAACCTGTTGGTTACGATAGCTTTCATCGTAGAGCTAGTCACGGAGGACAGCAATGACTCCACGGATTAAGGCTAGGCTCAAGCACTACCGGATGCTGGGCCGCCTCAAGGACAAGATCCGGCCTGACACGTCGAAAGGCAAGGTAGGATGCCGCGTGTGGAAAGGAAACATCCGCACCGACGAGTGGGGCTTCTACCAGTACGGGGTTGCTGTGGGGCCTAGCGGCAAGCGCGAGCCGGTACACCGCATCCTGTGGGAAGATAAGTACGGCCATCTGGGGGACAACACGCTGGTTAATGTGTGCGGGAACACACTCTGTGTGAACCCGGACCATTGGACCGCAACGAAACACTGGACGGGGTTGCGCAATGGCAAAGCCGCGTAAGAAGCACGCTCAGAAACCAGCGGAGTACCGCAGCGGGTTCGAACGGTCCATTCGGTCGTTCCTCATGACGAACCGCATACCGTTCCAGTACGAGTCGCGCAAGTTCAAGCTTACGCTGCCTGTTACGAACCACACCTGTACCGGGTGCGGGAACCAGCACATCGTCCGGCGCGTGTCCTACACCCCCGACTTCATCTTGCTGGCGAAGGATATTGTGGTAGAGTCGAAGGGCAAGTTCACAGCCCGGGATCGCAAGATCGCTCTTGCTATGCGACGGGAGTACCCGCTAGAGGAATACAAGATGGTGTTCCAGCGGGACAACTGGATCAGCAAGACGAAATCGCAGCGGTACTCGGACTGGTGCAAGAAACACGGCATTGACTTCCACATCGGCACCGACTTGCCGAAGGACTGGTGGGCATGATGCTGCGTATCATAGCTCCGCACTTCGTTGCGGGCATCGTGCGCGGAGAGGCTGTAGCCCCCATCATCAAGTACATGAAGGGCTGGACATTGGCGCAGATTCGTGCATACTGTCAGCAGAAAGGCTGGACAGTGGAGGAACTACCATGACACGCGACGAATGGAAAGCCATCTGTGCCGACATGAAGCGCCGCGTCAAGCGCCGCATCGTGCTGCACTGCTCGACAGGCACCGGAGAGGACAAGGATGGAAACATCAAACGCGTTGGATTCACCTATCGGCTCTCCCCCATTGAGCGAGCCATCCGAGACATGCCCCGCAAAGGCAAGTACCGACGCAACGCCCGCACGGCCGAAGCCAAGCTGGCTCTTGAGACGAGCCGTTACCGCGTGTCTCAGGGGGCAGCAGATCGACTGGCGGAAGGTGGAGAAGGTGCGTAATGGCTGAGAAGTTCCCGCAGATTGCGTGCGTCACACGGCCCGTGCCTCATCAGGTCAAGGCTATGACGCCTATCGCGAACCAGCTACGAGCAGCAGGCTACCGTGTGCGGGAGACGTTCGACCGATGCCCGCCAGAAGCCATCGTGTTCTGCTGGGGCAACGGGTGGGCCAAAGAGATTCGCGCCACGCATCCCAACGTGATCGTGTGCGTCATGGATCACGGGCTGTTCCATCCCCGCAAGCAGACTCTAGTGACGGGCTGGCAGGGGTTGAACGGCTGGGGAGAACATCCGTTCGTGACGGACGGTGGGGCCCGCCTGCGGGAGAAGGGCTGGGACAGCATCATCAAGCCGCCTCGTGTACACCTGAACCCCAAGAGCGGCTACGTGCTGATCCTCGGCCAAGTGTACGGGGATGCCGCCATCGTGGATGCTGTGGAGGATTACGGGGACTGGCTCAAGAGGCTGACTGACAGGTTCCACGAGACAGGCCGCGAGGTACGTTTCCGTCCGCATCCGGTGCAAGCACGCAACGGGCTAGACCGCTACCCCAACATCGGAGCCCGGGTTAGCTGCGACCGGCCTATCTATGACGATTTCGATGGCGCGGCCATTGTGGTTGCCATGAACAGCAACGGCCTATTGGACGCCCTCATGTACGGGGTGCAGGACGTGCGCTTGTTCAACAAGGGCTCCATGCTGTACCCTATCAGCGTGCCTATTGATGGAGGGCTGGAGGGTGAGCGCAGGGTGTACTTCTCTCTGCGCGAAAAGCTGGCCGAGCATTTGGCGTGGTGCCAGTGGGATCCAGCAGAGATTGACAACGGGGAATGGATCAAGTATCATGCCCCCATCATGGAGCGGCTAGTCAACTGGGCACCGCACCAACCGTGGTACAACAGTTCCATATAGGAGGACACCTAATGCGCTATGTGATTATCATTGCCTCGTACCCGTTCGTGGTGCTGGGCTTCATCTGGCAGTTTGTGGCAGGCTCGTTCTATGCCGGTCGCATCGTCAGCAGTCAGTGGATGGCCCGCAGGGCACTGGCGCGGCTCCAGCAGGAGATTGCCAAGACGCCTTCGGCAGTTACCGGCCAGCAGGCCACGCTCGGCAAGGGCCTGCACTGATGAGCCAAACGCGGCTAGGGTCGTGGATTGAGTCGTGGGCCAACGTCGCCATCGGCTTTGCGATTAACTGGACAGCCAACATGCTGATCTTCCCGTTATTCGGATTCAACATCACCGGGGCCCAAGCGTTCCACGTCGGAATCATCTTCACGATCATTTCAGTGGTCCGCAGCTACGTCCTGCGCCGCGTGTTCAACAAGATCAAGAGCCTTCACCATGCGTATTAACGTCGATGTCAACCAGCCCTCTCAGCACCCTGACGCGGACGCCGCACGTCTATACGGTGAACTTCGCGAGAAGGCCAAGAAGGAGGTTGTTAACGGGGTGGTGGACACCTTCGGGATCAACCACGAGCTACAGGTAATACGCTGGGAGAGCGAGTACAGCCCGATTAACATTCGGGACATGGTACACATTGCCTTCAAGCTGAATGGACACCTGTATAAGTTCACCGTGGACATCAGCGAGCGGCCAACAAGCTATGTCATGGCTGACACAGTAGCCAACGAGATTGCGAACCAGATAGTTACGCAGCTACTCAGCAAGTGGGGCCGCCGATGAGTTTGCCCACGGATGCGAAAGATCGCAAGAATTATCCCATTGCTACCGGGGTCATGGACTACTTTCCCGATGCACTGGCCGAGGTTGCGCGGGTCAGCAAGGCTGGCAATGACCAGCACCATCCCGGGGAGCGCCTGCACTGGGACCGCTCCAAGTCCACCGATGAGTCGGACGCCCTCATCAGGCACTTCATTGAGCGGGGCACGTTCGACAAGGACGGGATGCGCCACAGTGCTAAGGTGGCGTGGAGGGCTCTAGCCCTACTCCAAAAGGAGCTAGAGCAGGACTTCATTGACTCTCTAGGCGAGGACCATTGTCCATGAACAGTGCCGAACAGGAAGAAATTAACCGGCTGAACGAACAACTTGAGGCCGTGACCCAGAAGGCCCGCGAGGCTACTGAGGACGCGAAAAAGTGGATGGTGAAGTACAACGATGTACTTGTAAAGCAGGACACAGACAGCCTCAGAGCGAAGGATTACGACTTCAATATGAGGGCACTCCAGCGCACGAATGTCAAGCTGGAGGACAGGATCGACGCTCTTGTGGATGTCATCACGCGCCTAGTGCAGCGAGTCAACGATGGCGATTAACCCGTTCGGTGTCTGCGTCCTACGGCCTTCTCTACAGACAATCATTGACAAAGGGAAGTACCCTTGCTATGCTGATGAAGTGGAGACGATGAGACAGCAGCGGATGGTCTGCCGCCTTGAGTGGCGGCGCAAGCAAGCTGACACTATGGCTAAGAACCGTGTCATCAAGTGGCTATGGCGCGTAGGCTTCACGTTCATGTGGATGCTTGTTCTATTTCTGTTCAGCGAGGCCCTGCGGCTGCTGGTGTGGACGGTGCTGCGATGAGTGACGACGAACTGGAACTGATCCTAGAGGCCCTGTTGGGGTGCTGGTCCGAGTTAGCCGCTATGGAGGACACGGATCCTGACTACGTAGTGGCGGGGCACCTAGAGGAACAGGTCGAGGAAGCCCGTAACCTACTGGAGACAGCACTTGGCCGATGACAACAAGGTGACTCCGCTGGGCAACACGATTGCGCGGCTGACTCCCGAAATGCAAATACGTTGGATGATGTCCAACATGGACAGGATCGACACGCTGGCGTTCGTCCTCCGGATCAAAGACGAGCATCCTATTGTGTCAGTGTCGAGCAATTGCTCGCAGTATTTCTTGTCTCTCGCGTCAGCGATTCTGAACCGAGAGGCGTTGAAGGGTGTCACAAACGAAAACGGCCCCTATAAGGGGCCGCAGGAGGAGAAGAAGTGAGTGCTAAGGATACTGTTGAGGGCCTCCAGAGGCAGTTGACTGAGGCGTGGGCCCAGAAGGCGCAGTTGATGGACAAGATCCAGTCCCTTACCGTGGCTATACAGGGCGTCCAGCTTGGGCAGCAGGAAGCGGCCGAGCGCACGGAGAGGGCACGGCAGGAGGCCGCAGAGGTCTACAACCGCGCCGACGTGGCACAGGCCAGTGAGCGATAGGGACATCCTACGCGCTGAGGCAGTGGCCCGCCGAGGATGGACGGACGCCTTCGTGCGGGCCCTGCTACGGCACGAGAAGAAGTGCCAGTACGTGAAGCGCCATCCGGCCTTACGTGTCGGAGAGCGACCGTCTCCACCAGCGGATGCCGACCGTGGCGAGGAACAGGCTTATGAGCACTGTCTGATACCACAGGGGCGTATTGCCCAGCGCAGCAAACCCTGCCGAGACGATTGCGGGACCATCGAGGAACGACGTGCGGACAAACGCTAGAATGGCTGGGATGGATACGACGATGAGAGTGTACTCATCCTTCCACGACGAGGCAGCCTGTTTGGCTAGCTCGACTTCCCAGTTCATGTCGGCGTGCAGTCCCTCGGTAACGAGGCTGACCTTCCTGCGATGAATAGCATCGTCCAGTTCGATCTTCCGCAGGCGTTCACGGGACGCGTTCTCAGCACGCACCTTGAAATAGTCCACCACGGGGGCTGCTACGCCACCGAGGATCTTCTCAATAATCGCGAGGGCCATGTATGTCTCCCATCATGAAGTTCACATTAACAATCCTAGCCGTGATGGTGCTGACGGCTTGGGCCGCCGCCACCTTGATCTTCGCAGTCACGGGCGCTGTGCAGTGAAAACACTTGCTCTTGACATTGAGACTGCGCCGATCACAGCCCACGCGTGGGGGCTGTTCAAGCAGAACATCGGCATCAACCAGATTATCGACACCGGCCGGGTCATGTGCTTCTCAGCACGCTGGCTGGGATCGAAGGGTAAGCCCCTGTTCCGCTCCGAGTTCCACCACGGGCACAAGGCTACCATCAAGGCTATGCACGTCCTGCTGGATGAGGCGGATGCGGTGCTGACCTATAACGGGGAACGGTTCGATTTGCCTACTCTCAATCGGGAGTTCGTCAAGTACCGTCTCGCTCCGCCTGCTCCGTATCACAGCATCGACTTGCTCAAGGTAGCCAAGCGGCGCTTTCGGTTCGCCTCAAACAAGATGGACCATCTTGCGAAGGAACTCAAGCTGACCCGCAAGGTTAGCAATCGCGGCCACGAGTTGTGGATCGACTGCATGAACGGCAAGCGCAAAGCGTGGTCCGAGATGCGCGAGTACAACATGGGCGACATCCAGACCCTTGAGGAACTGTACTACGCTCTGCTGCCGTGGATCGACACGCATCCCAACACTCCCCTGTTTGACGGGGATGGCGGGAAGCCGTCGTGTCCGACGTGCGGTTCGCATAAGCTCCAAGCCCGAGGGCTGGTGAGGACTAAGACGCAGGCTTATCAGCGGTTCCAGTGTCAGGGCTGCGGGACGTGGCTGCGGGGTCGCTACAGCGTGGTCAAGGGCAACAAGAACGTGATGACTCTCATCGGAGGCAAGTGATGGATACTGCGTACAAGACTGAGGAAGTCCGGTTGACGGTCCACCGCTACACGGTGGGGCTCCTGATGGAGCGGGACATCATAGGCGCGGTAGACACAAGCATAGAGTACCTTGCTCACCGGCAAGCAATGGCTCTCAGCACTCATCTGAGGCTGTTGGGCGAGAACACCGAGCCTCGGCTGCTGGCGTCGTACCCGGCAACCCTATGGGATCACGTCAAGCAGGCTCTTGGCCTCAAGTACCGCAGCAAGTACGTGTGGCAGGACGAGACGATTGTGTACCCGAGGCTGCCTGTTGACAAGTACCCGGCACGCATCGTCGTAGCGCACCGCTACACTGCGGATTACAAGACGGCTGGTGAACCAGCAGAGGACTAGTCTAGCTTTTGGGGGGAGACTTTGGGGCAGCTTCGGCTGCCCTCTTTTTTATGGCGTCCATGACTTGTGCTGGAGTCATGAGGCCGGTATCAAAGCGGGCGATACGAAACTGCTCCGTGAGAAGTTCCCACGAGCCGAACGGGATGAACCCCATGCACTCCATCAGGTCGCCATACACGCCCACGAACTCCGGGCCATGCGGGGCAAGCCTGTCTGTGAGGTCGCAGCAGTAGACGATGTGGTGCGCTAGTTCATGAAGCAACGTCATGGCGGAGAGCCCGCCTACATACGTCGTGGACATCGTTATACTAGGCACCGGGGCACTCACGTATAACCCGGCCCACGCTTTCCCGGGCTTGTACAGCAAGCGAGGGGGCTTGATGCCGAACTTGGCGCACCCGAGGGACAGCAGGTGACGATGCTCTGCCCGGGTAAGACGAGTCCTGTTCAGACCGAACAGGCCCTTCTTCTCCATCCGGTAGACTTCTTGCCGCTGCGGATCGTAAGCTGGGCTCTTAGACATTGGGCACGTCCGAGGGCCACTTGCCTGACTCCATCATCGAAGCCAGTCGCTCTGCCCGCTTGCCAACTTGCTTGGCCCACAGCGTCGAGCGCATATTCGCAGCCGCCTCGGCGTACCGTCCAGTCTCTACTTGCTTAATGAACATGGGCCAGTCTTTGATGCCGTCGTGGTCGAACGGCTCTGGTCCCAGATTGAAAGCCATGTCCAGCAGAACAGCCTGCCTCACGTCGTCAAGACGCACGACCCACGGCTGCGCTGCTTGCAAGGCGTGCCACGCCTCGCCCATGTCGTGATTCAGGAGAGCGTCGATGATGGACTCGGGAAGCCCACCACCCTTGCTCTTGTCTACAAGGTGCCCAACACCGATGGTGTCGAAGCCAAGAGAGTCCTTGTAGACGTGCCTGACCCTGCCCTCATGGTGAGACAGGAGTGCCCGTACTCGTGCTAGATCCATTGGTGCCCTCCGCGAACGATAGGTGAAGTCTACTCGGCCAGTTCGTCCGCTGTCAAGGACGACGCATACCCCAGTGCTGCCGCGAACGCAGGCGTGTTAGGGTTAGCCGTCGCCAGTGCCTTCAGCATTTCACGACCCTTCGCCGTGAAAAACCACTTCTCCAGCTTGGGGTTTGCCTTCAACTTGTAGGCTGCCCCAGCCAAGAACGGTGCCGACTGCGAGATACCCGCCATAAAGAGGCGCTGCGGCTCAATGCCCGCGTCTTTGAGCGCAGACCTAGACTGGATCAAGCGCATGTAGGCGATACCGGATTTGATGTCCTGCATTTCCTCTGGGGACCACATCATCCGGCCAGCGACTTCGTTCTCGCCAAGCGCGATTTCCTTAATCATGGCGTCCGCTTTCAAGACGTGCTGAGTGCCCGCCGCCTGCTGGCGAAAGGCCCGCTCCATAGCGTCCTGCAACTTCCACGCCTTGATGTCGCGGAGGGTGTCAGGGAAGTGCTTGCTCAGGGTGTCGATCATCCGGATCTGGTCCTGCTTCGGGGCCGTGAGCAGCACACGGAACGCTTCGTCCGGCTTGTCGGGCTGGAACCCGAACTGCTTTTCGATGACCTGTGCCTCTATGAACTTTTCCTTACGAATGGACTCCGCGAAGTCCGCCCGGGCTGCTCGGAACTTGTCCCACGCTGCCTGATACTGGACGCCCGGGAGGTCGAACCCCCGCACGCCTTCGGGCACGGGCTGGTTCACGAACGCTTCCTTCGCCTTCGTCACCACGTCATCCATGTAAGTCATGTCGCGCTGGAGCGAGTCCTGTAGGTCACGGGCCATGCGGTTCATGTCCGCCGCCGGTCCTGATAGGGTCGAGCCGCTTTTCTCGGCACGCGTCAGACCACGACGCATCGTGTTGAGAGCCTGATGGACCTTCATCATATCCCCAAGCTGCATCCGGCCGTCGTTCTTCTCCAGCATCCCGAGTGCTTCCTCGACCGCCCGCCGATACTTCGGGGGAGCCGAGTCTGCCAGCACTTGCCACTGCTCACGAGACACCTTGTAGTCCCGCAGGGTAGTAGCGAAGTTGTCTGTCTTGACGCCCATAGCGTCGGCAGGATCCTGCTTCGCGATGGCTTCGGCTTCGTCTATCGCCCCACCATACTTGCTGTTCCGCAAATTGGCACGGGCGATTCGGTCCTTGTTCAGAGCCTCGCGGAGTTCCACAGCCAAGTCGGCTGGGGCACGCTCGGTCGGGCCGCCCACCTTAGCAAGCACCTTGTTGAAGTTGCGCTCTGCCGTTTCGACTTGCTGGTTGTAGACGCTGTTGGCCCGTCGCGCTTGCACGCGGGCTTCCTGCTGTTCGATCCGCACGTCGCCGGTAGACTGGCCGAGGGTCAGTCGCTTCTCGGCAGACTTCCAGATGTTGCTTTGGCGCAACTCACGCATGAGCTTCGCCGTGGTAGGAGTGGGCGGGGAGCGCAGAATCTCCGTGGCCCAGTTCTTGACGCCAGCCGGTAGCATGGCGAGCGGGCCCAAGATGATGCCCAGCCCCGTACCGACTGCTAGGCCGAGGTTCGACTCCCAAGCCTTCTCCACGTCCGGGTCGAAGTGCGATGCCGCGCCGAAGGCTCCTGCGGTGCCAGAGGCTAGCATTGTCTTGGCGACCTTGCCTACCTTAGCGAGCGAGGCTCCCTTGATGGGCAGCGCCAGTTCGACAGCCGTACTCACGCCACCCTTGATGGCCCTCTCGTCGGGCGTCAGGGCTTCCTCGGGCTTGCCCTGTATAGCCTCTTGGACGGCCCTGCCAGCGCCCGTGACGGCCGCTGTAGCGCCCTCGGGCAGTACCCTCATACCTTCCCCTAGCCCGGTGGCTTTCTGCGCCACACCGAAGATAGGAGACGGCACACCAGCCAAACCTACCCGGGCCTGTTCGGCACTTACCGCCCCCATCTGGGGCATCCGGTCTACCCGGGTCGGGGCAGTCGGACGCTTCTGAGCCTTGATGTATGCCTGATACTCAAGGTAATCTTGATAGTCCTTGTCGTCAGACATCACTTGTTCCCCTGTGCTGCCTTCCACGCTTTCCATTCATCGAAGGACATATCGGGCGGCGGCGCACCCGTGGCCCCTGCCGGGGCCGCAACAGCGGCAGCAGGCTTCTTGGCCGCTTCAACATCCGCCCTCGTGAGAGACGAGTAGCGAGACATGGACTTTTGGAACCGGCGGATAGTGTTTGGACCGAGGACTGCACCCCCGTCCTGCAACGCGCCGATCTTGCCCTCGGTCGCACGAGCCAACCCCGTGAACGCATCGTCAAGGGTCTGGAGCCGAGCAAGGGGACCACCAGAACCGGAGACAACCTTCATGGCCGCTTCCAAGTCCTGATTCGACAATCGGCCGCCCGGGTCGTTGGCACGAGCGAACGCATAGGCGAGGTTGATGACGAGAGCCTTCTGCCGAGCGTTGCTGACGTTCAGCCTGATCCACTCGCTAGCTGAACCTCCACCCCTGAGTTCGTCCGGGTTCCAGTTGGATTTCTGGAGAGCCGTCTTGGCGGACGCGCCGAAGGACGCCATCTTAGTAGCGAACTCGCCAGTGTCAGACAGGGCACCCGGGCTAGCCTTGATCTGCTCACGGAGGTCCGCCATCAATTCTCCAGCGTCCGCAGCCGCCATTACGGCTGTGTTGGTTGCTGTCCGCAACTTGAATAGAGCCGGGGTTTCCTTGCGGGTCTTCGCGTCGGCCATTTCCTGTGCGTGCTGGGCCCGCATTTCCGCGATCTGAAGCATCACGTCCAGCTTATCCCGGGCGGTCTGCGCGTTCATTTCCGCGATCCGCAACTGCTCGACCTTGCCAGCGAACGCTTGATCCGCCCTGAGACCCGCGAGTTCCTGATCCAACTGCTTCGCCTCGGGACGCGACTCGCTGTACGACGCATCGGCTAGCAACTTGCGGCGATTGGCCGCCTGTTCCTTCAAGGTGTTGAGAGGCTGAGTGAGGGAGAGAGCCTGCTCCCATTCCCCGTTCGCAGCGAACTGCTTGATGGCATCCTCAAGTACGCTGGCCTGCGCCTCATCGGCAGTCACCTTGCCGCTCTTGACCAACTCAGCGTGCTTGGACTGTGCGGCCGTCATGATTTCGTCGTTACGACGCGCCTTGATATCCTCGGGGGTAAGGCCGATTCCACGGGCACGGTCCATTTCCCGCATGTTGAAGCCAGCATCAGCCGCCAACTTCACCCACGGATTCTGGCCCTCGTACTCCTGTTCGAACTGCGCCCGCCTCTGGGCGGCAAGCACGTCGGGAGTGAGCAGAGCGCCGAAGGGACTGTTCTGGTCAGCCATTAGTAGGGCCTCACGGGCGTATTGTACTGGTACTGCTGGGGAGCGAAGGTGCCTCCCGCGTAACCACCGGCCATCGGGCCGTACTGGCCGGTCGCCGTGGGCTGTGCAGTAGGCATACCCATCTTGCCGCCGATCCAGTCTCCGATCTTACCGAAGGCTCCGGAGTTCTGCAACCATGCTGCGCCTGCATCGAACGCACCCGGGGCCGTTTTGGCTCCCGCCTGCAACGCAGCGATGTCGGACGGCGTGGCCGAAGCTGCGCCGAGACCAACATTGCCCTGCTGCAAGAGCATCTTGAACATATCTGACAGCCCGCCCATAGCGCCCTGTCCCATGTTGAACTGCTGGGCCGCGCCTGCCTGACCGGCACCGACTGCCTGTAGCGCAGACTGAAAGCGGTTCTGGGCTCGGGTAGAGGCCCAGTCCTGCGAAGCAAGCTGGCGCTGGAGGTCCGCTGCCGACTGGGCCCGGGCCATAGCTTCCTGCTCGACCGCTCCACCCGTGCCGCCCAAGCGGCCAGAGGCAAACAGCCGGTCTGTTAGCTGGTTCGATGCCCTCTGTTCCTCGGGCTGGGCCAACTGGCGAAGGATGCCGAGACGGCCTGCCGCCTCCTGCTCCAAGCCCGGGCCGAACATGCCCTGTGCGGCCTGCGCAATCTCAGGGGCCGCGCCACCGTAGGCAGCGCCCGGGGCCGAGAACGCGTTGGAGAAGGACTGGAGGCCGCCCACGTTCATGAGTTGGGCAAAGGGATTCTGCCCAAACTGGAACTGCATCTGGCGAGTGCGGGGGTCCACGGTCGTCTGACCGTACATAGACCCTGTGCCGTACCCGATGGGCGTAGCCGCTTGCACAGCCTGCTGGGCTGCCTGCTGGCCCTGCTGCTGCTGACGGTTCGCTCCGTACAGGCTCGTGCCAAGCTGGAGTACGTTGCCCCAGCCACCGAGGGCTTTCGCGCCCGTGTTCAGTGCGCCACCGACGCCCTTGAAAATGTCTGCCCAAGCCATGTGCGTTTACCTGTTCTGGTTGAGGAAGCCGCGCCCTTGCTGGAGCGCCACCATCATCTTGCCGCCACCGTTCCCCAATCCGCCCACGCGCCCTGCGCGGGACGAGCCGGACGCGGCCGGTCCACTCTTTTTCTTGAAGGAACCGAAGGGGCCGAAGGGGCTGGGCGGAATCCCCAGCGTTGCGCCTTTGGCCGCGATGTACTCATAGAAGTCGTTATAGACGTTGCTCACCATCCGCCCGTCCCGTACTTGTCAACTGCTTGCTGCGTAATCTCCGGGCCGAAGATGCCGGACTGGATGAGCGCCTGATACGCCTGCGTGCCTGCGTGCGACTTCACCTTTGGAGGAAGCTGGCCGGTCGAGCGGATCAAGTTCACGGTATCTTCGAACATCTGCTGCTCGGCACCGATGCCCTTTACTACCTGACCATTCTTCGTGAAGCGTAGGCCACCCTTGCCTCCTGTACGCTTCCAGCCAGCCTGCGCAGCCATCTTCTTCATGTAGGCTTCGTCAAGCCCTGTGTTGCGCCAGCCGTTGCTGGAGCTAGACATCTTGCTGATGACATTAAGGCCCATACCGACCATAGCGCCAATAGGACCGAGGGCTGATGCGCCACCGAGAGCGCCGCCAAGGGCACCGGCTGCGCCGCCCATACCGGACAGGGCCGCTGGTCCCACGATGGAAGCAAAGTTCGTGATGGCTTCCTTGCTCTTGTCGCCCGCAGAAGGTTTCGCCTGATTGACGAGTCCCTGTAGCTGGCCGAACACTTGTCCGGCTGTGCCCGGAGCGGTCGGCGAAGGAGCGCCCGGAGCGATGCCCGGGGAGCCCGGGGCGGCGGGAGAAGCGCCGCCAGTACCATTCCCCCACCCTTGCATGTAGGGACTACTGAGGGCCTGCTGCATCCACTGCTGGGCCTCGGGCCGAGCAAAGCCGCTCTGCGGCATCTGCGCCATGAGTGGAGCGAACGGGGTCGCGCCCTGCGGTGCAGGAGCCGCCCCCGCCGTCATCATGTCTTGCGGCTGGAGTTTTGCTGTGCTGAATCCGCTGCTAGGGTCCATCTTGTCTTTGATGGATCCGAGCATGGCGGCGAGTGTGCTGGATAGGGCCATTATCCTTCCATCCCGAACTTCTTGAACAGGAACTCTTTAGCGAGCATGACGCACGTAACTACTGCCGAGGAAATCAGCATGATGGCTCCCCAGAACCCGGTGTACTTGGCTAGAGCTTGCTCCAGCGTACCTAGTCTGGAGTCTACCGACCTCATGTAATCGACGGTCTCCGAGTGCCGAACCGTCAGCAGTTCAGTAGCAGCCTTCGCTTGCTCCTCGGCGCGTGTGACGCGCTCTAGTATATCGTCTAGCTCCATTGTCATCCTGTTAGGCGCTTTGCGCTTGGCAGCCATGTTAGTACACGCCAGAGAACGTGTTGCTTTCCGAGAACCGATGCACTGCCGAGAGGCTCGCGCTGGACGTGGACGGTTGCGCCTTGAGGATGATCTTGTGCGCGCTGGCCCAAGTGATAGACACTGTGCCGTGATGAACGGTACGGGTCACAGCCTGCGGGACCGTTGCGTGGTAGTCACTGACCGTCATCGTAGCGACCATTTCGCCAGTCGTGGCACCCGTGCGGACAATCTCAACCTCGACGGCTATCTCAACCGTGGTGCCCGTGGCTACCGGAACTGCTGCCGTTGCCACTACAGTAGTGCCAGAAGCGCCTGTTCCGACCGTAAGCGTCATCGTTTCCGGTGAACCTGTGGCGCAGATAGCACGGACTTTAGCACTGAACTTGAGGACATCCCCGGAGGTAGTCATGCCCTCGGCAGTGCCTCCAGCGAAATCATGCGTAGTCAGGGCTGTCGCAGTGACGGTACTGACTACCGTAGTCTGGAGGTAGTCGTCATACGTCATCAAGTGGTTGTAGGATACTAGCGTGTCTCCGCTGAAACGCAGGGAGTTGCCGAAATAGCTCTCCTGCGGTACTCCGGTAGAGGCTGTATAGCGACCGATAAACGAGCCGTAGGTGCCGTAGGTTAGATCCGCTAGCTTGGCGAGCGTGACTACGCCTGCGTCAATGGTCCACGTAAGGCCCGCAGCGGACACTGTAATGTCCCCCTTGTCGCCCGTAGTGACCGCGCCGTTGCCGTCCGTCTTAGTCGCTAGGGCCGCCGCGATAGCATTGAACTCCACGTCCAACTCTGCGCCGAGAACCAGCTTGTCAGGATCACCGGCCGCCAATGCGTCCTTCGCGAGAAAGTCCGTAGTTTTGGTGTAGTCGCTCATGCTAGTCTGGTCCCTTCGTAGTAAGCCGTGAGGCTCTGTAGCGCGAACGCGGAGCCGTTGATTGTGACTTCGATGCCGAACTGGAAGAACTGGCCGGATCCCATCAGCGGCACGCGTTCGATGCGCTGCGACAAGGCTCCGCCGTACTCTGCGGCTTCGTACTCGTCAAGGTTGTACTGGCTATCGCCGTCCGCATCCATTGCAATCGTTGCCGAGAACGGGCTGCGGTTGAAATCGAACCACCACTTGACTACAATCGTGTAGCCGCCCGGGCTGAACGCCATGACCTTGAGCGTCTTGAGAGACTTCCACAAGGCATTTGCTTCTGCGATGTCGAGGAACCCCGAACGGTACGCGTAGCGGTACGTGCTAGTGTTGTCCAGATAGCCGTTGTAGTAGCCGATGATGCCGCCTGCGAAGCCGAGCAGCACAGTCTGGTCGCTCTTGACCGCGAGCGAGGTCGGCAGGAACCCGCTCCAGTTGAACATGCGGTACGTGCCATCCTGTAGAGGAGAACGGGTATCCGCGCACAGGACAAGGCTGGAGTCGGGGGAGGTCAGCAAGTAAAAGCCATTCTTGGCTGAGAAGCAAGATCGCATCTTGTACGCATCCACTGTGGAGACGTTCAAGGTCGAGTTCACGTAGTCCCGGTTGTTGCCGGAAATGTCGTTGAACGGAGTCTGTTTCTCTTGAATGACGCGGGACATGGACCGCAGGCCGTTCTGGCTGAGGAACATCAGGTCGCCCTCGCCAATAGACTGCACCGTGTCGCGGCCGAGGATGCCAACACCTTCGATGGTGTCCCCTACGTACATGGTACTAGGGTCGAGACCACGATCTGAGCCAGCGCCGTCCGTGAACAGGAAGATGTGGCGCTTGCCGAACACGCACAGGGTAGAGCCGAAGGCTCCGATAGCGATGCCCTGATCCGTACCCTTAGTCCACAGGTAGCCTAGATCCTGCGTCCCGCCACCGTCCGCTGTAGCCCACTTCGTAGCGTCCAGCAGGGCCGACCACTTGAGGGTCTGGTAATCCGAACTGATGGTCCACAGGCGGCCGAACGCGGCCCACACGCACACCGGGTTCGCGGGGATGGTGCCTGTAGCTGCCGTCAGGGCCGCGAAGTTACCAGTCGTCGTCTTGACGACCATCGCGTGCCCGACATTGGCACCGTAGACATTGCCGTTGAAGTTGACGAACTGCCAATTGCCGGTAGTCGGGGTTGTAATAGCCCCCGTCTTGTCAACCCACGTCGCTCCGCTATCGGCCGAGTGCCACAACTTCGTAGCTGTAGCGGCGATTATAAGCGAAGTGCCGTCGTTTTGCAAGTATTCATGTAGGGCTACTACGGTAGGAGTGCCCGTCATCGCGGCCGTCGTCAGCTTCGTCCAGCCCTTACGGGCAGCCAGCCGCCCTGCGGAGTCCACGACGCAGTTGCGGGCTTCCGTAGCCCACTCAGGGCCCAGCGGAACGTCTTGCTTGGCCTTGTTGATGCCAAGGAAGCCGGGGGAGGGGAAGGTTACAGGCTGGAGCGCCATGCTATTCCTCGTAGAACGTCAGTTCGCTATCTTCGGCTTCTTCCGTAATAGCCGCCCACAGGGCTTGATTGGCCTTCCCCATCAGGACAGGAGCCTGCTCGCCCATACCGCCGCCGCGCTCAGAAGCCGCGTAGGCAAGGGCCAGCTTCCAGACCGGCTCCGGAGGACAACTGATCGTGGTCGAGTAGACCGAGAGTTCGTCCTGCGGGATATAGAACGTGCCCTGTAGGGCGTACACCCCATCCGGCTTCGGGTAGATGGACACCGTGATGCCGGTGCTTGACCGCTTCGTAGAGAACAGGGCGGGTGTTGAGTTGCTGTCGAGGTCGTAAGCGATGCGTTCTACGTGGCGCTCTCGCGGTACTTCCACAAGGCGGCTCTCGTAGTTGTTCGTGGTGATGAACAACTGAGGCTCCTTGCGGTCATTATAGACGAGCGAGGACTTCTGCGTAGTGGTGCCGCCCGAGCCTACCCCACCTGTCCCGAGGTTGTAGTCCTGCGTACCAGACACCGTGTTGAAGGTGATATTGGTACGGAGGGCTTTCCATTTCCAAGCCCGCTCAACTTCATCCTTCGCCTCATTCACGAACTGCCCGACGAGCAGCGTGTAGTCGGCGGCGAGGTCGGACACGGTTCGCTCGCGGAGTCCGCGCAGCACCTTATTGATGAGTTCAAGATAGGTCATTGTCAGCCTCTAGGACCACGTTGGCCCACTCGATTTACGATGTCCCGAACCTGTTGGAGAGTAAGAGCGGCCTCGCCATCAGCCAATCGCAGGACGTTAAGACGGTCAAGCTGCGCCTGTGCTTCTGCCACTATCTCCTGCCGCTCGGCGTTGACTGCCGCGAGACGGGTCTGCACGTCGTTCATCAGGAAACTGCGCTCGGCCGAGAGGCGCTCGTAGGTGGAGGCAAGACCGTAGAGGTACTGCTGAATCTCGCGTTTGGTTGCGCTCACGTCAGCCTCCTACGGGGTATGCGGACGTTCCGCCGCCGGTTGCGTTTGTCAGTTGATCCGGTCTAGGGGTGACGATTGGGTTAACTCCCGGAGAGGTGGCCGGAGTACCCGGAGCAGTGACGTAGCTCTGGCTCCGTGGATAGCCGGGACCGTCAAAGTCAATTACTGCTGGAGTTCTGATTGCTGCCATTTTCGTTACTCGTACAGCATGGCGAGTCCGTAAGAGGAAGACCCATTAGCGGGAGACCTCAAGCAGGTTCCTGCGGCAAGATAGGTGCGAGCAGTTGTCCCAACCAATGCGCACGAAAAAGTTGTTCCCAGTGGGTAGTCTGCATTGATGACGCACGCAAGTCCGAATATCGGTCGCACATCTGGCGCGTTCATCCAACACAAGTACACCTGATAGTCCGCCCCGACAGCACTGCTAGAGGCGTAACCAGGAACGACAGATACGTAGCCGTTGCTATCGGCTGTCTGGGCGGCTGCAACAGACTCGAAACGAAGGGTCTGGTGTATGCAGGGGGTTGTCGAACTTGACCAGACGACGTGCGCCGCCTTGATGTTCGGGGTGCCGTCAGAGTCGCAGGATCGGCAGATAGTGAAACCGCATTGAAAGTTGGCGGCGGTCTTCCACAAGAGACCAACGAAGCCCGTGTTCACGCACAGATACGATGCGTAGGTAGTTGCGCTTCCCGCGTTGGATGCGGTAATGGTTCGCACGGAGGCAATCGTGCCAGTAATTGTGCCACTACCGTTGCTACCCGTACCTACTTCCACCCGTATCCGAAAGAAAGCTACGTTGGAACCAGCACCGTAGTAAATCTTGAAGTAGATCGGACCAGTGCCATGCAAGCTGTCGTTTAGGTAGTAAACCTCATAACCAGCATCGGAGTTGACGGCAGCGCGCGTTACCGTCGTCCAGTCGATCTGCCCTGTGTCACCCGTCTTTACAAGGCCGGGAGTCGAGGACATCGCTTGCAGCTTGTCTGAAAGTTCTTTGCCCCAGATACGGAAGTTGGCATCCGTATCCTGAATGGCAGCAGTGGTCCATGAAGAAGTTGCCATAGTTACTATTGGTACGTTACAACGACGTTGATGTTGGTGAAGGTGGAAGTCGAATCGACATGGAACTTGAGGACATTTCCTGCACTGAGCGAGGTCGTCCATCCGGTCAGAGTCGTATCCGAATACTTGGCCGCCGCTGATATCGTAGGCTTCGCTGACGCGGTGATCGTATCCGCCACAGTAGGCGGGAAGTTGGCGTAGGTATCCTTCCAGATGTCGATGACGCAGGAGCCATTGCCCCCCTGCGTGTAGACGTAGACTCCAGTGATGGTGCCCGCCTGCGGTACGTGAACGATCACGTCGGCGCAGTCCGCAGCTACTAGCGCGGAGGAACTGCCCCATGAAGCACCGAAAGAGCGAGTTGGAGTAGTGCCGGATGTGAGGTCAGTCTCGGTGCCAGCGTCGTCTTTCTGGTACAGATGGCCGTCAGACTTAGCGTACAGCGCAACCTTTCCAGAAGCAGGAGTAGCAGGAGCCGAGGCGTGTTCATCGAACGTGAAGAACGAATCGACGCCAAGCTGGATGTCGCCATTCGCCTTGAACAGCATCCGGCTGGTCTG
>Ga0113563_10000126_pt1 | contig 29410 bp, 24 predicted proteins | sample Mud3Dept3metaG_FD_80117 | JGI IMG/M metagenome (GOLD analysis project Ga0113563, IMG submission 80117) | Freshwater wetland microbial communities from Ohio, USA, analyzing the effect of biotic and abiotic controls - Mud 3 Core 4 Depth 3... | ecosystem: Environmental > Aquatic > Freshwater >... | reverse complement strand
CGGCGCCCGGCGGCACTGGAAGGGTATCGCCCCACGGATACTTGCGCAGGTTGCCGCTGCTACCGCGGGCGATCCATTCCCATTCGGCCTCGGTCGGAAGGCGGTAGCCGGTGGTGATCGGCGCAACCGGCACCAGCTTGCCACCCTTGTTCTCGTAAGCCGGCGCGAGCCCTTCCTGGGAGCTGAGCCAGTTGCAGTAGGCGGCCGCGTCCTGCCAGCTCACGTTCACGACCGGTTGCCGGTCGAGGTCGAGCGTGGTCTGCAGGATGAAGCCCGACCGATGCGTCGGGCGGAACTGCCGGAACTCGGCGTTGGTGACTTCTCGCGTCGCGACGTAGAACCGGCGCGTCAATTGGACCGCGCGCTGCGCCTCGTTCGCTCGACGGCCCGCCTCGCGCCTCGCGCTGCCCATCGTGTAGCTCCCGGCGGGCACCAGCTGCAACTCCTGGCCGGATTTCATCCGGATCGTGGGGGTCAGACCGACGACCGGCGTCGAAGTCTCGCTCGGCCCCGCGGCTGCGTCTGGCGCAGCGGCGCCTGCAGCGGACGACGCGGCCACCGGCGTGACTCCCTCGAGCAGCGTCACTTCGACGTTCTGCGGCAGTCCGGGGCGCGGCGTCACCGTCGCGCGGTGCGGCGCATAGCCGGGCTTGCGAATCTCGATGACGTGCCGGGTCGACGGCAGGCGCAAGGTCTGGTTCGCCGCGCCGCGAACGACTCCGTCCACGAGCAGCTGCGCATCCGGCGGATTGGCGCGCACGATGACGTCGCCGAGGATCGGCGTGAGTGAAACCTCCACGGCGGAGCGGCCTCCCGCTGCGACGGCAATCTCGCGGGACGCCGGCTCGTAGCCGTCGCGCGAGACGACGACCGCCTGCGTGATCTCGGGGCGGACGTCGACATCGAGCGGCGTCCGTCCACGGTACGTGCCGCCGATCGTCACGCTTGCGCCCGCCGGCGCGCTGCGCACCGCGAGCCGCCCGTCCGGGAGCCCCAGCCGCACGGGGCCGATCTTGAGCGGCTCATTGGCCACGACCTGCACGTCGCTGACCCAGGGCTTGAAACCGTCGCGGCGCAACTCGAGCCGGTGCGATCCCGCCATCAACTCGAAGTCGGTCGGGGTCGCACCAAGCACGGCATCCCCGACGCGCACCTCGGCGCCCGCAGGTTCCGTCGCTACCGAGATCTTTGCCCAGCCCGGCGTCAGCTTCGGCGCGAACGTCTGCAGCTTGCCCAGTCCCTCGACCTGCACCTTGGCCTCGAAGTCGAGGTAACGCTCGGTGTCGATGAGCACCGCGTGCGAGCCCGCGGGCAGCTTGAACTCGCCGGGTACCTTGCCGGCGACCTTGCCGTCGATGCGCACTTCGCCGGGCACGGGCAGCTCGATCCTGAGGCGACCCGGCAGCGCGACCAGTCGATACTGCAGCCGCTGGCCGCGTTCCTCGCCGATCGTGACCGGCACGCGCAGGTCTTCGTATCCTTCGAGTTCCGCCACGAGCGTGTAGCGCCCGGGCCGCAGGAGATGACTCGAACCCAGGCGCAGACCAGGCCAGCCACCCTCGAATGCGACATGCCTTGGTACCGGATCGATCTCGACCTGCACCGGCGTCGAGGTGAAGATCAGGACCGCGATCGCCCCGAGCATCACGAGCGCTGCAATGACCGAGAACCTGCGCCACGGCCAGCGCTCATGCGCCCCAGCCGGCACGGCGGTCTGCCGACGGAACGCCACCGCCTCGATGCGCTCGTCTTCCGGGGTCCCGGCACCGGACACGCTCGAGGCGGCATCAACGACGGGCGGTGCCGTCGCGTTGTCCGCGCCGCCGGCGACGACTTCGAGCAGACGGCGACCCTCCGCCACTCGGAGCTTGAGCCGGCCACCGCCGATGTCGAGCACGTCGCCGCCCCGCAGCCACGTCGAGCCGGCGATGTGCGAGCCATTGTGCTGCACGCTCGCGGCCTCGTGTGCCGGCTGCAGGAAGAGTTGCCCGTCCTGTAATCCGACCCAGGCAAGCGGACCCGGTGATGCAGCCGGCACGACCACGTCCGCGCCTGTGCCGCCGATCGAGAGCGGGAAATCGCTGGCTGCGAGACCACGCTCGCCGAGTGGCTCGCGCAGGGTGATCTCGATACTCAAATCTGTTCCTCGCAACGGATTACGAGCACGGGAGCCTCGCGTCCGGGCAGTACCGTCAACTCGCGTCGCACGTCGCGGAACCCTGCTCGCGTACCCACCACCGTGTAACGGCCCGGCAGCAGTTCCATGTCCTTGCGGTCGAAGATACCGAGCTTGCCGACGCGGTAAATCGTGACCTCGGTCTGGTTGTCGGACGCGAGCGCCACGCGTACCGGCGTCTCCGCGGCCGTCACGAGGTCGTTCACGGCGGAGATCTGCCGCGTAAGTACCGGCCCCGGCCCTGGGACGGCCCGCGCCCGCGCGAGCGCGGCACGTGCGGCGCCGCGCACGTCACTCGAGAACAGGCGGTCGGGTCGCTCGAGGTACGCGGCAAGCTCCGCGTCCAGCATCGCCCGCGGCTCGGCACGTTCCACACCCTGCTGCGCCGTGAGCAGGTTGCGGTCGATTTCGAGGGCCTTGCGGTACTCAGCCAGTGCGTTGCTCCAGCGTTCCTCGCGCTCGGCCTGTTGAGCGGCGACAAGATGAGCGCCGATCGTGCGATCGCCGAGCGCGCGCTCGACACGAGCGAGGCCGTCCTGCACCTCCGGAGAACCGGGTCGCAGCTGTCCCGCGCGCTCGAACGCCGCGCGCGCCGTGCCGTAGTCTGCACGTGAAAGTGCTGCGAGCCCCTGGGAAACTGCGGCAGCGAACGCAACGCCCGCCGCCGCCGACTGCAGTCGCACCAGCGCGTCCCTGGCAGCCCTCGCATCCGGGTCGAGCTGCAGCGCCTTGCGATAACTGGCCTCGGCCGCGGGCACCTGCCCGGCGCGCTCCGCATCCGCGGCAGCCGTCATCAGCCTGCGCACCTCGTCGAGCGTTGCGGCGCGCTGCAGGCCGCGCTTCGCTGCATCACTGGCCGGATCAATCCTCGCGGCGAGATCGAACTGCATGCGCGCCGCTGCGGCATTTCCGGCGTCGATGGCGGCGAGTCCCGCCGCGAGCGCGTTGCGCAACGTGGTTGCGGCGAGCTTTTCGACGGCCGCGAGATCCCGGTCGGCGTCGCGCAGGCGTGCGAGCGCGACCTCGTAATCCCGTGCGCCGAAGGCTCCGTCCGCATCGGCCAGCCCCTGCCTGCCGCGCGCGTATGCGTCGCCGCCCCAGGACGCGGCGCCTCGCGCGTCGAGCCCCGCGAGCCGCTCGGCGACGGGCGGGCGCGCTTCCTCGTACTGCCGCTTGGCCTCAGCCAGCCGCTGCAGGTCGGGCTCGGTCCCCGCAGCGGGCTTTGGCTGGGGCGCGGATGCCGCAGGCACGTCGGGCGCCTGCACTGCCTCACGCTTCTCGACCCAGCGCGGCAGCACGAAGAACACGAACCCCGCCATGACCAGCAGGAACACGAGCGCGCCCGCGACCAGGCCGCGCCGGAAACCCTGGGAGCGCAGTTCCTCAGCGCTCGGGCCTGCGGCCGCCGGTCGCTGCCATTGGGGCTGGATGACCGGCGCTGAGGGCTGCGGCGGACGCAGTTCGATGCGTTCGCTCGGAACGGGCGACACGCCGTCCACGGAGGACGCCTCCGCGATCCTCCGCAGCTGCGCACCCACTGCGAGCAGATCCTGCGGCCGGTCCTCCGGCTGTTTCGCCAGGCATTGCAGCACGAGACGTTCGAGTTCCTGCGGCATCGGCGCGCGTACCTGCATCGGCGCGGGCGGCTCCGCCCGGACACGCTCCGGCGCGGGTACTGGGTAAAACGGCGGATAGCCCGTGAGCAATTCGTACGCCAGCACTCCGAACGCGTAGACGTCGTCGGCAACGGACGGAGGCGCTCCGTCGAGCTGCTGCGGGCTGGACGAAAACGGCGACCCGCCCGGCTTCGCCGCAGCATCGCCGATCGATGCCGCGAGCCCGAGATCCGTGAGAAGCGCGCGGCCGTCGTCGCCGATCAGCACGTTCGTGGTCTTGAGGTCGCGATGCACGAATCCGCGCGCGTGCAATTCAGATGCCCCCGCAGCAACCTGTGCCAGCAGCGGCAGGAGCTGCCGCCAGTCGCGCCCGCGCCAGGTCGAGAGATCGCCGCCGGCCACGTGTTCGAATACCGCACACACGGGATCGTCCTGGTGCACCGCGTTGCAGCGCAGGACGTTGTGGTGCCGGACCTGCTGCTGGAGAAGCGCCGCGCGCACGAACCGGTCGCGTTCCTCCGGATCCGCAGCGAGCTTCGGCCGCAGCACCTTCAGCACGCAATCCCGGCTGGTCTCGCGGTCGCGGACCAGCCAACCCTCGCTGGTGCGGCCATCGCCGAGCTTGCGCAACAGCGTGTATCGCGCGCGAAGGACCTGCCCGCTCTCGAGCATCATGGCTGGACCCTCGGGACGCTTCAGGGCTTCCCGGCCTGGACCGCAGGCAGGCCGGTCTCGTTCTCGTACAGCTCCTTGAGCAGGCGGCGCCATTCGGCGTACTGCTCCTCGGCCGAGCCCTTGAGCTGCAGCGTGCGGCCCTCGACGTCCACCACCATCGGCTGGACTTCGGACTGGAACGAGTCGCCGAGCTGCTTCAGCGACTCGCTGTGCACCTTGATCTCCGCGCGCTTGTCGAGGCCGCTCTTGAAGGCGTACATGCCGCCGATCACCGCTGCGGTAGCCGCAGCCGATCCCGCGCTGCTGTTCGTCTCCTGGCCCACCATGACACCGCCGATGACGGCCACCGCACCCAGCACCTGCCTCGTCATCGCCTGCCGTTTCGCCAGCGCCTCGGCCTCGAGTTCCTCGTAGTTGTATTTGCGCCAGTTGGTGTACGGCTCGTCGACGCTGTCGCCGAAGCTCGCGTAATATTCGTTCAGCGTGTCGACCAGCGCGTAGTCGCGCTCGCGCACGCGCTGCATGCGCTGCACGACGGGGTCGTCCGCGGCGGGCAGGCGCTGGACCGAATACGCACCTTTGCGGTCCTGCGCGAGGTACCCGCCGAATGCGTATGGCGCAAGGTCCGCGGCAAAGCGCAGGTCGGACACCTGCCGGATCTGGACGCGCTGCTCGCGCGTCAATTTCTTGCGGGCCGCAAGCAGGTCATTTGCAAGCGTGTTGTAGACGTTCTCGAACGGATCGACCGGCTTCGACACGCCGTCCGTATAGGCGCGGGTATCGGCCTTTCCCTCGTACACCTTCTGGTACCAGAGCCGGCCGGTCGCATCCGTCACCTTGACGTCGAGCTTCAGCTCGCGGCCGTCGGAGGCGAGGATGCGTCCGTCCACGAACACGTCCATGCCCGAGCCGTCGCGCGGCAGGACACGCACCTGGCCCCAGTGCCCCGTGCCCTCGAGCGTGTTGCGGATCAGGACCGGGATATACCGCGACTCGGCCTTGCGCACGTCGGGGAACACGCGATCGCGCTCCTGCTCTTTTTCGGCCTCGGGAATGTTCGGGTCGAACAGGCGCACACCGACGTCGAGCAGTTCGTCGGACGCGACTTCCTGCGTCGCCTTGTCGGCCGCGATGCGTGTCATCGGGCGCTCGTCCTGCACGACGCATCCGGCGAGCATCGCGAGCGACGTGATCGCGGCCAGCATCGTCCTTGTCGCGAACCTCAGGGTCTCGTTTCCGTTCACTGCGTGCTCTTCTTGTACTGCCGATACTCTTCCCACAACCGCTCGCGCAGTTCGGGATCTGTCTCCTTCATCGCGGCCTCGCGCAACTGGCGTGCCACGATGTCGTCGTCGCGGCCGTCGGGGATGTCGGCCGGCACCGTGTTCGGCCCGGAGCCGCCCTTGACGCCACCGCCGACGCCTCCGCCGCCGCCCTGCTCGCCGGACTGGGTGCCCGCCGACTCGCCGCGGCCGCCCGAAGCGCCCGGCCCGCCTTCCTTACCTTGTCCGGTCCCAGCCTCCGCGCCCTCGCCGGCCCCGGCCGCGTCGCCGCCGTCACCGCCAGCCGATTCCGCGTCCTCGCCCTCGCCTTCGCTACCGGCACCGGACCCGGATCCGGATCCGCGTGCGGCGCGTTCCTGCGAGATGGTCTCCTGTTCCTTGCGCATGCGCTCGTCGAAGACGGCGAAGGTCTCGTCGAAGCGACGGTCGATCTGCCCGCGGCGGTCCTCGGAGGTGATCGGCCCGCCGCCCGGACCACTGCCCGGCCCAGACGGCCCCTCGGCACTGCCCGCCGGCCGCCCTCCGGCGCCCGTGCCTGACTGGCCCGGCGTTCCGCCCGCTGTACCCGCGGTCCCCGAGCCTGCAGTCCCGGCGGTCGCAGGCGTTGCGCCGGGCGAGCCGGTCCTGGTTCCCGTAGTCCCCTCAGCGCCGGCGCCCCCGGGGGCCGGCATGCCGGCCTGGCTGGCTTCGCCGCCAGCCTTGCTCATCTCCCCGCCGGGCTGGCCTTGGGATCCACTCGCGCCGCCTGGCGCATTACTCGGAGGCTGCGGCCAACCTTGCGGCGCCGGCTGCGAGGCACCCCCCGGCGACTGCGACCCTTGCGTAGACGGCTGGCCTGTGGCCCCTGGCTGGCCCTGGGACGGGCTGCCGGAGCCCGAGCTGCCGCTCGGCGACTGCTGCGGCGGAAACGGCGACTCGCTGCCGCCGCTGCCCTGGCTCGGGCTGCTGGTAGGGCTCGTGCCTGGGTTTCCACCCGAACTCGACGGCGACGAAGGCGGCGGTGACGAAGTGCTGGGCGGCTGGGACGACGGCGGCGATTGTGACGTCACGGCGCAGCCAGCGAGGGCCGCCGCGCAGGCCGCGGAAATCAGGAGCCGGGTGAAGTGCTGCTGACGCATGGACTCGAGCCTCCGGGAGCGAGCCGTCTCGGGCCGCAGCCCCGCGCTCCTCTATCAACGACTTTGATTCGCGCGGATGTCCGGAGGTTCAACGCGACCCGCCGGTACCGCCTCCCGCCGCCGTTCCTCCGCCTGCAAGATCCGAACCGGTCAGGAACGACCGCAGCTGCTCCGACATCCGGTCGCAGGCCGTCCGCTGCACCGGCGTGATGATCGGGATCGGTGCGATCGCGCCGATGAGCACCGAGGTCCCCGAGACATCCGTGGTGACCGTTCCGAGCTCGCTGGCCGTCTCCATGTCCCACACCGAAGCGACATAATCCGACTGCTTTTCCCACCAGCCGACGCCGAAGCAACCGGCCCCGCCCGGTCCGGCCGCGCAGGCGACGCTTCCGCCGCCATCGGTCTTGCGCGTGCTGCCGTCGAGCCACACCACGTAGCGCACACCGATCTCGGCCAGCCGCTCGGCGACTCCGGGCCGCTCGATCAGGCTCCTGAGGCCCGCCGCGTTCGACGGCGCTGTGCTCGGCTCGAACCACGGGAAGAGCGCGTCCGTGAACTCCTGCTCACCGTAGATCCTGAACGGCACGCCCGTGTCATTGCGGCTCAACTTCGACGTCTGGCCATCCTCGGGGTGCACCAGTTCGCCGCCGAGGCGTTCCTGCAGGCAATCGAGGAATTTCTCCTCGGTGCCGGTGCCTTCCAGTTGCGGTTTCTTCAGCACCACGATGGACTCGTTCGCGTGGATCGACGCGGCGACCTGGCGCGTCTCGCTCACCCTGGAGCTCATGCACCCAAAGGTGACGAGCGTCGCGCCAACCACGCCCGCGATGATCGACAAACGCACGAACCCGCCCACGGGTTGACGTGGGAGACTGGCGTGGACGTACATGTGGATCCCTCCTCCAGCCGGCGGATCTCGAACGTCCGGACCTGCATTCGAGATGGGCGGAGTATACGACAAGGGTCCGCACCCAGCGCGTGCAGGTCCACGACTTTCAGCCGAATAATTCCCGCTGGTGCGGCGCAGCGGGATCTCGCAGGAACTGGCTGGTGTCGAGCTGCGGACCGCGCCGGGTCTCGAGGCCGGCGCGACGACACCCGGCCGCGAACCGGGCGGACAGCACCTGGGCATACGGTCCCTCGCCGCGCATCCGGTGGCCGAAGCGCGGATCGTTGAGACGACCGCCCCGCAACTCGCGCAGCAGGTTCAGCACCCGGTCCGCGCGCGCCGGGTAATGCTCGCGCAACCACTCCTGGAAGAGCTGGCCGAGTTCGTGCGGCAGGCGCAGCAGGAGGTACCCGGCGTGCGTGGCCCCGTGCAGGGCCGCAGCGTCGAGCAGGGCCTCCATCTCGTGATCGTTCAACGCCGGGATCGTCGGGGCCAGCAGTACGCCGACCGGCACGCCGGCCGCCGCCAGTTCCCGGATCGTGTGCAGGCGCGCACGCGGGGCGGCGGCGCGGGGCTCGAGGGTGCGCTTGAGGTCATCATCCAGCGTCGTGAGGCTCACGTGCACGGACACGAGGTTCGCCGAGGCGAGAGCGCGCAGCAGGTCGAGGTCGCGCAGGATCAGCGCGCCCTTGGTGACGATGGTGACCGGATGGCGGTGCGCGATCAGCACCTCGAGCAACTGCCGCGTGGTGCGATGCTCACGCTCCGCGGGCTGGTACGGATCGGTGTTGGCGCCGAGATTGACAGGCTTGCAGACGTATCCCGCCGCGCTGAGTTCGCGATCGAGGAGCCGGGCCAGGCCCGGCTTGTGGAAGATGCGCGTCTCGAAGTCGAGGCCCGGGCCCAGGTTCCAGTAGGCGTGCGAGGGACGCGCGAAACAGTAGATGCAACCGTGCTCGCACCCCTGGTATGGATTCACCGACTGCTCGAAGGGGACATCGGGCGACTGGTTGCGCGTGATGGCACGACGAGGCCGGTCCGCGATCAGTAGCGTCTCGGCCCGGCGAGGCGGCACATCCAGGCAGCCCCAGCCGTCGTCGGCGGCTTCGAGCTGCGTGCCCTCGAAGCGACCCGCCGGATTCGTGATGGCGCCTCGCCCCTTCTCGACCTGCAGCCGGTTCGCCCTGCGCATTGGCGAAAGATACTGTATATCCGTACAGCTGTCAGGAGTGTTCATCCCGGGCGGGCCCTGGAAAGCGATCCATGACGGACAGTTCCGGAAACAGGCGCGTCCAGACCCCGGCCACGACGAGCGTGGCGGCACCGCCCACGACGACCGCCGGCACCGTGCCGAAGAGCGCCGCGGTAATGCCGGACTCGAATTCGCCGAGCTCGTTCGAGGCCCCGATGAAGACGGAGTTGACCGCGCTGACGCGCCCGCGGATTTCATCGGGCGTCTCGAGCTGCACCAGCAAGTGCCGGATGTAGACGCTCACCATGTCGCCCGCGCCCATCACGACCAGCGCCGTGACCGTGAGCCAGACGCTCGTCGAGACGCCGAACACGATCGTCGCGAGGCCGAACACGACCACGCCGCCGAACATCCACCGACCCACGTGGCGCGTGATCGGCACAACTCCGAGCGCGAGCCCGCACATGGCGGCCCCGATGCCGGGCGCGGTACGCATCAGTCCAAGGCCGCTGGGGCCCACGTGCAGGACGTCGGCGGCGTAGACGGGCAACAAGGCAGTGGCGCCGCCGAACAGCACCGCGAACAGGTCGAGCGAGATGGCGCCGAGCACCGGACGGCGTCCGCGCACGAAGCGCAGGCCCGAGAGCAACGTGTCCCACGTCGCAGGCTCGCGCGGCCCGCCGCGTTCTCCGCCGCGTCGCAACGCCATCGTGAAACCGGCCGCCACGGCGAGCAGCACCGTCACCGTCGCGTAGACCGTGGGCGCGCCCGCCAGGTACACGATTCCGCCAAGCGCCGGGCCGACGATCGTGGCGACGTGCCACGTCGAAGAGTTGAGCGCCACGGCCGTTCCAAACTGCTCGCGCGAGACGAGATTCGGCAACAGCGCCTGGCCAGTGGGCATGCCGAGGGCACGCGCAATGCCGAACAGCGTCATCACTGCGAAGACCGGCCCGGCCGATGCAAATCCCCGCGCAGAGAGGGCGAGCAGCAGCAGCGCGCAGACGCACAGGAGCGCGTAACAGGCAGTCATGATGCGGCGACGGTCTCGGCTGTCCGCGAGCTGGCCCGCCGGCAGGATCAGCAATACGAAGGGCAGGAACTGTGACAGGCCGATCAGGCCGAGGTCGAGCGGGTCGCGCGTGACCTCGTAGACCTGCCAGCCGACGGCCACGGTCTGCATCTGCACGGCCAGCGTGGCGAGGAACCGCGCCGAGAGGTACAGGACGAAATCGCGATTGCGGAGCAGCTCCAGACGCGCGTCGGGCACGGCGCTCATGCGGGATCCACGCTCAGCAGCGAGTTCAGCAGGTTGTCCTGGAAGCTCGGGTTACCGGTGAGCTGCTGGTGGTGCTCACAGAAGAATACGCTGTGCGCCACCTGCATTGACTCGACTTCCGAGCGCGGCGCGGCGACGTTGAGCGTGCGGCGGCCGAGCAGCGAGGCCCGCGTCACGACGGTGTCGCCCGGCTCGAACATCAACGCCTCGTAGTCCACGTCCGGGAGTGGATTGGCGATGTCCCGGACGCGTTCGCGAGTGACGTAGTAGCCATCGATCTTCTCGGCGACGAGGCGTGCCAGGGTCAACTCGCAGTCACCCCCGAACACAAAAGGCCGCAGGTCATCGGGACCTCCGGGCACCGCGAGGGATTCTACGAAACGCCGTGCGCGCCGCAGGTATTTCGCGTGGTACTCCCGCAGCAGGTCGACATGGCGGCGACCGGTCGAACCTCCGCCGTGCCCGGCGATCGTGCGTTGGACGACTCCCGGATCGAATATCGACCACCGGCTTTCCCGCCAGGTGGCGATGTCGTACAGGTCGAGATCGATCGCGCGCCCCTGCAGGTCCACCAGCCAGGGAATCGCGGGGTGCGGCATGATCTGCAGCGTGCCGGGGCAGCTGGCCATGACCTCGAGCGGGATCTGACCCAGCAGGACCTCCTCGCCGCGCAGGAGCGACAGCACGGGTTGAATCGTGCCGAGGTTCGGCGTGCCGACCAGCAGCAGGCGACGAATCGCGGCTGCTCCCGCCTGCGTGGGCTGGAACGGACCGTCCGCCGGCGGCTCGGCAGTGCCATAGCGTGCGTAGTAGCGTGCCAGCATTCCACCGTTCGAATGGGCCAGCACGTCGACCCGCAGCCCCGGGTCGCCGAAGTCCACGCGGATCCGTTCAATGAGTTCGTGCAGTCCCCGCGCGGCGGCCGCGTCCTCGAGGCGGAAGTCGTACGCGTAGACGTAGAAATTGCGGCGGTCCGGGCGGGGCTTCTCGCAAGCGCCGCAGCGCACGTAGCCGCCGGCGTGCTGCAGCGTACGCAGCATCTGGCCATAGAAGTCACGACCGAGCCCGGACTCGACGATGTCGTACGCCTCGACATCGCCGGCCTCCGGCTCCAGGCGGTCGGCGTCGATGTCGACCTCGAGGTCCCGATAGCTGCTGACCAGCAGGCTCCGATCGGACCGCGGCCAGATTTCGCGGCCGGTGCGCCGGTTACGCAGGCGCGAGCCGAACGCGCCCGGGATGACGATCAGCGGCGGCTGGTCGGTAATGTCCCGGGTGGGATGGTAAAGCGGCACCAGCGGCGGACGGTCGAGCCGTGCGCAGCCGGCTAGACTCAATCCAGCCGCCACGAATCCGCGCCGCGTCCAGCGGGACATGCATGCCTCCTTACCAGTTCGAGTATCCCGCCTGCCGTGTCGCACGGCATTGTGGAAAGCGCTATCCGCGCTTCGTGTTGTTGATCGCGTTGATCAGGTCAGTGGTGCCCTTGCGCATCTTGCGCAGCCAGTGTCGCGCCCATGCGAACTCCGCGCCCAGGATCGCGAGGCCGATCGGGATCACCACGAACGCCGGCCCGGGCAGCACGATCAATGCGAGGCCGATGAGGAGAACGGTCCCGCCGACGACGCCGACCGCGATGCGCCGCGCCCAGCGATAGGTAACCGGGCGCTGCCGCGGGCTCACGATCGAGGGGCGACCTTGGACTGCACGGCCGGGTCGACGACGCCGAGCTGGCGGTCGTGCAGGCGTTCCAGGACGAACTGCGAAATGATCGCCCCGCAGCCGGCGAGGAACATGTCCCACTGCGTATCCCAGACGTCGCCCTGCGTGCCGAGGAACGCAGCCGACGCCTCTTCGCTGGCAAGCGCCGTCCCCCACTCGATGAGCTCGTAGGTGGCGCTCACGCCAAGCACGGTGAACAGCACGATCGTGAAGAGCCACTTGCCAGGTGCGAGCGGCGACGTCCGGATCAACAGCTCGCGGATGATGATGGCCGGACCGAACCCCTGCATCAGGTGGCCGATGCGATCGTAATGGTTGCGCGAGAAATCGAACCAGTCCTGGATCCAGAAACCGAGCGGCACGCGCGCATAGGTGTAGTGCCCGCCGACGATCAGGATGAGGCTGTGAATCGCAATCAACCAGTAGGCGAGCGACGTGAGCGGGAAGCTGCGGTGCGTCGCGATGAGCAGCGGTGCGGCAAACAGCACCGGCACCACCTCGAGGAACCACGTGAGGCGGTCATGCGGCTGCACGCCCGAGACCACCAGTGCGACGGTGACGATCACGAGTAGAACGGACTGCAGCGCACGGTTGCGAGCGAGATTCATGCGTTGTCACCTTGCGTGGCCGGGCCGGACCGCAGCGTCGCCACAAGGTTCTCGAAACGAGGATCGCCGCGCAAGCCGTCGAAATCCGGGTCGTGCTCTATCCAGCCGAGATTGCCGCGCCCGAAGCGCACGGCCTGGTGCAGCAACTGCAGCGCCCGGTCCCTGTCGCCCATCACTGCGAATGCGCAGGCCAGGTTGTAGGCGGTGCCGAACTCGTTGGGGCGCGCGCGCATCGCGCGGTCGGCAAGGTCCCGCGCGCGTTCGTGCAGCCCGAGCGTCGCGGCGGTGACCGCGCCGAGTTGAAGGGCGCGGCCGTCGTCCGGGTCCACCTGAAGTTGCCGGTCGATCGCCCGCATGGCCCGCTCCCCGACTTGCTGCATCCGCGTGCCGTCGCCCAGCTTCTGCAGGCCGCCGAACAGCATGCAGAGAATCTGGTAGTCGTCCGGCTGGAGGCGGTCGGCCGCTTCGTACAGGCTCACGGCCTGCTCGATCCGGCCCATCGCAAACACGTGCCGGCCGTACATGTAATACGCAAAGTAAGAGGCAGGGTTGAGCCGGATCGCCTCCTCGAAATCCTGGACCGCTTCCTCCGCCCTGCCCTGCATGGAAAGCAGGCAGGCGCGGGCGACGTACGCCTCGGGCAGCAGCGGGTCCAGTTCGAGCGCACGGCGGCTCGCCGCCATGGCTTCCTCGGTTTCGTCCTCCGTCGAGTTCAGGCGCCAGATCCCCCGCATCGCAAGGGCGTTCGCGAGCCCGGCGTACGCCTGCGCGAATTGCGGGTCGCGCTGGATGGCCTGCCTGAACATCTCGGCGGCCGGCAGGGTGCTCGTGCCGTACCGCATGTGCAGTCGCCCGCGCAGGTAGAGATCGTAGGCGTCAGCGTTCGCGGTCCCGCCGCGCTCCATCATCTCCGCCTCGCGCCTGCTCAGCGTGAGCTTGAGCGCCTTCAGCAGCCGCTGCGCGATCTCCGTCTGGATGGCAAACACGTCGCTGATGTCGCGATCGAAACTCTCCGACCATAGGTGGTACCCATCCGTGGCGCTCACGAGCTGCGCCGTGATGCGTACGCGATCACCCGCTTTCCGGACGCTGCCTTCGAGCACCGACCCGACGTTCAGCGCCTTGCCGATCTCGCGTACGTCCGCCGCGCGGCCCTTGAACTGGAACGAAGACGTCCGCGACGCCACGTGCAGGTCGCGAATGCAGCACAAGGCGTTGATGATTTCCTCGGCGATGCCGTCGCAGAAGTATTCCTGGTCCTTCGCCGGACTCATGTCCACGAACGGCAGGATCGCGACGGACTCCCCCGGCGCAGCCGCCGGTGGCGCGGGCGCCACGACCGGAAGAACCGCGACTGGGCTGGCAGCCGGGGCGACGACCGCCGCTTGCGGCGCAACGTCCGGCGTTCGCTCGATGCCACGCGGAGTGACGTCGAACGCCCAGGCCGTCGCACACGCAAGCGGAAAGCCGAGAGCGGCCAGCACGATGACGAGCTTGATCGACCAGGCCGGCAGCCCCATCGGCTCGAAGACGGCATCGGCCACCTGGATGAGCAGCCAGGCGGCTACGAGGTACACGGCCGCGACGCGGATGACCTTGCGGCGACGCAACTCGGAGAACCAGGACCTCAGTTTCGAATCGACGTCGGACATCACTTCCTCGCGCGGGCTGCGCCGATTATAGGCGGCAAGCGTGGCGCCGCGGGTCAGGTGCGGTCGATGAACGTCTCGATCGCGCGCGCGAGCGTGTCCGGCCGCTCGTGGTGGACCATGTGGCTCGCGTCCGGGATGACGCAGGGTTCGAGTCGGCTGATGAAGCGAGCCATGTTTTCCGGTGTGGCGTCCTCGCCCATGCGCTTCAGGATGCCGGACTGCTCCGCGATGACATACAGCACGGGCGCACGGATCTCGCGCCAGCAGGCCTCCGATTCCTCGCGCCGGTACAGCACCGGGTTGACACGCTTGTGCGCAGGATCGGAGCGGACCCGGACCGTTCCGTCGTCGGCGCGGATCGCCCAGGACAGCGCGATGAATGCGGCCCGCTCAGGTGTCAGGCGCGGATTGCGGCGTGCCAGGAGATGGGCGAAAGCCTCGAAGGAGGGGAAGCTCGCGAAGGCTTCGGGCTCGCGCAGTTGCCGCAACCACTCGCGGTAGCGCCCGGGCGCCTGCTCCGGGTGCGTGCGCGAGAGCCCGAAACCCTCGATGCAGACCACGCGTCGCACGCGCGCCGGACGGATCCCGGCGAACAGCATGGCGATGTTGCCGCCCATGCTGTGCCCGATCAGGGTGACGGGCGATTCCGGCGCGAGCTGGTCGAGCAGTGCGTCGAGATCGGCGAAGTATTCCGGAAACCAGTAGCCGTCGGCAGGCCACTCGGAGCGGCCGAAGCCCCTCAAGTCGGGCGCCACGAGCGTCCAGCGGTCGGACAGGGCATCGGCGAGAAACTGGAACGTATCGCCAGTGTCCATCCAGCCATGCAGCAGGAACACGGGCTCGGGGTCGGCTCCGCGCCAGGTCGTCAGGTGATGGCGCAGACCTCGCAGCCGCAGGTCATCGCGGGCTGGCTCACGCCGGGGAACGTAGGCGTTCAGTTCCATCTGAACCTCACACGGACGCCGGATCCCAACCGGACACGCCGATGTACAGGCCCGTCTCGCTGGATCCCTCCGGCGGAGGGGACGCGAGCGGAAGCACGAGTGTGAAGCAACTCCCGCCGCCGGGCCGGCTCACGACGCGGATCCGGCCACCCAGGGCCTGCGCAAGATGGCCCGAGATGGCCAGTCCGAGGCCGGTTCCTTCGTGCGTGCGGCCCATCCGGGTGCTCAATTGCGTGAAGGGTGTGAACAGGTGCGCCATGTCCTCCGGCCCGATGCCGGGCCCGGTATCGCTGATGGCCACCTCGATCGTGCCATCGACCGCTCGCGCCGCGAGCGTGACCTCGCCGTGATCAGTGAACTTCACCGCGTTCGAAAGCAGGTTTGCGAGGATCTGCGAAACACGTTTCCCATCGCTCTGGATGCTGTCGACGCCGTCGCCGATCGTCGCGGTGAGCGACAGTCCTTTGCGCGCGGCCTCGGCCTCGAATCCCTGGAGACGGCGCCGCAGCAGGTCCGGCAGTTCGACGGGCCCGATCTCCAGGCGCAGCTGTCCCGCCTCGATGCGCGACAGGTCGAGTACGTCGTTGATGAGGTCGAGCAGGTGCGCCGAGGAGTCACGCACGATGCCGAGGTGGCGCTGCTGCTCGTCCGTCAGGGGCCCCGACAGGCCCTCGAGCACGACATCGGTGAAACCCATGATCGAATTGAGCGGAGTGCGCAGTTCGTGCGACATCGTGGAGAGGAACGTGGACTTGACCCGGTCGGCGCGCTCGGCCCGCTCCTTGGCCGCCGCGAGCTCACGGGTGCGCGCCTGAACCCGCTCCTCCAGGTAAGCCCGCGATTGCTGCAACTCGAGTTCGGTTGCCTTGACGTCGCTGATGTCGGTCACGGTACCGACGTACCCGGCGACCCGCCCATCCATGTCGAATTCCGGCGCGGCCTGCCCCAGCAGCCACACCACGTGACCATCGGGCCACAGCAGGCGATATTCCATGCGGAATTTCCCGCCGGCCAGAGTCGTATCCCAGGCCGCAGCCACTCGCGCCCGATCATCCGGGTGCACCGCCTGCATCCATCCGGTTCCGAGGGCCGCCGCGGAATCCTGGCCTGCAATGTCGCACCAGCGGGCATTGACATACGTGCAGCGCCCATCGACGTCCGTGCGGAAGATGACCACGGGCGATACCTCGGCCAGTGCGCGGAATCGCTCCTCGCTCTCGCGCAGCGCCCGCTCCGTCTCGAGCCGCTGGGTGATGTCCTCGCACATGGAGAGCATGCCCATGAACTCGCCTGCCGGACCGCGCAGCGGCGTGTTGGTCCAGCGGCAGGTGATGCGCGGACCGGCCTTGGTGAGGTTTTCGTTGACCAGCGTGATCGAGGTCGAAGCATCACCGGTCACGAGAGGCGCCAGTCGTGCCTGGAGCGAATCGCGCAGCTCCGGCGGCACGATCAGCGTCCAGGCCTGGCTGCGACCGAGCTCCTCACGCGAGTAGCCGAACATCCGCTCGAACGCCGTGTTGACCTGCAGTATCCGCAGGTTCGAGCCCGAGACCACGCAACCGACCGGCATGCGCTCGAACTGCAGTTCGAGACGTTGCAGCAACCTGTCGCGCTCGGCCGAAATCTCGGCGATCTGCTGCTCGTGCACCCTCCGCTCGGAAATGTCGCGGATGATGCTCTGCACGTATGGCCGGCCGCCCACGTCCATGCGTCGCGAGCTGACCTCGACGGGAAACGACGTGCCGTCCTTGCGCCGGTGCCGCGCCTCGAACCGGATGGCGCCCGAGGACTTGACCGCGTCGAACTCGCGCACGGCCGCCGCCGCTTCGTCGACGTCCAGGCCGCGCAGATCGAACACCGTCATGCCGAGCAGTTTCCTGCGCGAATACCCGTAGGCACTGACCGCGCGGTCGTTGGCCTCGAGTATCCGCGCGTGCTCGTCGAGCAGCAGCACGATGTCATTCGCGAAGGCGCTCACCGAGGCGAAGTGCTCGACCAGCGCCGTCGCCCGCTCCTCGGACCGCGCCAGTTCCAGGTCCATGCGCAGCTTCTCGCCGCGCCACCAGAGCATCACCAGCGCCGCCGTCGCGATCAGCGCGGCGGCGACCAGGCCAGACGCCATCAGCATCAGGCGGACCAGCGGCGCGTGAACCTCGGCGAGGTCCACCTTGGTCATCACGAACCAGTCCGTGCCCGCCACCGGACGGCCAACGGCGAGGACCGGCTGGCGACGGTAGTCGAACGCTTCGAAGGCATTGCGCTCGCCGAGGAGGACGCGTGCGCTGGCCAGCTCGTGCCGTGAGATCGGCAATCGCAGGCTGGATGGCGGACCCGCTCGATGGCGGAGACCCGTCAGCACCACGATCTCGCCACCCTCGCGGCGCAGGAGCAGCGACTCGCCGGACGTTTCCGCGGACGGCCACGCCATGACGAGGGGAAACAGGTAGCGCTCGGGATCCGAACGCGCGACGACGAATGCGAAGAGCCCCACTCCCTCCCTGGCGGTCGCGCGCAGAGCCACGACGTGGTCGAGCACGACCCTGTCGCCCGCCGCGCCGCGCGCGACATAGAGACTGGACGCAACGACTCCGGGCGCGTCGCTTGCTACTCTCATCGCGCGCATCAGGGGCGTCGTCGGCACAAATGGCGTGCCGGCGCTCTTCAGCAGCCGGCCGTCCGCCGCGAGCAACAGGACAGCCTCGAATTCGTCGCTGCGACGGATGCCTTCCAGGGTCCGGTCGAGCAAGGCACCGACGTCCGGCGAGCGGCCCCGGAGCCACTCGGCGAGGGCTTCGGTCGCGAGCGGACTGCGACTGACCTGCTCGAGAGCCTGCTCGCGGTCCTTGAGCCAGAACTCGATCTGCGCCGTCTTGAGGTCGGTAATGGCGCGCAGTTCCCCGGCGCGGTCACGCCGGATCTCGCCCGCCTGCACCCTGTAGAGCGCGGCGCCCACCGCGGCAATGCCGACCCCCGCGACCAGGAAGACCACGAGCGGCTTCCAGGCTTCTGCCGTGAGCGACCGACGGGGCGTGCGCGCGGAGGGTGGTGCGCCGACACGCAGGTACAGCACGACGTAGAGCAGGACCGCCGTCACGACGACGAACAGCAGGCCCTTCAGTGATCCCGCGAACAGCAGCGTGCGCGGGTCGTCGCGGAACAGGAGCCCGAGCACGTAATCGGACCCGGTGATCCATGCGATGCCGGCGATCAGGTACGCGATCGGCAGCCAGTAGACCGAGCGCGGCCGGGGCGTCTCCTTATCCAGCATCGGCCGGCGGTCGCATCGAAGAGTTCAGAACGGCCTCCGCATGGGCGCCGCCTTGTCCGCAACCCAGCCGAGCGCTGCACCGGCAATCAGCAGGTACACGACCGATTCCGCGAGCCACCAGGCCCAGATCACGTCAGGCAGCCCGAAGACGCCGGACCAGTTGAGCATGAAGCAGCCGGACATGAGCACGACGATCAGGCCGAACTTGGCTCCACGCAGCCAGCCCGGCCCGGACAGCGCCGGTCGCACCAATCCATACATGAATGCCGTGATGAACGCTGCGACGAGTCCGGTGGCCACCCAGCGTGGCATGAGCGCTGCCATGTCGGGCGGAGTCTCCATCAACTCGGGTCGCCAGAAAGCGGCGGTCGCGGCGTAGTCATCGGCAAGAATTCCATTGTGGACGAACGGCCCCGTGACCATGGACACCGCGAACGACACCACATACCAGACGAGGCCTCCTGCGACGACCAGCTTCCAGTTCATGGCTCCCCCCTCCTCACTGCGTTTCGGGCGGATATTGCGCCCGCCGTCCGGAGTCCGACAACGTGCGCGGCGCCAGATATAGTGACGGCCCCTGCCCGCCCGGTCCTCGATGCGCAAGATCCTCGTCCTCCAACACGTCGCCTCCGAACCGCTCGGTCACCTGGATCCCCTCCTGCGCGACTCGGGATTTCGCATCCGCTACGTCAATTTCGGCCGCGAGCCGCACGCCGAGCCGGACGTGCGTCGCTACGACGGGCTCGTGGTACTCGGCGGGCCGATGAACGTCGACCAGGACGATCGCCACCCTCACCTCCGCACCGAGATCGCGGCCATTCGCACGGCCGTGGAGAGCGAGCGGCCGGTGCTCGGCATCTGTCTGGGCGCTCAATTGCTGGCGGCGGCGATGGGTGCGGACGTGCACCCGAACCCCGTTCCCGAGATCGGCTGGTATCGCCTCAGGACCCTGCCGGGCGCACGCGAGGACCGGCTGTTCCGGCACTTCGAGCATCCGGCGCATTACGTGTTCCAGTGGCACGCGTATACGTGCGCGTTGCCGCCAGGTGCCGTGCACCTCGCCTCGACGCGTCATTGCCGCAACCAGGGCTTTCGTATCGGCGATCACGCCTGGGGGCTCCAGTTCCACCTCGAGGCGGACGCGGCGTTGATCGAGCGCTGGCTGAGCTCGCCGGGCGGCCGGCGCGAGATTGAAACGCACTGGGGCCCCCGCCGCGTCCCGCGAATCCGGGCAGCCACGCGCGACCACGTCCACCAGTCGCAGCCGCTCAGTGACCGCGTGTTCGGCGAGTTCGTGCGGTTGCTGGGCCCGGGACGGCGACAGCGGCTGCTGACCTCGCGTTAGGCGCCGAGGAACATCCGGTATGCAGGGTTGCCGGTTTCCTCCGTGTACGCGTACTGCAGGTCGCGCAGGTGCTGCTCGAACACGTCGGCGTCCTCCGGCGGCACCTGCACGCCGGCCAGCACGCGCCCGTAATCCGAGCCGTGATTGCGATAATGGAACAGGCTGATGTTCCACTGACCGCCGATCGCCTGCAGGAAGCGCAGCAGCGCGCCCGGTCGCTCGGGGAACTCGAAGCGGAACAGCCGCTCGTGCTCGAGCCCCCGCGCATGCCCGCCCACCATGTAGCGGACGTGCAGCTTGGCCATTTCGTCGTCGGTCATGTCGATGACGCGGTAACCGGCCTCGGCCACCAGGCCGAGCAGGGATTCCTTCTCCCGGCGTCCACCGTGCAGCGACAGACCGACGAAGATTCGAGCCGTGGCCTGGTCGTCGTAACGGTAGTTGAACTCCGTGACGCTGCGACGACCGAGCAGCTGGCAGAAACGCAGGAAGCTGCCGGCCTCCTCCGGGATCTCGACGGCGAACAATGCCTCGCGTTGCGCGCCGATGTCGGCCCGCTCGGCGACGTGCCGCAGGCGGTCGAAGTTGATGTTGGCGCCGCAGTTCAACGTCACGAACAGGCGGTCCGCGCACTCCTCGCGCGCCACGTATTTCTTGAGCCCGGCGACGGCGAGTGCACCCGCCGGCTCCGCGATGGTACGGTTGTCCTCGAAGATGTCCTGGATCGCGGCACAGATCTCGTCGGTGCTGACCAGGATCACCTCGTCGACGTACTGCTTCGCGAGACGGAACGTCTCCTCGCCGACGCGCCGCACGGCCACGCCGTCGGCGAAGATGCCGACGCGCTCGAGCGTCACGCGTTTTCCCGCCTGCAGCGACTCGTACATGCCGGCCGCGTCCTCGGGCTCCACGCCGACGATCCGGACCTGCGGGTAGAGCGACTTCACGTAGGTCGCGATGCCCGCGACCAGCCCGCCGCCACCGATCGGCACGAAGATCGCGTCGATGGGGTCGGAGCACTGGCGCAGGATCTCCATCCCGATCGTCCCCTGTCCGGCGATCACGTCCGGATCGTCGAAGGGGTGGATGAACGTGAGCGCGCGTTCGCGCGCCAGTTCCACCGCGTGTTCGTAGGCGTGGTCGAAATCGTCGCCATGCAGCACGACTTCGCCGCCGAGATCGAGCACGGCCTGCACTTTGATGTTGGGCGTGGTCTGCGGCATGACGATCACCGCCGAAATGCCGCGGCGACGGGCGGCCAGCGCGACGCCCTGGGCATGGTTGCCGGCGGATGCGCAGATGACCCCACGACGGGCGACCGTCTCCGAGAGGTGCGAAATCTTGTTGTAGGCGCCGCGCAGCTTGAACGAGAAGACGGGCTGCAAGTCCTCGCGCTTGAACAGGATCCGGTTGCCGAGACGGCGCGACAGGCGCGGGGCCGGCTCGAGCGGCGATTCGATCGCGACGTCGTAGACGCGCGCCTTCAGGATGCGTTCGATGTAGCTTTCTTTCATGGGAAATCCCGCGGTATGCGCCGCTTACGTTAGCAGGAAGCGGGCGCTTGCGGGCCGGAGAGCGACTTCTACTTTTTCCGGACACGCTCCATACTTCGCGGGCGCGCGCGCTCCCGCCCGCTCGACAGCCTCGACACACGACATGAATGACTTCGTTTCGCGCCGGGACTTCCTCGGCGTGCTCGGTGCAGGTTCATTGCTGCCCTCGTTCGCCGCCGGGCAGGCGTTTTCTTCCGCCAGCGTGCCGGTGACCTCGCGGGAACTCTGGCCCTGGACACGAGCGCAACTGGTCCTCGAACCCGGGCTCGCGTGGCTCGACACCGCCGGTTTCGGACCGGCGTTGCGCGCGGTGATGGCTCGCGAGTACCGCAGCCGCGAGCGGCAGAGCGAAGACTACACAACCTACCAGGCATCTGCGCTCGGCGCCGACGGCCTGCGCCGGCAACTGACGTCCGTGGCGGCCTTTTTCGGGGCCGAGCCCGATGACCTGGCGCTCACGTCCGGATCCACGGAGGGCCTCAATACCGTCGCACGCGGCCTGGACCTCCAGCCGGGGGACGAAGTCCTCACGACGACGCACGACCGTCCCGCCGCCGTGTATCCGTGGCTGCTCGAAGCGAAGCGGCGCGGAATCAAGGTCAGGCAATTGCCGCAGGACGGCGTCCCGGCATCGCCCGAGTCCATCCTGGGCCGACTCGCGGCCGCCATCACGCCGCAGACGAAGGTGATGGCGTTCGCGCACGTGCAGGCAACCGACGGCACCGTCATGCCGGTGAGGGAGCTGTGCGCTCTCGCGAGGTCCAACGGGATCTTCAGTGTCGTCGACGGTTCACAGGGCCCCGGCCTCCTCGACGTGCGACTCGCGGAGCTCGGTTGCGACGCGTACGCGACCTCCTTCCATCGCTGGCTGAATGCCCCGCACGGCACGGGCGCGCTGTTCGTTCGTCGCGAGGCGCGCGGGCGCCTGTGGCCGCTCGCGGTCGACGAGGCCACGGGCTGGGACACGCGTGATCGATTCGGCCAGGAGCTGCCGCCGGGCACTGGGACGGGCGTGCCCGAAGCGCAGGCCAGGTTCGGCTGCCTGAGCCGCTACCAGGGGCCCAGCCTCGAGGGCATCGCCATCGCGATCGATTTCCAGCAGACGGTCAATCGGGCGCGGATCGGCGCACGCATCCGCGAGCTCGCCGCGCACCTGCGTTCGAGTCTCGCAGGACTGCCCGGGACGCAGGTGCTGTCACCGGGCCATCCATCGCTGTCCACAGGCATCGTCTCCCTGCGGATCGCCAGCCGCGATCATGCGTCCGTCGTGCAGTCGATGGCACGGGACGACCGGATTGCCGTCGCGCACGTGGCCCAGGGATCCGGATTCGACGGGATCCGGGTGAGCCTGCATGCGTACAACGATCACGACGAGATCGAGCGCCTCGTGAACGCGTTGCGCCGCAGGCTCTGAGCGGAGAACCCGGCATGCCGCGCATCGAACTCGTCATGAGCCTGTTCGCAGGGCTGACCGGAGGCCTCGCCGGCGTGCTGTGGAGCGGGCTCGTGTCATCGCCCTGGCTCGCGCGGGCGCGGCGCGAGCGGCCCGCGTCCTGGAGACCGGAGACGATCGTGCAACTCGTCGCAGGCGCACTGTTGTACGCGGCCGGCGGGGCTGCGCTCGGATTCCTGTTCTGGCTGGGGTGGGGCCTGATCGCGGTCGTGAACGCACCCTGGTATGCAACGGGGCTGCTCTTCGGACTCATGAGCTGGGCCGCAATCGCGGTACCGGTCCTCGGGTCGCTGTCGCTCCGCCTGCGGGAGTTTGCCCCGGTGGCGGCCGTGCATGCGGTCGAGTGGCTCGTCGCGTGCCTGTCGGTCGGGTTGCTGTGCGCCCTGTCGTGGCATCGTTACGCCTGATCGCCCATGCGCAACGTGATCGTGCTCAGCGTCGCGCAGGCCCTGTCCGCCGCGGGAATGATGACCATGACCCTGCTCGGCGGCATCCTTGGCAGCGAGCTCGCGTCGTCGCCGCAGCTCGCGACTCTGCCCGTCTCGCTCCTGATCCTGGGCCTCGCGCTGACCACCCTGCCGGCCGCCCTGATCATGCAGCGCGTGGGACGGCGCAACGCGTTCATCGGAAGCGCGCTCATAGCTGCCCTGGCCGCACTGGCGGTCGCCTGGGCGATCGTGCAGGCGAGCTTCTTCCTGCTCTGCGGTGCCGCGCTGTTCCTGGGCGCCAACCTCGCATTCCAGCAACAGCATCGCTTCGCAGCCGCTGAGAGCGTACCGCCCGGGCGGGTGAGCCTGGCGGTCTCCGTGGTGATGGTCGGAACGCTCGTGGCTGCGGCCGTGGGTCCGCAGATCGCGCTCGCCCTCAAGGATCTCGTTCCGGGACGCGAATACGCGGGCTCGTTCGCCGGTGTGGCGGCGCTCTGCATCGCCACGGCGCTGGTGCTTACCCGATATCACCCGCCGCCGGCGCACGCGGCGCACGTTTCCCCGGGCCCTGTGCGACCGCTCGCGGAGATCGTTCGCCAACCGCCGTACATGATCGCCGTACTGGCGGGGATCGTGTCCTACGCGGTGATGAGCTTCATCATGACGGCCACGCCGATCAGCATGCATGTCCACGACCACCACTCGGACGCCGCCACGGCCTGGGTGATCCAGAGTCACCTGCTGGGAATGTACCTGCCGTCGCTGTTCAGCGGCGTGCTGATCTCGAGGATCGGCGTGCGTGCAGGCATGACGGCCGGCCTCGTGCTCATGATCGCGTGCGTCGCAATCGCCAGCGCCGGGCGGGACCTCATGCACTACTGGTGGGGACTGGTACTGCTCGGCGTGGGCTGGAACCTGCTGTTCGTGTCGGGCACCGCCCTGCTCACCACGACCTACCGGCCCGCGGAGCGCTTTCGGGCACAGGCAGTCAACGAGTTCTCGGTATTCGGGACCCAGGCCGCGGCGTCACTGCTCGCCGGCCCGGCAATCCACGTGCTCGGCTGGGAGACCCTGAACCTCGCAGCGCTGCCGCTCATGCTGCTGCTCGGGCTCGCGCTCTGCGCCTGGCCTGTTCAGCGGTCGAGGAACTCCCGCGCATAACGCAGGACCGAGGCGGTGCCTGTGTCGAATATGCCACCGTTCTGGTCCGGCAGATCGACACGGCGTGCTTCCCGCAACAGCGATTCGGCACGGGCCGTCATCTCCCAGAACTCGTCCTTCGGTCGCAGCACGAGCGCCTGCTGGCGCAGCAACGGCAGGCGCTCGCCGGCCGGATAGTTGACCGCCGCCGCGGGACCCCACGTTGCCGTGTCGCCGGCCTGCAGTGTGGCTGCCAGGTCCTCGGCGAGCCGCGCCAGAGGAGCAAGCGCGCCGCGGGCACGGCGCACGCGCTGCCATTCTTCGACGAGGTGGCTACCATCCTCACGCGCGCGTGCCGGCCACGGCCGCGCATTGAACGCTTCGCGCTCCCTCGCGTCGAACACCGGCACGCCAACGAGGATCACGCGCCGCACCTGCTCGGGCCTGGCCAGCGCCAGCTCGACTGCCGCCAGCGACCCGGTCTGGTAGCCGATCACGTCGACCTGGCGGAGGCGCAGCGAATCGAGCAGGTCCCCGACCGACGCGGCGTATTCGCTCACGCTGGGCGGCGTCTCCGGCGCATCCGACTCGCCGTGACCCGGCAGGTCGGGCGCGTAGACGCTGCGGTCACGACCCAGGTCCGCGAGCAGCGAATGGAACACACGGCCGGACAGCGGGCTGGGGTGGAGGCAGACGAGCGGAGTGAGCTCGTCAAAGCCGCCGCTCGAGGGGAATGCGGTGTGGGCATGCAACTGCCCGAAGCGGCAGTCGACGTACATCTTGCGGAGGTGAACGGTCACGGGCGGGGACTTCCTGCTTGAGAGGCTTGCGCTGCGCGCGGCGGTGCGTCCGGAAGAGTGTGTCACTGGTGGAGGCCCTCGGAGTCGGTGGACATCGTGCGGGGTGAATTGTCCGCAAGACGACTCGGGGTCACGTTGATTCAACTCTCACAAACGGGGCGATTGACCTGACTTAATCCACCGCGCCTTATGTCGAAGGACTCAGGTGGTATCGAGATACCACTCGTAATCGCGATCCGAGACGAGCGCGCCGAACTTCTCGCACTCGCGCCGCTTGATCGCAAGGAACACCTGCAGGAACTCCGCGCCGAGCGCCTCGGCCAGGAACTCCGATCGCGCCGCGCGCTCGAGTGCGGCGTGCCACTGCGTCGGCAGGTCGCCACTCGGCGCATTCTCATAGCCATTGCCCTGCACCGGCGCGCCCGGATCGAGATGACCCTCGATGCCGCGCAGCATCGCGCCCAGCACCAGTGCGGCGACGAGGTAGGGGTTTGCGTCGGCCCCAGCCACCCGGTGTTCGACGTGGCGGCTCGCCGGCGGCCCGGCGGGCACCCGCAGGCTCACCGAGCGGTTGTTGATGCCCCACGTCGCGGCGACGGGCGCATAACTCATCGCGCGGAAGCGGCGGTACGAGTTGGCGTTCGGCGCAAACACCGCCATGCCGTCGGCGAGCGTGCCCTTCAGACCGCCGATGGCGTGCCGCAGCAGCGGCGTGCCGGCAGGATCTTCGCTGGCGAAAGCATTGCGCCCCTGCTCGTCCGCAAGGCTGGCGTGCAGGTGCATTCCCGTCCCGGCCCTCTCGGCGAACGGTTTCGCCATGAAGCATGCAATGCAGCCGTGGCGCATGGCGGCGCCACGCACCGCGCGCTTGAACAGCACCGCCTCGTCAACCGCGCGCAGTGCGTCCGCCCGGTGTTCGAGCGTGATCTCGAATTGCGCCGGTGCGTATTCCGACATCAGGGTGCGCACCGGCAGGCCCTGAGCGCGGGCCGCTGCATACAGGTCATCGAAGAGCGGGGACATGTCGTCGAGCCGGCCGAGACCGTAAGCGTCGATGCGGCGCCCGGCATTGTGCGTCACGAGGCCGTTGGCCGGCTGAAGCCGTCCGCCCGCGTCACGCTGCAGCAGGTAGAACTCAAGTTCCACGGCCACGACTGGAGTGAAGCCGCGCGCCTGCAGGCGCTCCACGGCGCGCGCAAGGACGTGACGAGGATCGGCCATGGCCGGCCGCCCGTCGAGCTCGAACATCGTGCCCAGCACCTGGGCAGTGGGACGCTTGAGCCACGGAGCCAGCGACAGCGTGCCCGCGACCGGCCGGCACGCCTGGTCAGCATCACCCACGGACCAGACTAGACCGGTGTCCTCGACGTCCTCGCCGGTGATGTCGAGGCCGAGGATGGAACCGGCGACGTTACGGCCGGCGTCATACAATCCCTCGAGTTCCTCGCGTGCGAGGTTCTTGCCACGGCCGACGCCGTTCGCGTCCGTGATCACGAGCTGCACGGCCTCGATGTCCGGATGGCCCGCGAGGAAGGCCCGTGCTTCGTCGGGCTGGCCGATCCCTGCCGTGGCGTAGGTTCGGTCGTTCATGATTCGGGGGATAGTGACGGAAGCCCCTTCGCAGTGGCAAGCTCGCCGCCCCACCTTCGGAGTCCCGCATGAAACTCTACGGCTCGCTCGCGTCGCCCTACGTCGGCCGCGTCGTCCTGTTCGCCCGGCTGAAAGGCCTCGCGCTCGAACCCCAGATGCCCGAAGGCGGCATCAAGAGCGCCGAGTACCTTGCGAAGAACCCGATGGGCAAGATGCCTGTGCTGGAACTGGACGGCGTGGCCATTCCCGAATCCGAGGTCATCTGCGAGCTGCTGGAAGACCTGCACCCGGGCACCGGCGGCCTGCCAGGCGGCCCGATCGACCGCGCTCGCGCCAGGCTCATCTCACGATTGCACGATGTTTACGTGGCCCCGGCCTCGGGGATCCTGTTCCGCAATCTGAATCCCGCGAAGCGCGACACTCGGGCCGTCGCGGATGCCAGGCAGAGCTTCGAGAGGAGCGTCGGCCATCTCGAACACTTCCTTGCCGCCACGCCGTTCGCTGCCGGCAGTGCGCTGTCACTCGCCGACTGCACGCTTCTCCCGTCGTTCCTGATCCTGCGCAAGACGGTGGTGCCTGCATTCGGTCTCGCGGATCCGACCGACGGCTCCGGCAAGCTCGGCCGCTGGTGGTCGGCGGTGTCGGGCGACCCGACCACCGGCGCGTTCGCCGAAGAGTACTCGGCGGCCGCCGACGCTTTCCTGAAGATGCTGGCCGGCAAATAGCTCAATCCGCCGGCTGCACGATGACCCGGAGCCGGTTGGCCGGACGCCGTGTCTCGACGGTTACCGACAGGCGCCGGGACTGGCCCGCCCGCAGGCCCAGCCGCTCCTTGTGCTCGCCGACGATCTCCCGGCTGGCGACATTCTCGCCCGCATAGGCGCGCACCAGCACGAGCAGATTCTCGTCGTCGGACTTTTCGGCGGTCACGCGGAACGTCGCCGTGCAGCGGCCGGTGCCGCAGGCCCAGTTGAGATCCGTGACGCTGGCCTGCGGCTCACGCTCAGCGCAGGACGCAAGCAAGAGAACTGCCAGTCCCGCGAATGCGACCCCCTCGACCAACGGGCGGCGTCGAGGTTGATCCGGATCTCGGGCTGACATAGCGTTCCCCGTGCTGCGGTGGTGCGAGAATAGCCGACCCTCCCGGGACCACACCACGCACAGCAAGGACGGTCCTCCGTGAATTCGCCGAGACTCATCGCTCCGATCATGATCGGCTGCCCGGTGGCAGCGGTCCCGTCCGGGGCCGCTGCCCGGGAAGAACCAGCCGAGGTTGCGCTCGACTTGCGATCATGACCGCAGCGTTCACGCTGACGCGCGATGCCCCGCTCCGCGGTCTGAATACGCTGCGCGTGGCTGCGACGTCGCGCTGGCTCGCGACGCTGCACCACCCGGACGCCATCCCTGCGTTGCTGGACCGGCCCGACCTGCGTGGACTTCCCCTGCTCGTCCTGGGCGAGGGAAGCAATGTGCTGTTCGCCGGCGACTTTCCCGGCCTCGTTCTCCGTCCGGCGTTCGCCGCGGTGCAGGTGGTCGAGGACGACGCGACCACCGCGCTCGTGAGGGCGGAGGCGGGTCACGGCTGGGACGCGCTCGTGGACTGGACCCTCGCACGCGGGCTCGTCGGGCTCGAGAATCTCGCGTTGATACCCGGACTGGCGGGCGCGGCGCCCATCCAGAACATCGGCGCGTACGGGACTGAAGTCGGCGAATTCATCTCGTCCGTCGAGGCCTGGGATCGGACGTCGCGAGGCCTCGTCCGCCTTGGCCGGGACGAATGCGGCTTCGGCTATCGCGACAGCGTGTTCAGGCACGACGCGGAGCGCTGGATAGTCACTGCCGTGGAATTCGCGCTCCCGCGAGCGCGCAACCTCCGGCTCGACTATGCCGGCGTCCGCGAAGAACTCGCGGCGCTCGGCGCGACGGAGCCGACGGCAACGAACGTCGCTGAGGCCGTGCGCAGGTTGCGACGGCGCAAGCTTCCGGATCCGGCCGTCATCGGCAATGCCGGCAGCTTCTTCAAGAATCCGGTCGTGCCGGCGGTGCTCGCGGAAACGCTGCTCGCGAAGAATGCGTCGATGCCTGTCTACCCTGCGGGCGATGGCTCGAGCAAGCTGTCTGCCGCGTGGCTCATCGAGGCCTGCGGCTGGCGCGGATTCCGCGACGGCGACGCCGGTATCTCGGCGCAACACGCATTGGTGCTGGTGAATCACGGCCGAGCCGGCGGTGACGAACTGCTTTCAGTTGCGCGGCGCGTCGCCGGCTCGGTCGAGCAGAGCTTCGGCGTCCGGCTCGAGCCGGAGCCACGCATCGTCGGCGCCCAGTGGTGAGCCGGTGATCGTCACGATCTTCTTCTCGCTTCCTACCACGCACCAACGTTGGGCATGCTCATCCAGGGTTCCTGTGGCGCGAGCGCTGCGCCCTTCTGCAGCAGCTCGATCGAAATCTGGTCGGGCGAACGGACGAATGCCATGCGGCCGTCGCGCGGCGGGCGGTTTATCGTCACGCCGCGTTCCATCAGGCGCCGGCAGGTCGCATAAATGTCATCCACCTGATAGGCGAGGTGGCCGAAGGCGCGACCGATTCCGTACTGCTCAGCGTCCCAGTTGTAGGTGAGCTCGACCTGCGCGTCGTCGTCGCCGGGGGCCGCCAGGAAGACGAGCGTGTAGCGACCCT
>Ga0113563_10000125_pt1 | contig 29444 bp, 35 predicted proteins | sample Mud3Dept3metaG_FD_80117 | JGI IMG/M metagenome (GOLD analysis project Ga0113563, IMG submission 80117) | Freshwater wetland microbial communities from Ohio, USA, analyzing the effect of biotic and abiotic controls - Mud 3 Core 4 Depth 3... | ecosystem: Environmental > Aquatic > Freshwater >... | reverse complement strand
GTAACTCCGTGGGTTGGGCGGCCGACATGGCCTTACCGATGGGAGCGGGCCGGTCTGAAGTGACCCCCGCAGCTCACCGGGCCTCACAAACCTAGCTCACCCACGGGTGCGGCGCACCTATCAATCGAGGCAGGGGAGCAGATAGCTCGCCGATCCGGGGCAGGGCTGCTCGCCTGCTACTGAACGGACCGTGACGCTCCTCGAGTGCTCAGTGCCGGCTGTTCAGTGGTGCGTATGACACTGCGCAGCTGACACCGCTCGTTTGTTCAGCATGCGATCGGACGCTGCGCGCTTGACACTGAACATGCGGCTGCAGCTCCTCGAGTGTTCAGTGCCACTCCTCGGATGTTCAGGTACCGGGTACCCCCCGGCCCCCCACCCCCGGCGAACGCAGGGCGAACCACCCCAGCCCGTATTTCTAACTCACAGAACTCGGACCCGAGCGGCCGGACCCGATCACCCGCGGGCCGGCTTGCGAAGCCGCTTCATCGCCACGAGCCCAGCTGCCTCGAGCGTCTCGTCGAGCCCCATCAGCCAGTAGTCGTGCGCCTCGGCCTTCGTGCACCGCACCCAGCGCTTTGCCTCCAGAGCAGGCACCTGGTCGCGATCGAACGCCCGATAGTCGAACGCCGGATCTGGCTCTGACCGATGCTTCGCTTTGCTCATCTCACCCCCGAGCCCACCCATCTGAAATTTACAACTCGGAACCAGAAGGCCCGGGCCTCGGGGAGCACATCGCTAAGCAGCACGCTCTCGAGCGCCAGAGCCTCGTCCTCACCCACGACCAAGTCGCTCGTCAGGTACTGCATCGGGGGCGCCATCAGGAACCGGGAGGCCGGGACAACGCTTCCCGAATCGCGGCCACGAACGCGCATAACTCGCAGTCGCACTCCTTCGCGTGAGCGTCGGGCGCCACTCGGTTGGCTTCGTCAAACTGTTCGAGAGCGGCTTCGAGCACCAGCATGAGCCGCAACTCCGGCGTCCACTCCGTCACTCCCGCTCCTCCGGCAACACCTCGCCGAGCAGCACGCTCTCGAGCGCCAGAGCCTCGTCCTCACCCACGACCAGCGTGCCCGCGATTTTGCCGCACCAGAACACGGTGAGGTGCGCGTGAGCGCCCCGTAGCTCCACCCGCACGCTCGTCACCCGATCGGGGTACCGCCCCTTGCTCGTCCACTCCGTCACACGTTCTCCTGCTGCATCAGATCCCAGATCTTCTTGAGCAGCTCCCGCCGCGCCGTGCTCCGCCCCCAGTACGTGCCCGCATCAGCCACCACCGGCACGACGTCGACGACGCCCTTGATCATCTTGATGGCCGCGATGATCTGCTCCGCGTCATCGCAGCGCACGGGCTCGATCAACGTCATCGCAGCGCACGTTTTCGTCCTCAGTCCCCATCCCCGCCGAATACCGGATTTCCCCACCCACGGGTAGCTGAACAGACGAACAGGTAGTCTGACACCACCGCGGTTTCGGCGATGTCGTCTCGTACTGCTGCGGCGGCCTCCGCAGTACTCATCTTCTGTCCCGGCCAATGGGATTGCAATACTGAACATATCCGGATGTTCAGCCTGAATCCCTGAGCAGGGCCCTCTTCGCCCGTTCTCGCTCCGACAGTCCGATCCGATCCACCCCTCGCTCGAGCTTGTACCCCTGAATTGCCCGGAAATGAGCCACCGCGAGGGCCACCCCGCGCGCCGACGTCCAGTGCACATCCTGCCGACCCGTCCCGGGCCTCCCCCTGCGCAGCAGATGCCGTGCACGAAGGAATTCCGCCACATCCTTCCGCTTCGCCCGCAGAAACAACGCGATCTCTACGAGGTAAAACCTCTCGGTTTTCGCGTTCTTCTCGGCCGGCCCCACCACTGAACGTTCGTCACTGACCGGACGGCGTGTCATATTGCTCCCGCATGACGTTCTACCCGACGCCACTGCTCCGGGAGATCCACGGCGAGGAGGGCAAGGCCTCCCGCCTCACCCGGATGCTCGAAATCGAGGACGAGGTCTACCAACAGGCCTCCGGAATCCTGCGCGCCGCCCTCGATTTCTGCCACATCGCCCCCGATCAGGCAGACCCCCCACCCGAATGGGTCGAGCAGTACGGGGCGGAGGCCGCCAAACGGAGGCTCGAGGTCGCCAAACAGGGCTGGGCCCCCAAATCCCTGTCCGCCAGCGGCATCGACCTCGCCAAGAGCATGGTCATCGGCATCAGCCGCGCCCGGCGCTCCCCACACCTGACCCAGGGGCCCCGCGAAGTGAACGCCAAGATTGCGCTCCCCGCCCCCACCGCCGCCGGCATGCCCGGTGCCCCCGTTTACCCCTCGAAGGAGGTCGAATGATGACCGCCCAAGTGATTGAGCTCGACTCCCGACGGCGCATCTGGCGGGTCGTCAAAGGCCACTGCCGCGCCTGCCACGCCGAGGCCATCAGCATCCAGCCCCAGGGCTGTCCCATCGACCACGCCGAGTGCCACGCGTGCGGAGCCTACGCCTTCGCCGTCACCCACTACGACGTCGGCGGCAAACTCGTGCCCCGCATGGAAGCCCTGTCTTGAAAACCCGCACGAGCTGGTGCCACGGCGAGCGCCACCCGAAGGCAAAGCTCACCGAGTTCGACGTCCGGCGCGTCCTCGAGCAACTCGCCAAGGGCTTCCCCCAGAACGTCATCGCCGACTGCTACGACGTCTCGCGCGTGGCCATTACCCACATCAACACCGGTGTCACCTGGACTCACGTGACGGGGCGTCGCCGGAACAAGGGCCTCCGCCCGTGAACCCCGTCGTCGGTCAGCACATGGTCCGCACCGACGACGGCATGAGGGGCACCGTCGAACTCGTCGCCATCCCGGGCTTCGAGGGCGAGACCGAAAAGCGCGTCGTCTACCTCGACCGGGGCGAGCGCCGCGTCGCCGGCAAGCGCGAAGTCTGGGAGCCCGAGAAGGAGCCGCCTCGCAAGCTGCGAGTCGCCGAGATCGTGCAGGTCGCGTGGTTCGCCGATCGCGCGCTCCAAGCCCTCGACAGAAACCAGCCCTTTCACTTCTGGCAGACTCCGAGCGGCGACGACGTCCCCCACGATCCGGGCCTCGTCGACGCCATCACCGACTACTTGAACAAGCGAGCGTAGGTGCTCGACCGCTCCCTCTACCAGCCGAGCCCGTGGAGCGCGAAGTACCATGAGACGACCTGCGATCAGGTGCTCGGTGGAGGAGCCGCCGGACCCGGCAAGAGCCTCACCGCGCTCTGGGACCCCATCGTCGTCCAGGCCGTCATCGAGCATGCGCGCATGACGGGGCAGCTGCTCGAGCAATTCCCCGAGTGGCTCGCTGACCTCTGCAAGAAGCACCCGATCCGCCAGGGCGAGAGCGAGGGGCACGCCCTCCACATGCGCCGCACCATGCCCATGCTGCAGGAAACCATCGACCGCTCCATGCGCATGTTCCCGAAGTTCGACCCGTACGCGAAGTACAGCAAGGAGCTGCATCGCTGGGAGTTCTCCTCGGGCTTCAAGTACACGTTCGGCCATTGCCGCGAGAGCAACAGCCACGAGGACTATCTCTCCAAGCAGTACACCCACCTCGTCCTCGACGAAGCCTACCAGTTCGAAGAAAAGCAATTCGAGGAGCTCGACGGCCGCGTCCGCACCGCCGACCCCGTGCTCAAATTCTTCAAGCGCACGCGCCTCATGAGCAACCCCGCGCCGGGTTGGCTCAAAGACACCTTCGTCGTTCCCGAGCGCAAGGGCAACGTCATCCTCAAGCGCAAGGTGCTCGACCCGCTCACGGGCGAGTTCGAGTGGAAGACGAGCCTGTTTCTTCCTGCGACACTCGACGATAACCCCGACAAGGGCTTCGTCCGGGACTACAAGTTCAAGCTCCTCAGCAAGCCCGCCCACATGCGAGCGCGCTACCTCTATGGCGACTGGGACAGCGTCGAGGGCGGCTACTTCGAGGACGACTACAACCCGGGCGTGCACGTCATCGCGCCGTTCAAGATCCCGCGCGACTGGCCCAAGTTCCGCGTGATGGACTGGGGCTACAAGACCCACGGTACGTGCATCTGGGTCGCGCTCGATCCGGACGAGAACATGTACGTCTTCTATGAGTTCAACTTCCGCCTGATGAAGGACAAGGAGTGCGCCCTTCGCATCGCGGAGATAGAGCAGAGCTTTGGCTTCTGGGATAAGCGCGAGCACCGCAGCCGTCTGATGAGCTCGGTCGCCGACACCCAGCTCTGGGAGGAGCGCGGCGACTCGGGCGTGAGCAAGGCGCAGGTCTTTGCCGACCACGGCATCTACTGGGAGCCCGCCGACAAGGCCTCGATCCAGCGCAACGCCGAGCGCGTGAGCGAGCGGCTGCGTGACTACGACGACAAGCGCCCGCCGGCGCTCATGATCTTCGACAACTGCAAGAAGACGGCCGAGATGTTTTCCAGCATCAAGGTCGACGAGGGCGACTCGCTCGTGCCCGACAAGAAGAGCCCGCTTAAGCATTGGTTTGACACTGTGGCTTACGCTGCTGCTAGGGCCAGTAGAGGGCCCGGCAGCATCGTGATGGAGCTGCATGAATTCGACCGCCCCGACAACGACGCCGACGAGCCGCTCCAGCGCGCAAGCGGGTACGGCTACGGATCGTGATGACGAACGAAGAACGATTCTGGAGCAAGGTCGACAAGACACCCAGCGGGTGCTGGGTCTGGCTGTCGACGAAGAACACCCAGGGCTACGGGCGGTTCAGCATCCGTGTCGCACCATGGAAGCAGAGATGGTACTCCGCACATCGTCTCGTGTGGGAGTGGGCACACGGTGAGGAGCCGGCGCTTTGCGTCTTGCACCGATGCGACAACCCGAGCTGCGTCAACCCCGCGCACCTGTTCCTGGGCACCCATAAAGACAACGCCCGTGACCGGGAAGCGAAGAGACGCCGCCGGGCGCCGAAGGGCGCACTGAACGGGAGGGCGAAACTCACCGAGGCCGACGTGCTCGATATCCGTAGGCGCCGAGGCACCGATCCTGTTTACATCGCGGGGCTTTACGGGGTGAGCCACGAACACGTCCGGCGGATCTTGTCCGGCGAGAGCTGGTCGCACCTCTGCCCAAAACGGCTGAGTTCAGGTACAGGAGCTGAGCCATGACAATTTTTGTCACACCACCGCGCTCGCGCGAAGACCGCCCCCTCGTCGACCCCGAGACGGGCGAGACGGCGCCGCTCTCACCCGTGAAGTGCACGCACCCATGCGTGGTCGACAGCCTCCCGCCCTACTGCACCATCTGCTGGGAAATGCTCGAAGAGGGCCCCTATGGCGCGTGACGCCGACACCCGCGAGGCCGAGGCCTCCGAAGAGGTGAACCTGCAGGCGCTCGGGCAGGACATGCCGGCGGGTACGCCCTTCGAATACGACGCGGAGGCGATGAACCTCGTCGTCGAGTTCAAGGCGCACCCCGAGGGGCGAGAGACTCTGAAGCGCATCGCGCACAAGTGCCTCGGCGATTTCGAACGAGCGTGGGAGGCGACCGAGAAGTTCCGGAAGAACAACGCCGACGTCTGGAAGCTCTTCTCGGGCATCCTCGATCCGAAGGACGGCGCGTTCAAGGACATGGCCAACGCCCACGTGCCCATCCTGATGGAGAACACCATCAGGATGACGACGCGGCAGGCCTACGAGCTCTTCGGCAACTGGACGAATGTCTTCGGCGTGACGCCCATCGGGCCCGACGACGAGAAGACCGCCAAGCTCCTGTCTCTGCACGGTAACTGGCAGATCCGAAAGCGCATCAAGGACTTCAAGCGCCAGATAGGCCACCGCGGCCTATTGATGTTCGATCTGTTCGGCGACGTCGTCTGTCACAGCTACTGGGATCCGCAGTCACGGTGCAACAGGCACGAGATCCTCGGCGGTAACGAGTTCGTGTGCGCCAACGCCCACGTCTCCACCATGCCCGACTTCTCCGACGTCTCCTGGGTGGCCAAAGTCATCTACATGGACGGCCACGAGCTCCGGAAGATGAAGGGCACGTGGGAAGATCTCGACACGACGCTCAAACACATGCCGCCCGACTGGGATGATGCGACCATCACCCAGGAGCTCCGCGAGATGGTCGACAAGAGCATCGGCGTCGACTCGTCTGCCTACCAGAAGGGCCAGTACCGCATCATCCAGTACGAAGGCTGGACGAACCTGCCGCCGTCCACGAAGAAGAACGAGCAGGGTGAGGAGAACGAGGACAAGGACCGCTACTGCAAGGTCGTCATCGACTACCAGACGCAGACCGTGCTCGCGCTCTCCATTCACGAGCGCGTCGACCCGTACGACAAGCGCCGGCACGAGTTCCAGATGCAGGAGCTGCAGCGCTACCAGCAGGGCATGCAGGAGATCCAGCTCTTCCAGCAGGAGCTGCAGCAGACGCAGGTAGCCGCGCTCTCGCTCGCGCAGGAGCTGCCGCCCGACGGCGACGGCCCGGCGCAGGCCATCATCATGGCCCGCTCGCTCGCCGAGATGCCGCCCCCGCCCGAGCCCGTCATGCCGGACTGGATGGCGGGAAACCCCCAAGCGATGCCGCGTGAGCCCGAGAGCGTGCCCATTCGCATGTTCGCGCACGGGGTCAACATCGAGCCCCTGCAGGGCGTGCTCGGGCTCGGCACGGGCATGATCCACGCGGCCCAGAACAAGGCCGCCAACATCTCGCTCAGCGCCTTCATCGACCAGGCGATGCTCGGCAACATGAAGAACTTCCTCGCCAAGGGCGGGCTGAAGTTCGCCTCGGGCGACAAGATCCAGCTCGCTCCGGGCAAGATCCACACGGTGCAGGGCTCGCTCGATCTCTCGAAGGACATCATCCCGCTCGACTTCGGGCAGGCTAACCCCCAGTTCCTGCAGCTCATCGAGATGCTCGTCCGCTACGGCAACACCGTGAGCAACACCCCCGAGGTGCTCTCGGGCGAAGCGGGCAAGAGCGGAGAGACCGCCCAGGGCATCAGCGCCCGCATCGAACAGGCGACGAAGATGCTCTCGGTCCCGACGCAGAAGTACGCCGACTTCGTCACGCAGGTGCTCATCAACAACGCCCTGCTCAACGCCATCTTCCTGGAAGACGTCGAGTGGTTCAGCGTCAATAACCACGACCCGTCCGTCGGACCCATGGGTCGACAGATGTTCTCGGTCGGTCGCGCCATGTACGACCGACCCTTCGACGTCGAGATATCGGCAGACCTCAAGTTCACGAGTACGTCGCAACGCATCAGCGAGGCCGATGCGCTCGTGCAGATGCCGCAGGCCGTACCCGAACTCGGCGGGAACTTCGCCTTCAAGCACGCCGTCATCAGCAAGAGCCTCGAGGCTCGCAACCGCTACGATCTCATCTCGCTGCTCGGCGCCGCGCCTCAGCCGCCCCAGACGTTCGGGATGCCGACGAGCCCGCCCGCGCCCCCGCCCGGGATGATGCCGCCGCCGGGCGCCCCGCCTGGCCCTGGCGGTCCTCCGCAGGGCGGCCCCGCGCCTGCCGCCCCGGGGCAGCAGAAGCCGCCGCCGCCCGCCAACCAGCAACAGCAGGGAGCCGCTTAAATGGACGAGTCACAGGCCGATCACATCATGCAGTTCTTCGGATACGCGCATCTTCCTCCGCACCTGAGCGAGGTGGCTCACCATTTCCGCATTTTGGCGGACCACATCGTGGCGAGCCTGCCGCGCAACCCCGAGCGCACGGTGGCGCTGCGAAAGCTACTCGAGGCGAAGGACGCGGCCGTTCGCGCGAAGGTGGCGGAGTGATGTGCGTGACCTCGACCTCCTTCAACAGTACCTGGCTCTCCTGCGACGAGAGAAGCTCGCGGCGAGCCATCACACCCTCATCGGCGACGCGAACGACTTGGCCATGCGCGAAGCCCGGGGGCTCGCGCAACAGGCCGAGCTCATCGAGCGCATCCGGGGCGCCGTGAAGGAGCTCGCGGCGGATCCCGGTCAATTCATCAAAGGATATCTGACGTGACAGAGAAGCAACGAGTCGTCGTCGACGAGGCCGCGCTGCCCGAGTACCTCGAAAAGGGATATCGGCGCGTCGAGGGGGAGTCGCTCGCCGCCGCCCTGGGTCCCGCGTGGGAGCTGCTTCCGCACGAAGAGCAAGCGAAGCTCGTGCTCGTCGAGATCGATGCTGCCATCCACCGAAAGCTCAGCGCCCCCGAGCGCGTCTACCACTGCCGCTTGAAAGCGATGGGGGTCATCTTCGACGCCAGCGTCCAGACTCTCGATGTCCTCGAACCGAGCGCGCTCTGGACCCTTTGCGCAGACGCCGAGCTCGACCTCGGGCCAGGGCGCGTGCTCACCGAGGAACTCGCGCCGTCGGCGCGAGAAGCGGTCCAACTGCGCGCGCCGACCATCCGTGGCTTCATCGCCGACATGCGACGTCAGGCCGATGTCCTCGAAACCTTCCTCGCGAAAGCGGAGACACTGTGACAGCCCCCATCTACTCATTCCCCGAGCCGGAGAAGACGACCGCGTGGACGCCCAAAGACCGCCCCGAGGCGGTCGTGATGCGCGACCACGAGCTCGACAAGGCCATCAAACGAACGAAGCTCATCAAAGAAAAGATGAGCCCGCCGGGCGCGCTCCGGCTGCCCGAGAAGCTCGAGGCGGCGCGGCTGAAGCACGGCATCCCGGACGGCTTCTTTCGCGCGTGCGCAGGCTTCGACCGTATCTTCGTCTTCCCGCTCGACCCCTTCGACCAGGACGAAAAGATCCCGGGCTCGATGCTCTACCGCCCGCAAATCACCAAGCAGAAGGACCTGCAAGAGGGCTTTCGCGGCGTGCTCATCAGCGCGGGGCTCACGGCGATGGATCGCCTGATGAGCCACGGCTACGAGCTCGGCGACATCGTGATGACGAATAAGAACGTCCCCTTCGCGCGCCGGGTCGAGCTGCTCGAAGGCGAGCCGATGTTCGTGCTCGTGATGCGCGACGGCGACCTCGCCGGTAACGAGACCCTGCAGGCGGACATCCTCGCTGGCAAGCGCCGCGTCGTCGACGTGGGCGGCGGCGACGGCTACGCCCACCAGCTCGCGGAGCCGTCGGTCGAGACCGAGGGCGAGTGGGTCAGCCGCAAGAAGCAATCGCTCTACATCAACGACACGTGGTGATTCATGGCTGACTACTTCGAAGGCAATCCCGACAAGAACTCCGTCGTCGTCCCGTTCAGCGACGACGAGACGGTGAGCGACTCCGAGCTCATCACCGAGGAGGAGCGGCCCTCGGCGAGCGAAGAGGAGCGCAAGACTCGGAAAGAGAAGCGGCAGGCGCGGCTGCAGTCGAAGCTGCAGGAGGGGGCCAGGGCCAAGGAGGAGCTCGAAGCCGAGCGCAAAGAAAAGGCCGAGCTGCGCGAGCGGCTCGCGCGCCTCGAGGGCGTCGTCAGCGCCGGCCAGCGCCAGCCGCAGCGGCCCGCCGACGGCAAAGACGACTACACGCGCGAGCTCGACTCGATCTACGAGCAGCAGCAGAACGCCTACAAGGCCGCGCAGGCCGAGGTCAAGAGCGGCACCTTCGACGAGAAGCGGCAGCGCTACTACGAGGACATCGCGCGCGACATCGAGGCTCGAAAGACCGAGGTGCACACCCGCCGCGTGCTCGCCCAGACCGAGGGCAGCCGTCAGCAGAACCAGGCCCAGCAGGTCTGGGTGCAGAAGTATCCGGACGTCTACCGGAATCAGAACGCTTTCCAGTACGCGCAGGGCCGCGCCCAACAGCGCCTCGCACTCGGCGAGCAGATTACTCCGCAGGTCGTCGATGAGATCATGACGGAGACCATGACGACCTTCAAGATGGGGCCGAGGCCCGCCCCGTCGCAGAGCGATCGGGCGAAGCTCAGCGGCATGCCCGCGAGCGGCGGAGGCGGCGGAGGGGGTCGAGGCGACGGCGGCATCACGCTCACCCCCGAGCTCCGGCGCATGGCGGTCGCCGCCTACGACCACCTCCCAGAGGCGGAAGCGATCAAGGCGTGGACGAACAAGACCGGGAAAAGACTCAGGGAAAAGAAGGTCGTCTGATAGCCTTAAGCTATCCGCCTTGACGGGCTGATAGCCCTGTGCTTCCCTGTAGCTCGACAACCTCCCGGCGAGCCCACGACTCCCACGTGGCCTCCGTCTGAACCGATGGGTCTCAGGCGGAGCGATCTTTGGCAGAGCCGACAGCGGAGCAGATTCAGGGGCAACCGAAGAAGGGCGTGCGGCGTGAGGACCCTCCGCCGAGGCCCCTCGAGCAGGTCGCCAACCGCGGCTACCTCGCCGACGCCGATCCGGGCAAACACTACGTGTTCGTGAGCGAGGTCAACGACCCGACGCTCAACGTCGGCTCGTATCTCGCTCAGGGCTACACCATCTCGCAGTTCGATCCGGACGAGGCGAAGCCGACCATCGGTTACCAGGAGTACAAGCCTGGGGACGCCATCAAGAGCATGGGGATGGTCCTGATGGAGATCCCGCTCGACCGCAAGCGAGCGCTCGACGAGGTCGGCTGGAAGCGTGCGGATGCGATCCAGGAGACCATCCGCCAGCGCGACATCGACCCGCTCTCGGGCGACGAAGCGGCTCGGTTCAAGGGGATCAAGAGTGTACGCGCCGAGTCTGACGACCGGCGCAAGTGGCAGTTCTGACGAGGAACTAGATGGCAAACCCACATCGATACGGCTTCCGGTTTCGCAAGAACCGCTGGGGCGGCGACGTCCCCGAGATCTACACCGGCTTCATCGCGAGCGGCTACACGCCGAACGTGACGGGCGCCACGACCTGCAACCTCAACATTGGCGACCCGGTTCGGCGCCTCAATAGCGGCGCGTTCGCGTTGACGGAGCCGGGCGAGCTCGACGACGACGACGCCAACGAGCGAACGTACGGCATCGTCGCCGGATTCCCGCAGGTGCTCATCAGCGGCGCCGTCCGCCCGAATGCGTTCTACCCGACGGGCACCGTCTACGGGACCAACCTGAACGCGCAGACGTTGGTCCAGGTCATCCCGGTGGAGGGTTGCCTCTGGGAGATCGACACGGCCACGACGAGCGCGAGCTTCGATACGCTGGCGGAGTACCAAGCCATCTTCGGCACCGTGTGCAGCTTCTCTTACACCCAGATCAACTCCACCACGAACAACCCGAAGGCGAACCCGATGGCGGTCCTCTCCTTCGCGGAGAGCACGGAGACGCGCCAGCTTCGCGTCGAGGGCCTGGGGGCAGGCGCGGGTCAGTACGACTTGACGCTCGCCAACGTGCCGCTGCTCGTGAGCTTCAACCAAGTCCAGGCAACGCCATGGCGCATCACTGGAAATCAGGAGTAAGCCATGAGTGAGACCTTCACCAGCACGGCAGCCCTCGCGCTCAAGGACACGCTCGAGGACATCGACACCGATGAGCACGGCTCGGAGGGCAGCAAGGCCGACGTCGGCAAGTGGATGACCGTCAAGAACATGACGGACAACTACATCGAGTACTACGAGATCGCCGGCGGCGGCATGGCGGGCGAGAAGCCCGAGGGTGAGAGCATCCCCGTAGGCACCATCGTCGAGGGCCCGCTCACCCGCTTCAACGCCCGCACCTACGGTCAGCGCATGATCGTGAGCGAAGAGGCGATGGAGGACATGAAGTACGACAAGGTCATCCAGGCAGCGAAGCGCAACAACCGCTCGCTCTGGAAGCTCGTCGACTTCGACTCGGTCCTCATCCTGGTGCGCGCCACGAACACGAGCTACGTCGGCGGCGACGGTCAGCCGCTCGCGAGCACGGCGCACGTGCTGCCCGGCGGCGGCACCTACTCGAACATGCTCGCCACGGCGATGAGCCCGAGCAAGGCGGCGCTCGTCATCGCCAACGCTCAGCTCATGCAGATGGTCGGCCACGACGGCCTCATCGACGGCGTGACGCCGAAGAAAGCCGTATTCCCGGTGCAGCAGTGGGGTATCTGGCGGGAAGTGCTCGGTAGCTCCCACGACCCGACGCCGGGCGCGTTCAACGCGATAAACGTCATCAACCGCGACCTCGACATTAAGCCAGTGCCGCTGAAGTACTGGAACACGACCACCACCAACTGGGGGCTCATCACGGACGCCGAGCTCGGCCTCATGTGGTTCTGGCGGCGCAAGCCCAAGAGCAACACGTGGGTCACCGAGGACAAGACCATGATGAACTACGGCATCACGGCTCGCTGGTCTCGCGGCTGGGTCAACCCCCGCTCCTTCTTCTTCTCGAACGCCTGAGCACGACGATGGCCAAGAAATGCGCACCCGGAACCAAGAAGGGCAAGGGCGGCAAACCCATGCCCACGCCGAAGGACGGTAAGAAATGAGCCTCTTAGCAAACGCCTACGGCAACTTCCTATCCTCGGCTCTGCCCTACTACCAGAGCATGCCGGGCATCATGACGCCCTACGGCACGCTGCTCAAGCCGGGTGGGCGCATCGCCGCCTACGTCCGGAGCACGGGCGCGCAGGACGGCGAGGATCACTTCGCCGCGAGCGGCAACCTGGTGTCCACGCTGAACGCGGGGCTGGCTCGCTGCCGCTCGGGACAGGGCGACATCGTCTACGTGCTGCCTGGTCACACAGAGAATATCTCGTCCGCGGACGCGATGAGCAGCCTGGTCGCTGGCACGCAGATCATCGGCACGGGTCGCCCGGGCGCGTCCAATAACCCGACCCTCACCTGGTCGGCGGTTGCCGGCACGTTCCTGCTCGACGTAGCAGACGTGAGCATCCAGGGCATGAACCTCGTGTTCGGCGGTGCCGACAACGTGACGGCGCCCATCACCGTTACCGGCGCCGGCTGCGCGATGTTCGGCAACTACATCAACTACGGGACCTCCTCGGCCCTGGAATGCGCGATCGGGGTCACCGTCCACACGGGCGCCCATGACTTCCTCTTTGCGAGCAACCGTTGTCATAGCGCAGGCGGCGCCGTGTCGACGAACGCCATCGCGATCACCGCGGCAGTCGACCGCTGCATCATCGTCGGCAACGACTTCGATATCGAGGCGTCGGCCGCAACGGGCGGCGTCATCGACATCTCGGCGGCGGCGGTGCAGGTACGCATCCTGAACAACACCATCGTCAACCGGCGCGCGACAGCGGCCGTGGCGGTGCGCTGGACGGACACGGCGGCGCTGACGGGCATCATCGCCAAGAACTACCTCGGCTTCACCGCGGACGTGACCGTGGCGACGGCGGCGCTCAGCGCGGCTGGCACGAGCAACCACGCCATGCGCGCGTTCGAGAACCTCGGGCACGACGAGAACCAGGGCGCGGGCATCGCCTCCGTCATGACCTCGGCGGCGACCATCGAGTAATGGAGATGAATGACCCGGAGCGTCCCGCGCAACATCGACAGGAAGGGCGAGCACCTATCGCGTTGCGACGTGTGCTCGGTGCCCTACCTGCGGAGCGCGCTCCGGCGAGGGCGTGACGGGCTTCTCCGTTGTGAGAACGACCAGCCCGGTCGCGACGAGCTCACGCTCGCGGAGCTGACCGCGAACCGCGCCGCCGCGCTCAGCCAGCGCGTCGGCATGACGGCGCCCAGCGACGGCGCCGTCCCCGACGTCGATAGCGACGGGCGCCCGAGCTCGTCCTCCTCCTACACGGGACCGACCCGGCGCTTCACCGCCGAGGACGTCTACGACGGCACGCCGCCGACGGGGTTCTGATGACCATCGCGACCTCGCCCGCCCCGCGCGTGAGCATCAACCAGCTCATCCTCCTCGCCTACAAGCGGGCGGGGGTGCTGCCGGTCGAGGCGCGTCTGTCGGGCGCGAACATGGCGCCCAAGCTCGAGCACGGCCGGGCAACCCTGAACCTCATCATGGACGCGCTCGCGACCGAGGGCTTCGTCGCCCGCACGCTCGGCTTCCATGACCTCCAGCTCGTCGCGGGCGAGCCCTACTACACGCTGCCCGAGGACGTGCTCGACGTGCACGAGGACGCGATGTTCGTGCCGAGCGAGAATCCCGACACGAAGCACACGACGGGCGAGCTCGTGTGCAAGCAGGTGGACCTCTTCAAGTGGAGCACGCTCACCGTCAAGGGCAGCATCTCGACGCGCCCCCAGCTCTACTGCGTCTTCCGCCACGGCGCGCTCGTGAACCTGCGGCTCTGGCCCGTGCCGAGCGAGTCCGGGGTGCTGCGGCTGAACACCACGCGGCTCTTCGGGTCGAGCAGTGACGGAACGCAGAGCGCCGACCTCGAGCGCTTCTGGTACGACTGCCTCGTCTGGCAGCTCGCCTACTACATTGCCATCGACACCTCGATGCCGGCCGAGCGCGTCGCGCTGCTCGCGGGCGTCGCCGAGGCGAAGAAAAAGCAGTGCGTGGGCTTCTCCTTCGAGCACACGAGCGGGCCGCAAGCGGTCGTGGACTACCCGACCCAATGGAGCGCGTGAGATGTGTCGCGCTTTGGAACCGACCGCTGCGGTAGCTGCCTGCGGAACCGGGGGCTCCTAGTATGCCCACTTCCCCCATCCCCTTCGGGCCAACGCTGGAGACCAGCGGTGAGCCGATCAGCGGCGCGTCGAGCGAGGCGTTCAACGTCATCCTCGACGCTCGCGGTGTGCTCCGAAAGCGCCCTGGCCTCGTCGCCTACACGGGTGTCGCTCCCGCTACTGCCGTCGACGCGAGCGGGGTGCTCGGACTGTACCTCACGGAAGCGAAGGTAGCTCACACGAGCGGATCGCCGACCGTGAGCGGAACGCACCCGGGCGTACTCTATGCGGTGGGCGCCACGGTGAACGCCTCGGGCGGAGGCCACAACGCGGGCAGAAACGTCTACCGTATCGCGGGAGGCACCGCCACCCTCGTGGGGACAGGAGTCGCAGACGAAGATCGTCTGGCAACTCCAGCAGCCATCGCCACAACGCGATTCCCCAGGCCCGTGTTCGCGGAAACGGAAGCACTTCTCGTCATCGCAGGCGGGGCCGAGGTTGGCAAGATCGACATCCGCCCCGAGACCTTCAGCGCGCCGAACTTCACGACGAATGCCGACTACCACGAGATGAGCTTCCTCGGCGGCTGCCCGCCGCTCGCGAGTCACATCCTCGGCAACAGCTCGCGTCTGCTCGCCAACGACACGCAGCTCGACCAGACCAAGCTCCGCTACTCGGACATCACCCAGGGCATCGTCGACTTCTCGGGGCACGAGCTCTGGGCTCCGAGCCCCGGCGGCCCCGGCTTCTTCACCGCGGAGGCGCGCCCCGACAGCATCGTCGCGTGCGCCGAGAACACGAACGACATTTTCGTTTTCGGTCGGACGAGCCTGCAGCTCTTTTCCCCGGACACGAGCGTCACCTTCGCGCCCAGCGTCACGCGCGAAGTCGGCTGCCTCGCAGCCTACAGCCCCGTGAAGGTCGACGATCGCTACGTGTGGCTCGACCACCTGACCCGCATCGTCATCAGCGACGGGCGCGAATGGGAGGACGTGGGCAAGCCCATCCAGGCGACGCTCGACGCGCTCACCGCGCCGAGCGAGTGCTACGGCTACCGGTTCAGCGAGAGTTTCGCCGACGCCATCGTCTTCCGCTTCGAGACGGACGCCGAGACGCTCGTGCTTCAGCCCGGCATCGGCTGGTGCCGCTGGGCACTGCACAGCGCGGCAACGGATGAGTTCAGTATGTTCCCGGTGCTGTCGCACCTCGTGCGTCAGGACGGGGGCCTCAACGTCGTGGGGCTCTCGGACGGCACCATCCGCCTGCTCACGCTCGACGCGGGCACGGATCTCGGCGCCGCCATCGTGGCCTACGTGCGCACGGGCTTCATCGACCGGGAGAGCAATAACCGAAAGCGCACGACCGCCGTGCACCTCGCCTTCAAGCGCGAGCCCGAGCTGTCGCGCGACGTCGTCTGTTACCTCGAGTGGCGCGATGATCTTTCGGAGGAGTGGAACGTGGTCGACATCGAGCTCAGCGCCGACGACGGCGATCTGAACCCGGTCGTCCCGCTCTACTCGCTCGGCGTCTACCGCCGGCGGCAGTGGCGGTTCCGGTTCCCCGACGACAAGGGGCTGTTTCTCGTGAAGGCGACCGAGACCTTCGATGACCTCGGCAATTGAAGGAGTGAAGCGATGGGATGGAATCCGTTTTCAGGCAGGAGCCTCATCGGCGTGGCGACGCTCGGCGGCTCGGAGCTGCTCGGCGAGAACACCATGTCCAAGATCCCCGGGCTCAACGCCATCGGCGGCTACCAGCCCGACTCCCAGAAGGCGCTCATCAAGAAGCAGGAGGAGCTCGCCAAGGATGCCGAGCTGCAGAAGAAGAAGAACGCGCAGATGCGCATGCAGGCGCTCGGCCAGAGCATGCTCGCCTTCAACCCGCAAAACCAGATGATGGCCCAGATGTACGGCCCGCAGGCGGCGTTCAGCCCGCAGCAGATGGCGCAGATGAGTGCCGATCCGGGCGCCATGTCGCAAGCCGACTATGATCGCGCCTATCAGGAGAGCGCCCGCACCGGCAAACGCCTCCAGGGCGTGACGGAAGCCGACAAGAAGCGGATGCAAGACAACCAGCGGCGCATGGCCATGGTGCAGCAGCAGACGACGCCGCTCGGCCCGGGGCCGGCTCCGCTCAAGCTGCCGGCGCCAGCGCCAGCACGGAGGTACTGATGGCACGCTGGAGCGAACCGGTCGTCAACAACAAGGTCAACACCGACATCTACGGCAACATGCCGGTGTACCCATCGGGGCAGCTCTCGACCACGGCGCGCCCGGCGACGAGCAACCGCCCGAACGCGCCGCAGACGTACGGCGTGGGCTTGCCCGAGTGGGCCGGCGGCGGCACGAGTGGCCAGGTCCAAGACCCGCTCCAGAACCCGGGCAACAACATGGTGAACCCGGGCTACGACGAGCAGGCGCTGCTCTACACGCAGAACCGCTACCTCGAAGACCCCGCGGCGGGGATGCTGCAGGACCAGTACGGCAACCTGCAGAACCCGACGCAGGGCGAGAACTACCTGAACCAGAACCTCGGCACGCTCGATGGTCCGGGCCAGGGCGATCAGTATTGGAACCAGGTCCAGGGCCAATACATGGACCCGTTTGCGGGCGAGCAGTACGCGCGGCAGGCGACGCAGAACTTCAGCGCGCAGGGCCCGGCGAGCGCCTTCTACGGCAACGCCATGGGGCAATACGATCAGTTCACGGGCTACTCGGGTCCGCAGAACGCCCAAGGCCAGTACGGCCAGAGCTCGGCGAGTCTCGCCAATGGCACGGGGGGCGAGCAGGGCCTCGGGCAGCTCGCCGGGCAGTACGGCTCGATTGGCCAGTACCAGGGCGGCAACCAAGCCTCGAGCCAGTACCAGCAGAACGCCGCCTCGGGGCCCCTCGCGGCGCAGCAGTTCTACGACCAGGTGCAGGGCGACTACGGGACCAAGGGCACCTACTCGGATCCGAACCTGGCGGCAGGGCAGTACGCCCAGACCCAGGGCGCGTTCGGCGACATGCCGATTGCGAACTTCGACCCGTTCTACGATCGGGCGCGGCAGCTGGCGACCCAGGACTACAACCGCCAGAGCGCGGGGCGGGGCGTCTACGGTTCGAGCGAGGCCCTCTCGGGCGTCGGTAACGTCATCACCGACATCGAGGCCCAGCGCGCCAACCGCTCCTTCGATGCCGAGATGCAGCGGGCGCAGGAGCAGCGGGCGCGGCAGGAGCTGCTCGGTAACCAGGCGCGCATGGGGGATCTGAGTAGCCTCGCCGCCTTCGGGGCGAACCTCTCGGGCGTAGAGACCTTCGGTAACCTCGCCAACCAGGCGGGCAATCAGACCTTGGGTCAGCAGACCATGCTCGGCAACCAAGCGCGCGCCGCCGACCAGACGTCGCTCGACGCCTTCAACGGCAACATCAACGCCGTGACGGCCTTCGGCAACGTCAATAACCAGCTCGCGTCTCAAGAGCTCGGGCGGAACGAGCTGCTCGGCAACATGGCGAACAACGCCGACAGCCAGGCAGCGCGTGCGCAGGAGGCGAACATCGCGGGGCTCAATGCCTTCGGCAACATCGCGAGCAACGCCGACAGCGCCGAAGCTCGCCGCTACGAGTCGAGCACCACCGCCATGAACAACGCGGACAAGACCGCGCTCGACCGGATGAACTCGGGCGCCGACATCGCCTTCCGCAGCGACGACACCAAGAGGCTGAACTACGACTCGTCGATGCGCGCGGCGGAGGCCGCGAGCCGGCTCGGCATGGACCGGAACAAGACGAGCGCCGACATCGCCAACACGCTCTCGCAGAACGATCTGAACCGCCTCGACTCCTTCAACCGCGCGGCCAGCGGCGCCGAGGGCAGCCGGCAGGCGCGCATGCAGCAGACCATGGAGGACGTGCGCGGCTACAGCCAGCAGGTGCAGGGCGCCATCTCGAGCGCGATGCAGGGCATCATCGACGGCAGCGTGGCCGACTGGGAGGCGGCCTGGGAGGCCGAGATGCTGCCCGCGATGCAGGAGGCGAACATGGACCAGAAGCAGATCGACCAGGTCCACGAGATGGTCAAGGGCGTGGCCGAGGCCACGGCAAAGGGAGGCTGACCGGTGGCCATCGACTTCGCGAGCATGCTGCTCCAGCCGAGCAAGACGAGCGCTTGGGATCTATCGAGCGGCCCCGGCTCGCTCGAGCGCCAGCGGCTCGCGCTCGCTCGCGAGCAGTTCGAGGAGGCCAAGCGCCAGAACGAGCGCGAGCGGGAGTGGGCCAAGACGGAGGAGGCGGGGCGCAACGCGCGCGCCGCGATGGAGCAGAGAGAGAAGCTCCGCGCGGAGGAGGCGGCGCGCCAAGCGAAGCTGCTCGAGCAGCAGCAAGGGGCCCAACAGAAGTTCGGCGAGCTCGCCGGGACCGGTAAGGTGCAGCAGGCGCAGGCGATGCTTCCGTACCTCGAGCAGCTCGGCATCGACGTCAGTACCCTCGGCAGCGTCGGGGGCCTGCCCGTCTTCCAGATGCAGAACCGCGCAGAGGAGGCGGCGAAGGCGGGCGAAGAGTTCGAGCGCGGGCCGCGCGCCATCGACGGCTGGGACGGCGAGGAGAGCGCGACCCAGTCTCTCGTCCGCATGGACGGGCTCGGCTACCCCACGAACGAGCGCGGCACGCTCGACGGGGCGAGCCCCCCGCGCGAGACGGCGGCGCGAGGAGAGCTCGGTTTCGAGCCGGCGGGCGCGCTCGACGCGGCGACGACGGATGCGCTCACCCCGGGCGAGCCGGACTTCGCGACGGCGGCCGAGTTCGGCGGCGACGAAGCCGCGACCGTGAGCGTCGGGCGCGGCATGACCCCGGGGTCGCTGTCGACCGGAGACGCCTACGCGCAGGCCCTCTCCGCGAGCCAGTACGCGCGCGAGACGCGCGCCCCCCGGAGAGGGCCCGACGAGGAGGACTGGCAGGGAGCCGTGCCGCGCAACGTCATCGACTTGCCGGCGATGGCAGCGGAGACGAACGCGCGGCTCAGCCCCATGCTCAAGAGCATCGCGGGCTCGCTCCCGAGCGAGCTTCAGCCCGGAGCCGAAGCGACCGCTCGGGCCACGGCCGGGCTCGGCCTCGAGGCGGGCGACGCGCTCGGCGCGTTCGACAAGGCGATCGGCCCAGCCGTCGACATCTACAAGGGTCAGCAAAACATCCTGGCGCAGAAGGAGAAGGACAATCGGCTGTCGCGCATGGACAAGAGCGCGCTGCAGGCGCGCGGCGCAACCAAGCTCGAGGATCTATACAAGGAGCGCGGCATCGACAAATCGCTCAACTCGGTCAACAAGGCCGCCGAGGTCTCGCGCGTGCTCGACAACGACATCCTCGAAGACGACGGCATGGTCGCCAACGCCGTGATGGAAGCCCAGAACCTCAAGGGAGCGCCGAGCAACACCGACCTCGAGTTCGCGTTCAATATTCCGAAGGGCAGCCTCATCACCAAGGGCATCGCCATCATCGAGGAGGCCGTGCGCGGCGGCATGAGCCAGGCGCAGAAGGCGGCGGTCAAGAGCTACATGAAGGCGGTCGAGGAGACGCAGCAGCGCAACCTCACCGACTACCTCGACAACGCCTTCGACACCATCGACAACGATCGATCGCTCGATCCGGAGGAGCTCGCCGGCTTCAAGAGCCGCCTCGAGCGCTCCGTGCCGGCGTCGGTTTATAACCGGTACTGGGAAGAGCGGGAGAAGAGCGAGAAGGGATCGGGCGCTCGGCGCGGCCGCTCGGGACGCGGCTCGAGCGTCGAGCAGAGCGCCCCGCTCGACGCGGGCGAGCTCGACGCGGACAAGCTCGGTCGCGTCATCGGCCACGAGAGCCAGGGCGACCCGACGGCGACGAGCTCGGCGGGCGCGAGTGGCACCATGCAGATCATGCCCGATAACCTCCGGGCCATGGGCATCGAGCCCGAGGACTTCAAGAAGCTCTCGCCCGCCGAGCAGATGCCCTACAACATCCGCTACCTCGCGGGCCACGGCATCACGAAGGACAGCAGCGCGGAGGACTACGCGATGGCCGTCGCGGCGCCCGCCTTCATCGGCAAACCCGCGGACACGGTCGTCTACCCGAAGAGCGACGACCCCAAGTCGGCTTGGGCGCAGAATCCCGGGTGGCGCCCGGCGGGCGGCGGCGACATCACGGTCGGCAGCATCCTGAAGTTCTACGGGCTCGGAGGCGGCAAGACCGCGGAGGCGGCTCCGACGAAGACGGAGGCGAAGGCGGCGGGGGCTCTGCCCGAGCCGAAGACGGCGGCCGAGAAGCGCTATCTCGAGCTCCTGAAGAAGCGAGGCGGCTAGGATGGCCCTCACCCCCGAAGAAGAAGCCGAGCTCGCGGAGCTCGAGAAGCAGGTCGGCCCCGAGTTCCTCGCGGCGGCCGCGCCCAAGAAGGGCGCCGTCATCGACCAGAAGCCGACGCCCGGCTCCGAGGAGGGGCTCGGCGGCATCAAGGCCGTCTACGGCAAGGACTGGACGCCGTATGCGCCCGGCGGGCAGCCGATCTCGCAGACGCAGGGCGATCGCGCGCGCGACGACGCGGCCATCGACGCGGAGGCGGAGCGGGTGGCGGGGATGCTCGATCCGCGCTTCTCGCTCGTGCCCCAAATCCTCGCCCTCCAGCCGGCGACCAACGATCCGGCGGGCGACGAGGCGGCGAAGGCGAAGTACCAGGCGGGGCAGAAGGACGCGATCTTCATCTACGAGCCGCCGGTCGACGTGGTGCGCCGGCACCTGCTCGAAAACCCCGGGATGCTGCGCGCCATCAGCCCCGACGAGGTGCCATCCGTCGGCGACATCGAGGGGCTCACCGCCGAGTCGACTCTCTACAAGACGGCCGCCGACTACATGTTCCGGAAGGCAGACGAGGCGGCGACCGAGAAGGGTCAGAAGATCATCCGCTACTCGAAAGCGCCCTGGCTCTGGAGCGACAAGGGCATTCCCGAGACGCTGAAGCTCAAGATCCAGGGCGCCGATTCCGAGGCCGCCAACCAGGCGCAAGCCTTCGTGCTCGGGGTCGACGACATGGGCGCCGCCGGCATCATGCGCGCCAACCAGGAGCTGACCGAGCCGACCACGATGCTGACCCAGCCGAGGGTCGGGCTGAACGAGAGCGTCCCGCAGTCGAGCGCGGACGTGAACGCCTGGACCGAGCAGGAGTACCCGCTCTCCTACGGCGCGGGGCAGGTGGTCGGGATGCTGAACCCGAGGAGCATCTTCAATAGGGTCTGGAGCGGGCTCGAGGAGGGCGGGCAGTGGCTGGCCCAGGCGGCGGCGAAGACGCGCCTCGGGGCCTATGCGGCGGAGACGGTGGCCCCCGTGCTCAAGAGCGCGGCGGGCGCGCTCGGCGACGCTGCCGTGGGCGCCGGAGCCGCCGCCACGGGGCAGCTCGTCCAGGAGGGCGTCGACGCCGCGGGTCGCGCCGAGCCGCCCGATCTGCGCAAGGTGGGAGAGCGCATTCTGGACGTGGGTGAGACGGGTGGCGTCCTCGGGGGGCTCGGCAGCGGCGCTCGGCGCCTGGCGGGCGCGGGCGCCGAGGGCATCCGGGACTCGCCGCGCTTTACGGGCCCGCGAGGCCCCGGCGCCGTGCGCCGGACGGAGCCCAACATGGAGTACCGCATCGGTCGCGAGCCGAGGCTGAGCGGCGAGACGCGGGCGCTCGTGAAAGAGTCGAGCGCGGGCGGGTACCTGCCGAGCGACGCCCTGGCCGAAGAGATCGCCGGCCCCGTCGGCAAAGCGGCGCAGCAGAACAGCCGCGTAGCCGCCGACCGCGCGGGGGCCGCACGAGCGGGCTATCAAGCCTCGCCCGAGGGCCGCGAGCAGCTGCCGGTGAGGCAGGCGTTCGACGAGTCGTTCAGGGGCGTGCGCTCGCACTACCAGCCGCAGCCGGACGGCAGACTGCGCGCGATCGACGACCGACCCCCGCCTGAACAGAAGGTGTTCAACAGCCTCATCGGAGACGTGTCCGTAAAGGGCGGGGCAGCGGCGACGAAGCTCACCCCGGAGCAGGCCGAGAGGTTCCTGAACCCCCGGGCGCAGGCCAAGCTGCTCAAAGACGACCTCGACGCGGCAACCCGCGAGCGGCTGAGCAAGCCGATCGATCGGCAGGCTTACCTCGGCACCAAGAGCGGCAAGGCGCGCGCGGGCGTCGACGAAGAGATCGAGGCCGAGATCGACGAGCTGTTCAAGGAACAGAACACCGGCACCCTGCGCGACAGGCCCATCGACAAGCGGGGCAAGCCGTACAAGGACGCCGAGCAGCAGGCCCTGCGCGACCGCGTGGGCGCAGAGGTGCCCCTCGAGCCGTTCGGGGGCTCCCTCGGCAAGTACCTCGAGCAGCGCGGCATCGACGCGGTCTACGTCACGCCTCGGGCGCTCGACGCGGAGCGGCTCGACCGGCTCATCGAGCTCCACGGCGCCGACAGCGCCCTCGGCAAGGCGGCGCAGTTCGACCGTCGGCAGTTCAGCGCGGGCGGCAAGAAGGGCGGCTACCACGAGCTGCTCGACAAGCAGGGCGCCGAGGCTGCCCGCCACGCGCAGATCGAGAAATCCGTCGCCCCTGGCGGCGACGCCTTCCAGCCCATTGCGGGCCTCTACCGCTCGAACCCCGGCGAGAAGCAGCTCGTCGACAGCGTCCGGGCGCTTGCCAGTCAGAGCGGGGTGAGCGAGCAGCTCGAGCGCCTACGCGGGCTCCAGGAGACGCTCGCGATCCAGAACCGCGCGAGCTTCCGCGGCCCCCAGGGGCAGACCCGCTCGCCGTTCGCGCCGCAGAACGTGATGGACGCGGCCCAGCTGCGGCTCGCCTTCCCCGCGCTCAAGTCGCTCGAGGGCCCGCTCGGGCCGCTCCGCGGCAGCACCGCGGGGCGCCCGGCGCTGATGGGCGGCGGCGAGACGGAGGCCGCGCAGCGGCGAGCCGAGTCGGGCCCGCGCGGTCGGTATGAGGCCGCCCGTGACCGGCGGCTGAAAGAGATCGCGGACGAGAAGGCGGCCGACTCGGCCGCGCAGGGCCGCAGGCAGAGCGAGCAGATCCGCAGGAGACGATGAGTAGCAGCAAGGTGAAACGACAATGAGCCAGACCATCATCAAGTACTCGGACACGGCGCTGCCCACGACGAGCGCAGCGGTAACTCTCTTCAACAGCGTGACGGCGTTCCCGCCCGGAGGCAGCTTCCACCTGCTCGGGCAGCAGTGGTTTCAATACGGGCTCGTGTTCGACAGCGCCGGCGGGACCATCACCGGCACGGTCACCGGGCAGTGGTCAGATGACCTCGGGGTCACGTGGAACGAGTTCTATGCGTCCGGAACGCTAAACGATGACGTGTCGAACGAGGACGAGGTGTACGTCGGGATGTTCGAGGACGTGCGCTTCCTGTTCACGGCGGCCACCCAGGACGCGACCGTGTTCCGAGCGGCGCTCTCGCTCCACTGTTCGAAGCCGTCGAGCAAGTTCACGGCCACCGACGTGCTGGTGAACGCGCTCGCATGACGCTCTCACTCGGCGCGCGCGCGCTCATGCTCGACGGGTTCGAGGACTACATGGAGTCCGGCACGGGCACGGCGAACTTCACCGTCTACCAGACGAACACATCGCTCGCGGTCTTCCCGCTCGCGGCGACCCCGTTCGGCGCGGGCAACCTCGACAGCATCGTCGCCTCGTCAACCCCCATCAGCTCGACCGGGACGGAGGTTGCCGGCAAGGCCAACCGCTTCGTCATCACCAACCAGAACGGCGACACGGCCAAGAGCGGCAGCATCGGCGCCATCGGTAGCGGCACCGACATCGAGACGCCGACTCTCACCGTGACGGCGGCGGCGACCCAGACGCTCAACTCGCTCGTGCTCCGCATGGACGCCGACGGCTCCGTCTCGGTGGAGGCGAGCCTCACTCTCCAATGAGCGTCGCCCTCGGCAACCGCTACACGTTCACTTCTCCCACCTTCCAGACCTCGGCGGGCACGGCGACGGATCCGACGGTCGCGACCAAGTTCTACCTGCGCGAGGAGATCGACGGGACCGAGCTCGAGTGGACCTACGCCGCATCCCCCACGGCGGGCACACACTACCCGGTCGGCATGCAGCCGCTCGTGCGGGTCAGCGCGGGTCTCTTCACGCTCGCTTACGACACGAGAAAGCCCGAGCGCGTGACGGGGCTTTGGGTCGGCACGGGCACGGTGTTCGACGCCGTGCAGCAGACGCTCTTCGTTCGGCATGTGGAGATCGGGTTCCTCGATAGCCCGTGAGCCATGGCGTGTGACGACCGGCAGCTGACCGAAGCCCAGCGCGTAGCGGGCTACCAGAACCAGCGCACGGGCGTCGCGCAAGCGGTGCGCCCTTTCAGCGGGCGACCGACCGTCGAGAACCTCGTCGACTACATCAACCGCGAGCTCTATCCCGCCGTGAAGGCGACGCGGAACAAGGTCAACGACATCTACCTGCCGGTCGTCGATAACGCCCCGAGCGGCAACCCCCTCGGCTACTACTTCTCGACCGAGACGGGCGCGGCCGATCCAACGGCTGGGCGCATCCGACTGAACGCCTCGCCCCAGGACACGGCGACCGTCATGCGCGTGTCGCAGTCGAGCGGGCGGCTCGTGGACGTGGCGCCCTGGCTCGACGTGATGGCGGGCGGGGCGACGACCCCGCTCGGCGTGGTCACGCTCACCGACGCCATCAACCCCGCGCGCTTCATCCGCTTCGACCTGTCGACGATGGTCGACCAAGGGGCGTACTGGGATCTCACGGTCGCCGTCATCGAGTCGAGCCACGACGACCCGTTCGCCGACGGCGGCGCGGTCGTCGTCTCGTTCATCCCGGGCGTTGGTGGCGTGACGCCGGCGACCGTGCCTCCAACTTCGATGAGCGCGATCGCGGCCAACACCGTGCTCGCCAACGCAACGGCGTCGAGCGCCGCGCCGACTGCGGTCTCGGTCGGGACGAACACCGTGCTTGGGCGCGTCGCCGGCAACATCGTCGCCGCGCAGCTCGTCAACGCACAGATTACGGACGGGACGATCGCGAACGCGAAGCTCGCGGACATGGTCGCTTCCCGCGTCAAGGGGCGAGCCGTGGGCGCGGGCACGGGCGCCCCGACGGACCTGACTGGGCTCGAGCTCGGCAGCATCGCGCGGCTACTGTCGGGCAACAGCGGTTTCGTCGCCGCGGGCACGTACAACGATCACGCCATCACCGACGGCGTCCACGTCGTCGACATCGCCCCAACCGGCGGGGACGTGATCTTCACGGGCTTCGCCTACGGCAGCTCGAACACGGGGGCGTTCTTCTGGCTCACGAAGTTTGGCACCGGCGGCAACGTCATCATCCGGCACCAAAACACGGGCTCGGCATCGGGCAACAGGGTGAGCACCCCGGGCTCGGTCGACTTCGTGCTGAGCAGCGCGGGCTCGGGGGTGCTCATCGCGTGGGACAACACCCGGCTCCAGGTCATCACGGGTTCGACCCTGAGCTCCACGTTCCCGGGCGCGCCCATCTACGACGTGATGGCCTCCCCCTTCTACGCCGCCGGTGACGGGACGACGGACGACACGGTCGCCATCAACGCCGCCATCGCCGCCGCGAACGCGGAGGCAGGCATGATCTACTTCGGCGCCGCGCACCGCGTCACGGCCGCGCTCACCCCGGTCACCGCGAGCTGCGTCGTGTTCCAGGGGCGCGGGCGCTTCGCGGGCGGCACGGACCTCACCGTCGATGCGGCGGCGGCGGCCGACTGGATCACGTTCGACGGGTGCCAGTACTCGGGCATTCAGGACACGCGCATCCGCGGCGTCGGCGCGCTCTATACCTCGGGCGCCGCGGTCAAGTTCGATGGCACCTACGGCTGCCACGCGCGACGGCTCAACATCAGCCAGCTCGGAGACGGCATCGACGTCGAGTCGGCAGTCCTCACCCACATCGACGACAGCGGCATCGCGGACCTGTATGGTTCGTTTGGAATCCGCTTCCATGGCACGGCGGGGAACGTGGCACACTCGCTGCACGTCGACCACGTCGTGTGCGGGACCGACTTCCCGAGCTCCGTGGTCGGATTCACTCGCGACTGGCAGGCGAGCACCGCCTATGTGGCGGGCAACGCCGTCACCATCAACGGCAACATCTACCAAGCGACGGTGGGGGGCACGAGCGGAGGCACCGGGCCGAGCGGGATTCCGGGCGCCACGGTCGCCACGGCCCACACGGCGACCGTCACGGACGGTTCGGTCACGTGGGTTCTCGCGATGCCGCTGGTCGATTGGTTCCTCCATGACAATTACGCGCACACCTTCCGCCTCATCGACTCGGGCGCCCTGCAAGGCGGCGTCGGTTTCCGCATGATCGACAGCTCGGCGGGCCTGTCCCCGCCTCAGTTCGCGCGCGGGCTCAATTGCGAGTTCGACCACGTAGCGTCCTGCGGCATCCTGCTCGAGGGCGGGGGGCAAGCGGAGTTCGAGCAGACCTTCATCACCTCGATGCTGAACGGGCCCGCCATCGAGATCGGCTCGTCCTTCGAGGGAGATGTGCGTTTCAACGGCGGCGTCCTGTTTGCTGGGGGCGTCGAGGCCATCATCGTCGGTGCGGGCGACCTCATCATCGCCGGGCTCATCATCGGCGGCTACGGCCTATTCACGGCGAACACGTACGACGCCATCCGGGTCGACGCGAGCGTTTCGCGCTGGTCAATCGAGAATTGCCAGACGGGCATCGTGCCGGGGTCGGCGTCGCCTGCCACGCGCTACGGCATCAGCATCGCCGCTGGGTGTGACAACTACTCGGTCCAGAGCAACCGCAACGTCGGCCACCAGACGGGGGGCATCCTCAACACACCCGGAGTCGCGACGACGCGCATCGTCAGGAACAACATCCCCGACACGGCGACGGGGATCGTCCCGGACGGCGACTATGGCGACGTCGTCGTCTCGTCGAGCGGCACCGTGTGGCAGCTCGACGTCGCCGTCGCCGGCGACGGGCTCACGGGCGGCGCCGGCACCCCGCTCGCGGTGGGGGCGGGAGACTTCATTGCCGTTTTAGCAAACACGGTATCCATGGACTGGGCGGAGTTCCTCGCCGCCACCGACTCGACGTCGATTGTCATCGGGTCGAACACCTACCAGCGCGCGGCGCTGACCGGCGCCATCACGGCGGCCCAGAACAGTAACGCCACTCTGTTCGACACGAATGCGTCGGGAGCAGGGCTCACCGGAGGGGGCACGGCAGTCCTGGCCGTGGGCGCGGGCACGGGCATCTCGGTCAACGCGAATGACGTGGCCGTCACCATCCCCCTCACGGACGGCGACAAGGGCGACATCACGGTCGCCTCGAGCGGGACGGTGTGGACCATCGACAGCGCCGCCGTGACGCTCGCGAAGATGGCCGACCTCGCGCAGTCGCGCATCATCGGGCGCGCCGTCGGCGCCGGGACAGGGGTGCCAACGGCGCTCACGGGTCTACAGACTGGCGACATCGTGCGGCTCACGAGCGGCTCGACGGGGTTCATCAACGGGACGTTCAACGACCAGGCCATCACGGACGGCGTCCACGTGCTCGACGTTGCCGCGTCGGGCGGCAACGTCGTCTTCACGGGGTTCGCCTACGGCTCGAGCAACACGGGCGCCTGGTTCTGGCTCACGAAATTTGGGGCCAGCAATACCATCACCATCTCCCACCAGAGCGCGAGCAGCGCTGCCGCGAATCGCGTGTCGTGCCCGGATGGCGTGGACTACGTCATGTCGCGCGCCGGGGACGCCGTGCTCATCGCGTGGGACAACACCCGGCTCCAGGTCGTTGGATTCGCCAATATCCAAGACGGCGACAAGGGCGACATCACGGTCGCCTCGAGCGGGACGGTGTGGACCATCGACAGCGCCGCCGTGACGCTCGCGAAGATGGCCGACCTCGCGCAGTCGCGCATCATCGGGCGCGCCGAGGGGGCGGGGACGGGCGTGCCCACGGCGCTCACCCCGACGCAGGTCGTGGCCATCATCGATGGAGAGAGCCCGACCTGGACAGGGGCTCACTCGTTTACGGGGGCGACCCACGCGGTCACGGCGAGCGGCGACGTGCGGGTGGAGACGACAGCCGGCGGCGTTGCGGTAGGCGCCGGGCACGCCGTCACGAATCCCACCAACGACGACGTGGTCATCAACGCCGTGAGCGGCATCGCCATCAACGCGCACGCGACGACGCCGGTTACGGCCGTAGCCACGGGCACCGTGGCCGTCGCGGGCACGAATCACACGGTCGACACGACGGCCAACATCGGGCTGACCGCTGGCGGCACCATCACGCTCGCCGCGAGTACGTCGGTGCTCATCCCGAGCCCGTCCGAGATCGCAGCGCCGAACCTAACCGGAACCCTGCGGCTAACCGGCATCATCACCCCGTCTGTCAGCTCCAGCCAGAACAACTGGAACCCGTCCGGACTATCCACCGCGAACATCATCCGCGCCACCGTGACCGGCTCATGCACCATCACCGGCATAGCGGCACAGGCATCAGGCACGGTCCTGACCATCATCAACATCTCCGGCGGTGGAGGCGCCAACGTGCTCGTGATGGCGAATGAGGATGCATCCTCCACCGCCGCTAACCGGATCGTCCACCTGTTCGACGCCCCGAATATCGTCGGGGGGGCCAACTGGACCCTCTGGTACGACGGCTCCAGTTCACGTTGGCGCGTGATCTCAATCGTCGGGCAGATTAACCCGTGACCGCTCAGAGCGACGAGCACGCCACCCAGTGGGTGCAATACCCGGTGACCCGGTCGTACACGGTCGTCTGGCAGACGCGTTCGGGCGCGTACGCTTCGAGAGCGTCGTCGAAGGACAGCCCGCAGCCACTTACCCCACCGTCGTTAGATCGCTCGCTCTGGCGGTCTTCGGGGACGGAGGGGGGGGACGCCGATCCGCAACGCACCAGAGCGAGCGGTAGACTGAGTACCAGAACGAGGGCGCGGGTGAGAAGCACGATTGTGGCGAACGGACGGGAGCCTGGCATCCTTTAGGATTCCACGTGCAACACGT
>Ga0113563_10000124_pt1 | contig 29445 bp, 22 predicted proteins | sample Mud3Dept3metaG_FD_80117 | JGI IMG/M metagenome (GOLD analysis project Ga0113563, IMG submission 80117) | Freshwater wetland microbial communities from Ohio, USA, analyzing the effect of biotic and abiotic controls - Mud 3 Core 4 Depth 3... | ecosystem: Environmental > Aquatic > Freshwater >... | reverse complement strand
TCGGCGCAAGCGTCCCGTCCGCAGCGGAATTCGAGCAGGTGCTCTCGGCGTTGACCGCGCTGCACATCCGCGCCGAGTACCAGACCGGCGCCGATGTCGGAGATCTCGACAACGCGGCCTTCGTCCCCGAGCCGTCGCTGGTTTCGCTGGGGCTGGTCTCGTCCGCGATCCTGCTCGGGCTCCGCGGCCTCCGCGGGCGCCCTCCTCGCTGACCGCTCGAGCGGGCCTTCGGAGGGTTCGGTTCGATCGTGTCCAGTCTGTTGCGGGCACGGGACCGCGTCGTCGATTGCGCTACTCGATCCCGAAGCGCCTCATCTTCTTGTAGGTGCGCAATGCGCCGCGTGAACGCTCGCGAGAGAGAAGCCGTTGCGAATGCAGCCGAGTGCCGCCTGTTGGACGCTGCTGCAATCAACGAGACGCAAGTTCGCGTCACTTCATGGGCTTCTGACGCTTTGCCACAGTGAGGGTCGCCGGTTCAAATCCGGGCTCGCGCTCCAGGAATGACGAACGCCTCCGAGTGGTTGGCTCGGGGCGTTTCCGTCTGCGGGCGCAGCGAATTCAGCAGGAAGCTCGGCTCAGCGCCGAGTCACTTCACGTCCGGCCCGAGCGGCTTCCCGTCGACGATCTGGTCGAGATACTCGGACAGACCGTAGCCGGTCTTCCCGTCGCAGCGGTACTCCGTCATCCCCTCGGTGATGCGTGTCACCAACTCGGTGCCGTCTTCGCGCTTGCGGCGGTTGCGCAGCGGGATCATCGAGGTCACGCGGCCCTCGATGACGTACTCGCGCTCGTCCGTCTTTGCCCAGGCACGCAACTTCGTCTGGTACCAGTTCTCGTCCCACTCGCTCTCGATGCGTGCGTCTCGAATCAGTACGTACTCGCCGTTGCGCAGCACCATACCGCTGCGGCGCACCTGACCGTCTGCGCTGCCGATCAGCGAGATCATCACCGCGAAGTCGGCACCGAAGTTCATTGGCAGCCAGCGATACCAGGAGATGTTCTGCCAGTAGCGCGGACCCCACGACTTGTCGCGCAGGCCGAAGCCGTCGATCTCCCAGCGTTGCCCGCCGATCTCGAAGCTGCCGGTGCCGGCGATGTGTTGTTCGTAGTGTGCTTTGGCGAAGGACTTCTCCGGATCGATGGGGACGTCGGATCCGTCCTGCTGCACCGGCCGGCCGCCGTACATGGGGGCGACGCCGCGATAGTCGAGGTCGATCTTGGCGTCCACCAGCGGATTGTTCTTGAAGGCGCGCGACGGGTGCGCCATCTCCAGCGGATTGGTGAGCAGCAGCATCTTGCCGTCGTACGTCAGGCGCAGCCGCTTGAAAGGCTCGACTACCTGAATGCGCATGCCGCCGGCGTTGAGCTCGTGATTGTCGTCGATTCGCGGCCGGTTGAACATGAAGCCGACGCGGCCATCGGGCAGGTAGACGCAGGCCGACACCTCCGCGTGGCCTTCGTTCACGCGGTTGCCGATTCGAAACCAGCCGCCGATGTTCTGCGCCGGATCGAAGACATTGAAGTACATACTCTCGTTGTAGTTCTGCGCTTCGTCCGGCTCGTGGCAGTACTCGTCCTCGGGGTTGAGGATGACGCGAATGTCCTTCCCTTCGAGTTTCATCGGAAAGCTCTCCCTTCCAGCGTGGTCTCGGATGAATCGATCCGAGCGAGCCTATCCTGAGTGCGTGGGATCGGGAAGGGATGTCCCGGGTGAGCCAGGGAACGATCGTCAAGAACAAGTGGCCCGCCGCTGTGCTCTCGACGATCCGAAACGATCGACGCGAGAGCGACAGCCGACGGCCGGGGGGGCATTGCCTGGCGCTCCGAGACAAGGAGAGGATCTGCGAAGTCCAAGGCCGAGCTGACCACGCCTGAGACCCGGGCAGTATGTGTCGAGGCAGGCATTTCTACTTTGTATCGAGGAAAAATTCCGCCTATACCGCCTATGCTCGGATCCAGAATCGCTTGCAGGTCATGAGGTGGCATGTCTGGGGAAGTCGATACCCTGGCTGGCGACCGTCTCGTCGCCGAGGAGGAGCCCCGCTTCTTCTTCCTGTCGTCGTTGCTCGGCAAGCCCGTGATCGACGCCGACGGGGACTTCGTCGGCAACCTCAGTGATCTGGCCGTCTCAGTCTCCCCGACATTCCCGCCGGTCGTCGCGTTCGTTGTCCAGCGTGGACGCTGGGAGCGCTTCCCACTCACCGGCCGTTGGGCCGATGTGCAAGACATCGCCGGACCCAAGATCCGACTCAATGTACGCATCCGCGCCCTCACGCCGTCGAAGGTCGACGACTACGGCGAGATCCTGCTGCGCCAGACGCTGCTCGACAAGCAGATCGTCGACATGGCCGGCGCCAAGGTCGTGCGCGTCAACGACCTGCACTTCCTGAGGCTCGGGAGCAGCGAGCTACGGCTGGTGCACGTGGATGTCGGCACCCGTGGTCTCGTACGGCGTCTCGGCTGGGAGAGCGTGATTGACGGCTTGGTGCGGCGTCTGCGGCCGCAAGCGCGCTACTTGTCCGCCGAGCGACTGGTGCAGTGGCAGTATGTGCAGGCGATGTCGCTCGATGCGAACATCCACAATATTCGGCTGAGCGTCATGCAGAAGCAGCTCGCCGATCTGCATCCCGCCGACATCGCCGAGATTCTCACCGATCTCAATTCGCATCAGCGAGCGACGATGTTCCGTGCCCTCGATGCCGAGAAGGCGGCCGATGCGTTGGCCGAGGTCGAGGATCCGCGCATCCAGACTCAGTTGCTCGAAACTGTGTCACCCGACGAGGCCGCCGATATCCTCGAAGAGATGCCGCCTGATGAAGCGGCCGACCTGCTCGGCGAGCTGCCGCACGAGACATCGTCCGAACTTCTGCGCAAGATGGAAGTCGACGAGGCGGACGATGTGCGCGAACTACTGGCCTACGCACCCGACACCGCCGGCGGCATGATGACGACTGAATTCCTGGCGTTGCCGGTGGACAGCACCGTCGAGAACGCCTTCGCGCGTTTGCGCCAGGAAGCCCCCGAGGTCGAGGCGATCTACTACATCTTCATCATCAGCACCGACGGCCGGTTGGTCGGCGTACTCAATCTGCGTCAACTGATCATGGCGCAGCCGCAGGAGCTGGTGGCCGACATCATGATCTCCGACCCGGCGCGCGTGCACCATGGCGATAGCCGCGACAGTGTCGCCGCAATCGTGGGAAAGTACGATCTCCTGGCGCTCCCGGTGGTCGACGACGACGACATTCTGGTTGGCATGATCACCGTAGACGATGTCGTCAGTCACATCGCGAAGCAGGCATGGAAACGGAAGCTCGGGCGGTGACGGAATCGGCACGCTCGCGTTTGCAGCGCATGCGCTGGCGCAGTCGATCGGCCGAAGTGCGGAGGCGCAGCCAGCGCACGTGGTTTCGGCTGCGTATTCCGCCGCGGTTGGCTTTGCTGCTGTCGATCGTCGGTCCGGGGATCATTACCGCCAACGTCGACAACGACGCTGGCGGAATCGCAACCTATTCGATGGCCGGGGCGCAGTTCGGCTACACACTTCTATGGTCACTCATTCCGATCACTTTGGCCCTGGTCATCGTGCAGGAGATGTGTTCGCGCATGGGCGTCGTGACCGGCAAGGGCCTGGCCGATCTCATCCGCGAGCAGTTCGGCGTCAAAGCCACTTTTTACATCATGGTGGCGCTTCTCATTGCCAACTTTTCCAACACCGTTGCCGAATTTGCCGGCGTCGCGGCCGCGCTCGAGATCTTCGGTATCAGCAAGTACCTCTCGGTACCGTTGGCGGCGCTGTTCGTATGGTGGTTGATCGTTTACGGTACGTACCGCCGTGTCGAGCGGATGTTTCTCGTCGCCTGTCTCTTCTACCTCGCTTACCCGATTTCAGGCTTCATGGCGCGGCCGGCGTGGGATGTCGTCTTGAAGCAGACGGTGCTGCCACATCTGGAGTGGAGTAGCGCGTACAGCGTGATGTTGGTCGGCATCGTCGGTACGACGATTGCGCCGTGGATGCAGTTCTATCAACAGGCGGCGGTCGTGGAGAAGGGCATCAAGGTCTCCGACTACCGTTACGCCAGGTACGACACGATGTTTGGCTGCGCGGTGGCAGTGATCGTGGCCATGTTCATCATGGTGGCGTGCGCGGCGACACTGCATCAGCTAGGCGTGCGAGTCGAGTCGGCGCAGGACGCGGCGTTGGCGCTGCGTCCGCTGGCCGGTGAGTACTGCTCGGCGCTGTTTGCCTTCGGACTGTTCAACGCCTCGCTCTTCGCCGCCTCGGTGTTGCCGCTCGCGACAGCGTACTATGTGTGCGAAGGGTTCGGCTGGGAGACGGGAATCGATAAGAAGGTGCACGAAGCACCGCAATTCTTCGGGCTCTACACGGCGCTGATCGTGCTCGGCGCCGTCTTCGTCCTGATCCCCGGCTTCCCACTGCTGACGGTGATGTTCGTGTCGCAGGTCTTGAACGGGATGCTCCTGCCTGTAGTGCTGATCTTCATTCTGCTGCTGATCAACCGCCGCGACTTGATGGGCGATTTCGTCAACTCGCCGTTCTTCAACTTCGTCGCCTGGGGGGCGTCGATCGTCACCATCGCTCTCACGCTGGTGATGGTCGGGTCGCTGCTCCGGGGTTGGTGACAGCTGAACCGCCGGGCGGTCTGCTCGGCGCTGATGGGCACGACTGCGGGTAGCCGTCAGGGCCGGGCGAGTTCGTAGTCGGCGGGGTCGAAGTGGCGGGTGCGCAGTGCGTACTCTGCGGCGAGGCCTGGGAACAGCGAGTGGTTGCTGCCGTCCTTCGAGAGGTACCACGGGTGGCAGCCGGTGGACCAGACCATGTGCTTCATGCGGCCCTGGATGCTGGCGTTGTAGCGGTCCTGCACGCTCTGGCGGACGTCGACCCACTTGTAGCCCTCGCGGCGGAGCTTCTGGATCGCGCCGAGCGCGTGGGCGATCTGCGCCTCGGTGTAGATGAGCACCGAGGTGTGTCCCGGACCGGTGTTGGGGCCCATCAGGATGAACCAGTTCGGGAAGCCCGAGACGGTCATGCCCTTGTAGGCGACCGCACCGTCTCGCCATACTTCGTCGAGCTTGCGCCCACCGCGGCCGGTGATCGGAAAGGGCGCTGACGCGAGCCCGAGCGCGAATCCGGTGGCGAGCACGAGTGCGTCCAGCTCGTGGAGCCTGCCGTCCGCGGTCCGGATGCCTTCCGGCACGATTTCCTCGATCGGCTCCGTCACCAGCTCGACGTTCTCGCGCTCGAAGCTCGCCCAGTACTCGTCGGACACCAGGATGCGCTTGCAGCCGAACTGGAAATGCGGCGTCAGCTTCTCGCGGAGCAGCGGGTCCTTCACCTGCGCGCGAAGGTGCGCCATCGAAAGCCGCTCGCCGATCGCCGACAGGCGCGGCGCATCGAGGAAGATCATCGGTCCCCAGAACTCGCTCGTGAGGTACTGGAGGAAGCGGCTCGCGTGCAACAAGGCCGGGAAGCGCGCGTAGAGCCGTCGCGCGCGCTCCGAGTAGCGTTTGTCGCGCTTCGGCACGACCCACGCGGGCGTGCGCTGGAAGACGGCGAGTTGCGCGACCTGCGGCGCGATCGACGGCACCACCTGCACCGCGCTCGCGCCCGTGCCGATCACGCCGACGCGCTTGCCCGGGAGCTCGTAGGCGTGGTTCCAGCGCGCGGTGTGGAAGAGTTCGCCGCCGAAGCTCGGGAGTCCCTTGATGTCGGGCAGCGCCGGATCGACGAGGCCGCCGACGGCCGACACCACCACGCGCGCCGTGAAGCGGTCGCCCTTGTCCGTGGTGAGCGTCCAGTTGCCCTGCTTCTCGTCGAAGCGGGCCGCGATGATCGCGGTGCCGAGCCGCAGGTGCGAGCGCAGCTGCCACTTCTCGACGACGCCGAGCAGATGGTTCTGGATCTCCTCCGACGGTGAGAAACGATGCGTCCAGCCGGGGTTCTGCTCGAAGGAGAGCGAGTACGCGTGCGACGGCACGTCGCAGGCAGCACCCGGGTAGGTGTTGTCGCGCCAGGTGCCGCCGATCTCGCCGGCGCGCTCGAAGATCGTGAAGGAGTGGATGCCGGCCTTCGAGAGCTGGATGGCGGTCCCGATCCCCGCGAAACCGGCGCCGATGATCGCGATGGGAAACTCGGTGTGGGGGTCGGTCATCGGAGGCTCCTGGCGGCGGACGACGCCCCGCCTCGATACCGAGTCGCGGCGCCGCGCGCAGCCGCCCCGCCTCTGCGTTTCCGCCTACTTCGTGCAGGGGCCGATGGAATCGCCGTGGCGCAGATGCGCGTCCACCGCTGCCTCTCCCACCCAGATCGAATGCCGGTTGCTGGGATTGCCCGGCGGTACGTGGCAGATCTCCTGCTGCACTTCGCACGCATTCGTGGAGTCGATCGAAGCGCCATTCACCGCTGCATCGCATGCGTTGTCGTATGTCTCGCCGTCGCAGCCGCAGACCGGAGTGATGACGAGGGGGCAGACCTCGGGCCGCGGCGCGCAGAGGCCTGCGCCTCCGCAGTCGCCGATGTGCTTGCGGCAGAACGAACCCGGGTCGCAGTCCGATTCGAGGTTACAGACCACGGGAGCCGGCTCGCATTCCCCCTCGGCCTTCACCGAGACGCCGGCTCGGGAGGCCGCACACTCGTTCGAGTAGGTCTTCCCGTCACAGCCGCAAACCGGAGCAAAGTTCTCGGTGCAGATCTCCGGACGCGGGCTGCACACGCCATCGTTGTCGCCGCAGACACCCTGTCGCTTGCGGCAGAACTCGTCGTTCTGGCAGTCGTCGTTGCTCTGGCATTGCACCGGCGGAGCGTCACATGCCCCCGGTTGCCCGAGCGGGACACCCGCGGCACGCCGCTCGCAGTCGTTCGAGTAGGTCGTGCCGTCGCATCCACAGACCGGATTGATCTCGTCCGTGCAGACCTGGGGGATCTCCTCGCAGGTTCCGGCTGCAAACGCGTTGCAGCCGGCAGGCAGCTCGCAGAACTCGCCGTCGTTGCACGCGATGCCTTCTCGGCCGCCGCACTCGGGCGCGGGACATGCTCCCGGCTCCACGGCCCCAGCCTCGGCACAGCGCGCCTCGCAGCGGTTCACGTAGGTTCGACCGTCGCTGGCGCACACGGGCGCCAGCACCCCATCGCAGTCGCAGCGCTCGAGCGCGCTGATGCGCTTGCCGTAGTCCGTGAGGATCCTGGCCAGATACGGGAAGAGGTCTCCGCCCGATTCCGAGCACTTCGTGACGCCAAGGGACCCAACCGAAACCACGAGCAGCGCGAGTAGCGTGGAGGCGGCGTTGCGGCGCATCATGGGGTGGCCTCTCGGGTGGGGAGTTCTCACACCATAAGTCCGGAATGGAAGCTCAGTCAATCCCTTCGCGCAGCGTGTCGTCTTCGTGACACGGATCAGCGACTCGCGACGTCGGCCCTGCCCGCGTTCAGACGTGAGTGGCGCCGGCCGTAGCCGAAATAGATGGCGAGTCCGAGCGCCATCCAGACCAGGAGTCGCGCCCAGGTGTCGACGGGCAGGCCGACCATCAGGTAGCCACACGACAGTACGCCGGCGATCGGCACAAAGGGCACGAACGGCGCGCGGAACGGCCGGCGAATCTCGGGATCGGTGTAGCGGAGCACCAGCACGCCGCCGCAGACGATCGCGAACGCCAGCAGGGTGCCGATCGAGACCAGTTCGCCGAGCAGGCCGATCGGCAGCAACCCTGCGAACCCCATCGCGACGCCGCCGGTCAGCAGCGACGCCACCCACGGCGTGCGGTAGCGCGGGTGCACGTTGCCGAAGATCGGCGGCAGCAGGCCGTCACGCGCCATCGTGAATAGGATGCGCGGCTGGCCGAGCAGCATCACCAGGATCACCGACGAGAGCCCGGCGACGGCGCCGATCTTCACGATCGGGCGCAGCCACGCGAGACCCGGCCCCGCGGCGTCGATGCCGACGGCGATCGGGTCGGGCACGTCGAGCGCGTGGAAGTCGACGATGCCGGTCAGCACCAGCGCGACCGCGATGTAGAGCACCGTGCAGATCGCGAGCGAGCCGAGGATGCCGATCGGCATGTCGCGCTGTGGGTTCTTCACTTCCTGCGCGGCGGTCGATACCGCGTCGAAGCCGATGTAGGCGAAGAAGATCACGCCCGCGCCGCGCACCACACCGCCCCAGCCGAAGCGTCCGTCGCCCTCGGCGGGGGGGATGAAGGGAACCCAGTGGTCGGCGTTCACGTACAGCACACCGAACGCGATGAAGGCCAGGATCACCGTCATCTTGATTGCGACGATCACGTTGTTGAAGCGCGTCGATTCCCGGATGCCGATCACGAGCAGGATGGTGGCGAGTCCGACGATCACCATCGCGGGCACGTTCAGCACCGCGCCCGTCGAGGTCCAGCCCTCGGTGAAGATGCGCCACACGTTCCAGCCGGCGTCCGGCGACGCGGTGTGCGTGTAGGGCGCCGACGCCCAGCGCGCTGGAATCTCGATGCCGAAGTCTCTCAACAACGAGACCACGTAACCCGACCAGCCGACCGCGACGGTAGACGCCGCGAAGAGATACTCGAGGATCAGATCCCAGCCGATGATCCACGCGAACAGCTCGCCGAGCGTCGCGTAGCCGTAGGTGTAGGCCGAGCCCGCCATCGGGATCATCGCGGAGAACTCCGCGTAGCAGAGACCTGCAAACGCGCAGGCGATGCCAGCCAGGATGAACGAGTAGACGATCGCCGGGCCGGCGTACTTGGCCGCGGCTTGTCCCGTCAACACGAAGATCCCGGCCCCGATGATCGCTCCGATGCCGAGCGCGGTGAGATTCACGGGCCCGAGCACGCGGTGAAGGCTGCTCGAGGCGGCCTCGGCCTGGAGCTGAACGATCGGCTTGCGCCGAAAGAGACTCATGCACCCCCCAACGAGACGGGGCGCATCCTATCACCTGGAGCGGCGTGGAAGGTACAGATCCGTGACCGTTCCGGCGGCGACTTCGGCGGCGAGGCCGATGGTTTCGCCGAGTGTCGGGTGCGGGTGCACGGTGAGTGCGATGTCTTCGGCGTCGGCGCCGAGCTCGATCGCGAGCGCGCATTCTCCGATCAAGTCGCCGGCGTGCGGGCCGACGATGCCGGCGCCAACCAGCCTCTTGGTGTCCTTCGCGAACAGCAGCTTGGTCATTCCCTCGCTGCGACCCATGCCGAGCGCGCGCCCGCTCGCGGCCCACGGGAAGCGCGCGACATCCACTTCGATCTTCTGCGCGCGCGCATCGCTCTCGGTGACGCCGACCCACGCCACCTCGGGATCGGTGTACGCAACCGACGGGATCGCGCGCGCGTCGAAGGCGACGCGCAGATCGCACGCGGCCTCCGCGGCGGCCTTGCCCTCGTGGCTCGCCTTGTGCGCGAGCAGCGGCGCGCGCGCGACGTCGCCGATCGCAAAGACGTGCGGGAGATTCGTCGCCAGCCGTTCGTCCACTGCGACGAAGCCGCGCTCGCCGACGCGAATGCCCGCGGCTTCGGCGCCGATGCGGTCGCCATTGGGCCTGCGGCCGACGGCGACGAGCACGCGGTCGAAGAGATCTCCGGCGGGCGCCTTCTCGCCCTCGAACGCGACGAGCAGTCCGTCGGCGCGCGCTTCGACGGCCGTCACCTTCGTGCGCAGGTGGATCGCGGCGAGGCGCGGCTCGAGTCGCCGCTGCAGCGGGCGCACGAGATCCGGGTCGGGCCCCGGCATCAAGCGATCGAGTGCCTCGACGATCGTCACGTCTGCACCGAGCGCCTCGTACACCGTCGCGAGTTCGAGGCCGATGACGCCGCCTCCGACCACCAGCAGGCGCTGCGGAACGACGTCGAGCGCGAGCGCAGAGGTCGAATCGAGTACGCGCGGGTCGTCGGGGAAGTCGGGGAGCTGCACCGCACGCGACCCCGCGGCGACGATCGCGCGCGCGAACTCGATCGCGACGCTTCCCTCCGCGGTCGCGACGTCGAGCCGCTGCGGTCCCGCGAAGCTTCCCGTGCCGGTGACGACGCGCACGCCGCGCTGCTCCGCCATCTTGGCGAGCCCGCCGCCGAGCTGCGCGACGACCGCGTCCTTGCGCGCGCGCAGTTTCGCGAGGTCGAGCTTCGGCGCACCGAAATCCACGCCCGCTTCGGCGAGGTCGCGTGCCGCTGCCATCACCTCGGCCACGTGCAGCAGCGCCTTCGACGGGATACAGCCGACGTTGAGGCAGACGCCGCCGAGCGCGGGGTAGCGCTCGACGAGCACCACGCTTCGTCCGAGATCCGCCGCTCGGAACGCGGCGCTGTAGCCGCCGGGCCCGGCGCCGAGCACGACGACGTCGGCGCGCAGATCTGCCATCAGAGCAGGATGCGCCGCAGGTCGGCGAGCAGAGCGGCGAGCCGGCCGGTGAAACGCGCGCCGTCGGCGCCGTCGATCACGCGGTGGTCGTAGGAGAGCGAGAGCGGGAGGATGCGGCGCGGGACGAAGGCGCCGTCTCGCCACACCGGCTTCCACTCCATGCGCGAGACGCCGAGGATCGCGACTTCGGGATGGTTCACGATCGGCGTGAAGCGCGTGCCGCCGATGCCTCCGAGACTGGAGATGCTGAACGAGCCGCCCTGCAACTGCTCGGGTCGCAGTCGCCGCGCGCGCGCCTTCTCGGAGAGTTGCTGCAGCTCGGCGGCCAGCTCGAAGAGGCTCTTTCGATCGGCGTCGCGCACGACGGGAACGACGAGTCCGTGCTCCGTGTCCACTGCGACGCCGATGTGGAAGTAGCGCTTGACGATCAGGTTCTCGCCGCTGCGATCGAGCGACGCGTTGAAGTGCGGGAACTCCTGCAGCGCCTTCACCACCGCCTTCACCAGGAACGGCAGGAAGGTGAGCTTCGTGCCGCGCGCTTCCGCTTCGGCGCGGTGGTCCTGACGGAAGCTCTCCAGCTCGGTGACGTCGGCGTCGTCGAACTGCGTCACGTGCGGGACGGTGACCCAGCTCCGATGCAGGTTCGCCGACGCGACGCGTCGCACGCGGTTCAGCGCCTCGCTCTGGACGGGGCCGAACTTGGCGAAGTCGACGTCCACGGGCGCTGCGACGTGGACGCCCGCGATCGGCACCGACGCCCCGCCGCCGCCCTGCGCGATCAGCGCCTTCACGTAGCCCTGCACGTCTTCTTCGAGGATGCGGCCCTTGGGTCCGCGGCCCGGGACGAGCGCGAGGTCGACGCCGAGTTCGCGCGCTAGCCGCCGTACCGAGGGACCGGCGTGCGCGGCGGGATGCGGCGCATCCACCGTGTACGGCGCGAGATCGGCGGAGGAGGGAGCGTCCTGCGGACTCGCGTCTGGACTGGCAGACGCCGGCGCTTCCACAGCGGGAGTCGCGGGCTCGATGCCTTCGCCCACTCCTTCCACTTCGAGCAGCGCGATCGGGGTGCCTTCGCGCACCACGTCCCCGACACCGACGAGCAGCTTGCGCACCACGCCCGCGACGGGCGACGGGATCTCCATCGTCGCCTTGTCGCTCTCGAGCACCAGCAGCGACTGCTCCGCGGCGACGCGGTCGCCCGCCTTCACGAGCAGCTCGATCACTTCGACGCCGTCGAAGTCGCCGATGTCCGGGAGCTTGATCTCGCGTTCGGCCATCGAGGCTAGCTCCGCATCGGGTTCGGTTTGGCCGGGTCGATCTTGAAGCGCTCGATCGCCTGGCTGACGGTGGCGGGCGACACGACGCCGCCATCCGCGAGAGACTTCAGCGCCGCGACGGCGACGAAGAAGCGGTTCACCTCGAAGAAGTGGCGCAGCCGTTCGCGGCGATCGGAGCGGCCGAAGCCGTCGGTGCCGAGCACGCGATAGGGACCCGGTACGAAGGGACGGATCTGGTCGGCGTACGCCTTCACCCAGTCCGTTGCGGCGATCACCGGACCGGGTCGCGCGCCGAGCTGTTCCTCGACGAAACTCCTGCGCTGCGGCTCTCCGGGGTGCAGCAGGTTCCAGCGCTCGACGTCGAGTGCGTCGCGGCGCAGCTCCGTGAAGCTGGTCGCGCTCCAGACGTCGGCGTGTACGCCGAACTCGTCGCGCAACAACTCGGCAGCGGCGAGCACTTCGCGCAGGATCGAGCCGCTGCCGAGCAGTTGCACGCGCGGCGCCGCCTGGTCTTGCGCGTCGCGCAGCCGGTAGAGCCCGCGCAGGATGCCGTCGCGACTGCCCTCGAGCATCGGCGGATGCACGTAGTTCTCGTTCATCATCGTGATGTAGTAGAAGACGTCTTCCTGGCGGCGCAGCATCCTGTCGAGCCCCTCGTGCACGATCACCGCCAGCTCGTAGCCGTAGGCGGGGTCGTACGCGACGCAGTTCGGGATCGACGAGACCCAGAGCTGGCTGTGGCCGTCCTGGTGCTGGAGACCTTCGCCCGAGAGCGTCGTGCGGCCGGCCGTGCCCGCCATCAGGAAGCCGCGCGTGCGCGAATCGGCCGCGGCCCAGAACAGGTCGCCGACGCGCTGCACGCCGAACATCGAATAGAACGCGTAGAACGGAATCATCGGCACGCCGTTGTTGGCGTAGCTGGTGCCGGCTGCGATCCACGACGAAATCGCGCCTGCCTCGCAGATGCCTTCCTGGAGCACCTGGCCCTGCAGGTCTTCGCGGTACCACATCACCTGGTCGTGATCGACGGGCTCGTAGAGCTGGCCTTCGGCGGCGTAGATGCCGAGCTGCCGGAACAGGCCCTCCATGCCGAAGGTGCGCGCTTCGTCGGGGACGATCGGCACCACGCGGCGGCCGAGTTCCGGGTCGCGCAGCAGCGCGGAGAGGATCCGCACATACGCCATCGTGGTGGAGTACTCGCGATCGCCGGAACCTTCGAGCAGCTTTGCGAAGATCGAGAGATCGGGGACCGCGAGCGGCGGCACGTTGGTGCGACGTGCAGGGACGTAGCCGCCGAGCGCCTTGCGGCGCTCGTGCATGTAACGCATCTCGGGCGCGTCGTCGGACGGCTTGTAGAAGGGCGCTTCGGCGATGCGATCGTCGGGGATCGGGATCCGGTAGCGATCGCGAAACGCCGCGAGTGACTTCTCCGCCAGCTTCTTCTGCTGGTGGCTGATGTTCATGCCTTCGCCGGATTCCCCCATGCCGTAGCCCTTCACCGTCTTGGCGAGGATCACGGTGGGCTGGCCGCTGTGCGCCACGGCGGCCGCGTAGGCCGCGTAGATCTTCTGTGGATCGTGACCGCCGCGATCGAGCTGCCAGATCTCGTCGTCGGTGAGGTTCTCCACCATCGCGAGCAGCTCCGGGTGCGTTCCAAAGAAGTGTTCGCGCGTGTAGGCGCCGCCTCGCACTTTGTAACTCTGGTAGTCGCCGTCCACGGCCTCTTGCATGCGCTCGACGAGCAGGCCCTTCTTGTCCTTCGCGAACAGCGCATCCCAGCGCCCGCCCCAGATCACCTTCAACACGTTCCAGCCGGCGCCGCGGAAGGTACCTTCGAGTTCCTGGATGATCTTGCCGTTGCCGCGCACGGGGCCGTCGAGGCGCTGCAAGTTGCAGTTCACCACGAAGATCAGGTTGTCGAGCTTCTCGCGGGCGGCGAGCGCGATCGCTCCGAGCGACTCGGGCTCGTCGGTCTCGCCGTCGCCCAGGAATACCCACACCTTGCGATCGCCCGCGCCCTGGATGCCGCGGTGGTGCAGGTAGCGGAGGAAGCGCGCTTGGTAGATGCCCATGATGGGTCCGAGGCCCATCGAGACGGTCGGGAACTGCCAGAACGTCGGCATCAGCCAGGGGTGCGGATAGGACGAGAGCCCGCGCCCATCCACTTCGCGCCGGAAGTTGCGGAGCTGCTCTTCGCTGAGCCGACCTTCGAGATAGGCGCGCGCGTAGATGCCGGGCGACGAGTGTCCCTGGATGTAGACGAGGTCGCCCGCGTGGCCATCCTGCGCCGCACGGAAGAAGTGGTTCATGCCGACATCGTAAAGCGTCGCGGCGGACGCGAAGCTGGCGATGTGCCCACCGAGTCCAGCACTCTCGCGGTTGGCCTGCACCACCATCGCGAGCGCGTTCCAGCGCACCAGCGAGCGGATCCGGTGTTCGAGCCCGGGCTCGCCCGGCATCGTCGGCTGCTGGCTCGCGGGGATCGTGTTGACGTAGGCCGTCGTGGCGGAGTACGGCAGGTTCACGCCCGAGCGGCGCGCCTGGTCGATCATCCGCTCGAGCAGGTAGTGGGCGCGCTCGGGGCCCTCGTTGGCGAGTACCGAAGCCAGCGAGTCGAGCCATTCCCGCGTCTCGTTGCTGTCGCGGTCCGGGTTCCGGTCGGCCATTCAGACCCCTCCGGTGCTGCGCAACCTGTCGAAGTCCGCATCGGCGTGATAGGACGATCGCGTGAGCGGAGAAGCTGCCGCCAGCAGAAAGCCCTTTTCGCGGGCGGCGGCGGCGTAGCGGTCGAACTCCGCCGGATCGACCCAACGCGCGACGGCGATATGACGGAGCGTAGGCTGGAGGTACTGCCCGATCGTGACGAAATCGACGCCGGCGCCGCGCAGGTCGTCGAGCACCGCGAGCACCTCCTCCTCGCGCTCGCCGAGCCCGACCATGATGCCGGACTTGGTGAAGACGCCGGGCGCCAGCGGCTTCACGCGCGCCAGCAGATCCAGCGAGTGGCGGTAGCTCGCGCCGGGTCGCACTTCGCGATAGAGGCGCGGGACGGTCTCGAGGTTGTGGTTGTAGACGTCGGGCCGCGCTGCGGCGACGGTCTCGATCGCGCCGGGTTTGTGGCGGAAGTCGGGCGTAAGCACTTCGATCGTGGCGGAGAAGTCGCGCCGGCGCAGCGCTTCGATGCACGCGACGAAATGCGACGCGCCGCCGTCTTCGAGATCGTCGCGATCGACCGATGTGATCACCACGTGGCGTAGCTCGAGCGCTGCGATCGCCGCGGCGAGGCGCTCCGGCTCGTCCGCGTCGACCGCCCCGGGCCTGCCCGTCTTCACGTTGCAGAAGCTGCATGCGCGCGTGCAGACGTCGCCGAGGATCATCACCGTTGCGTGGCGCCGGGCCCAGCACTCGCCGCGATTCGGGCAGGCCGCTTCTTCGCAGACGGTGTGGAGTCGGTGTTCACGCAGCTTGCTGCGCGTCTCGACGAAGCCCGGCGACGGGGCGAGGCGCACCCGCAACCACGGCGGCTTGCGAGCGGCTTCGCCGCGCGCGCCGATGGGTTCGATGCGGGTTCGTGAGCGTCGCGGCTCCAACGGAATCTCCAAGCGCGGTGCGCGCAGACTACCCCTCTCCCTTGGGGATGCCCGCGCGCGCTGCGGCTCCCTCGAGCGGAGGCAACCAGCGCGGGAACAGCACCACCAACAACAACGCGCCGACGCCGGCGACGAGATACGGCGCCGCCGCGCCACCGCGATCGAGCAGCCAACCCGCGAGCAGGCTCGAGGCCATCCCGCCGATTCCGACGGCGACGGTGCCGAGCAGCGATTGCGCCGTGGAGCGCAGTTGCGGGGGTACCACCGCATCCACGTAGAGCGGCGCGCCGAGATTCAGTCCCATCACGACGACGGCGTGCAGCATCTGCACCGGGTAGAGCAGCGGCAGCGACTCGATCGTGCCGCACAGCAGCCAGCGCGCGCTGCCGGCGAAGAGGCCGATCGCGAGCAGTCCGCGCGCCCCGAGCCGTCGCACGAGGCTGCCGAGTCCGGCGATCAGCAGCGTCTCCGGCACCAGCATGAAGAGCCACATGTCGCGCACGCTCTCGAGATCGCCGCCGCGCTGGCGCACCAGGATCGGGAAGAGTTCCATCGGGCCGTTGACGAATAGGAACGCGAGCGTGCAGAGGGTGAGGAGTCGCACGAAGCGCGGGTTGCGCAGCAGGACCTTCCATTCGCCGCGTGCTGCGCGCAGCGCGACGGCGCCGCGGTTCGGGATCGCGAGGGCCGCCGCCGCGGCGATCGCCGAGAGCGCCGCCGCGGTCGGGAACAGCAAGCCGAGCGCGGGTTCGGTGGGACCGCCGGGCGGCGCCACGAGTCCGTGCGACGCCTGGTAGGCGTCGAGCGCCGCCGGGAACGCGAACATCGACGCGGCGAAGCCGACGGTGCCGAACGCGCGCACCCACCCGAAGGCGTGTGGATGATCTTCGAGCGCGGACAGACTCACCGAGAGCAGCATCGGAACCACCGCGCGCGCGAACACCGCGAAGAGCGCGGTCGCGGCGAGGATCGAAGCGAAGCCGTGCGCGCGGCCGATCGCGAGCAAGCCTACCGCCGTGCCCAGCGAGATCGCGACGAGCGATCGCGCGCGCAACCCACTGCGATCGGCGAGCACGCCCCAGATCGGCTGCGCGAGGATCCCGACCGCGGGCATCACCGCGAACACCGCGCCGACTTGTGCGCCGGAGAGCTGTGCGTTCTCCCGCAGGTAGAGCGCGAGGTAGGGCAACGAGAGCCCGAACGGCGCCATGCCGAGCGCCCAGTACGCCGCAAGCGGCAAACCGCGCCGCGCGAGAGCAGGCGCGGGCGCGCCCACTACTTGCCCTGGAAGACGGGTTTGCGCTTGTCGAGGAACGCCTGCACGCCCTCGCGGTAGTCATCGCTCTCGAAGCAGGCATGGATCGAGTCGCGGACGCGGGTCTGGTCGCGCGCCGACGCGTCGCGGCCGAGTTCGCGGATCACGAGCTTCACGCTGCGCAGTGTGAGCGGCGCGTTCTCGGCGATCTGCGCGGCCACTTCGCGTACGCGCGCATCGAGCCGCGCCTTCGGCACGACCTCGTTCACGAGGCCGCGCGCGAGGGCTTCGCCGGCCGTGAAGCGACGCGCGGTGAACAGCACTTCCTTGGCCGTCGAGGGACCCACGAGTCGCAGCAATGCGTCGATGCCGGCGGCGTGGTAGCCGAGCCCGAGCCGGGCGGCGGGGATCGCGAACTGCGCGTCGTCCGCGGCGATCCGCAGGTCTGCGGTCAGCGCGACGGCCATGCCGCCGCCGACGCAAAATCCGTGGATCGCGGCGACGACGGGCTTGCCCACGCCGGCGAGCGCGGCGAAGGCGGTCGCGGTGGTGTCCTCGTAGAACTGGGCTGCGTTCGCGCCGGTGCGCGTGCTGGCGAACTCGGAGATGTCGGCGCCGGACACGAAGGCGACGTCGCCGGCGCCGCGCAGACCGATCACGCGAACGGACGGGTCGGCGTCGAGCGCCGCGGCGAGAGCGGGAATCGCCTGCCACATCTCCAGCGACACGGCATTGAGACGCTCGGGATGGTCGAAGACCAGCCAAGCGAGCGACGACTCCTTCGACACGTGCACACGTCCGCCCACGGCCGCGGCAGGGTAGCCGAGCGAAGTCCATCAGCTAGCGTCGCTCCCTCTCGACGGCGAAGGGGAGACTGATGCGCGAGTGGCTTCGCGACGTGCTCGCACGCCGCCCCGGTTGGATGAACGCGCTGCTCGGGTTCTGCGCGTACATGACTTTCCTCTACCTGCCGTTCGATTTCTTCGTGAAGCCGATCGCGCGCGACGAGGAAGTCTGGTTCGGGGTCGTGCTGACGGGCTTCGCCGCGAAGGCGACCGAGCCGCTGCACTGGGCGCTCTACGCGGCGGGCAGCTACGGCTTCTGGCGCATGCGACCCTGGATGTGGCCATGGGCGGCGCTGTACACGGCGCAGGTGGCGATCGCGATGGCGGTGTGGCCGCTGCTCGAGGTCGGCGGCGCGAAGGGTCTGCTGATGGGCGCCGTCTCGTTCATTCCGTTCGCGGCGCTCAGCGTCGCGTTGTGGAACGCGCGCGATCGCTTCCAGGCGCCGCGGCGTCCGCTGCGCGAGCGCTATGGCGAGTGGGCGCTCGTCACCGGCGCGTCGTCGGGGATCGGGGCCGCGTTTGCGCGGGCGCTGGCGCGCGAGGGCTTCTCGCTGGTGCTCTGCGCGCGCCGCCGCGAGCGGCTCGACGCGCTCGCCGCCGAGGTCGCGAAGGAATGCGCGGTGGCGACGCGCGTCGTGCCGGTCGATCTCGCGGCGCCCGAGGGCGCCGAGCGGCTCACCGCAGGAGTCGCGGATCTGGAGATCGCCGTACTCGTCAACAATGCTGGCTTTGGCAGCGCGGGCCGCTTCGAGCTTCAAGACGAGCAGCGGCTCGTCGAGATGATCCAGGTTCACTGCACGGCGCCGCTCGTGCTCGCACGCCGACTGCTGCCGAAGATGCGTTCGCGTGGGCGCGGCGCGGTCGTGTTCACCGGCTCGCTCGCCGCGAAGCAGCCGATGCCGCTGCATGCGACCTACGCCGCAACCAAGGCGTTCGTGGAACTGCTGGGCGAGGGACTCTGGGCGGAGCTGCGCGGCAGCGGCGTCGACGTACTGGTGGTCGAGCCGGGAACGACGACGACCGAGTTCCAGGCAGTTGCCGGCGAGTTGCCGCACGAGGGCGAGACGCCGGAGCGCGTCGTCGCGGTGGCGCTCGAGCGCCTCGGCGAGCAACCGTCGGTGGCGATCGGCTGGTGGCGCTGGCTGCGCGGCAACCTGGGGATGCGCCTGTTGCCGCGATCCCTGCTGGCTCGTGTCGCGCAGGGAGCGATCGAGAAGCAGACGCCGCCGTCGCTGCGCTGACGACTTCGGTCGTGACTGCAAAATCGTCCCGATCGCGGTCCTGAAAGCAGAGCGCCCGCGGGGGATTCCTCCGCGGGCGCTCTCAGTTCAGGCGATCAGGGATCAGGCGGCGCGGGCGGAGCGCTTGCCGACCTGGGAGAGGCGTTTCTGGAGGCACGTCGGGCACATCCCGTGACTCACTGCGGCCGCGTGAGCGTGACCCACGCGGGCCTTCTGCGCTCGCGGGGCGATCTGCCGATTGCACCAGGCACATACCACCATGACATCTAGTAGGTGGTCGATACCCGAGGTAGGTGGCGCTCAACCCTGAAATAAAATGCAGAGCGCGCGAATTGGCGCGCAGCGAGCGCCGGATCCCGTGGTGGAGCTGGGGGGAATCGAACCCCCGACCTCTTGAATGCCATTCAAGCGCTCTCCCAACTGAGCTACAGCCCCGACGGGTCGCGCAACCTATCGCCGCGCCTTTGGGCTGTAAAGAGTGATCTGGGGCGCGCTCGCGGCGCACCTGGTTCCTGCAAACTCGCGGTGGTGCCGAACCCTCGTCATGGTATGTTCGGCCGCCCGCCCGCCGGAGTGGCGGAACTGGCATACGCAGGGCACTCAAAATGCCCCGGTCCTTGCGGCCTTGTGGGTTCGAATCCCACCTCCGGCACCAATGTCCGGTCCTCGTTGTCATCGAGCTGGTTTCAGATCGAGTGCGAGATGGCATCGAGCTGGGCGTGGTCGCTGGAAGCGCAGCGTGCGCACGAATAGCGCGCACGAGGTTCCGTCCAAGCGGGCGCTCTACCACTCGAGCCAATGCGACGCAGATGCGTCGCAACTACAAGAAGGAGATCGTCGCATGTTGCCCGTCGCTCGGAAGGCCGGCCAGATCGCGCTGTTGGCCCTGGTCGCTTCGATCCTATGGACCGCCTCCGCGTCGGCACAGACGCGTGAGTTCGTCGGCAAGCTGGATTCGGTGAGCGAGAAGAAGGTGATCGTCGACAACCGCAAGGGCGACAAGATCTCGTTCGCCAAGACCGACGAGACGGTCGTCCAGGGCGAAGGCAAGACGAAGTGGGATGAGCTGAAGAAGAACGATTGGGTCACCATCGACTGGATGATGAAGGACAACCCGCGCAAGGCGTACAAGGTGACCGTGATCCCGCCGCGCGAGGAGGCCGGAGAAGACGCCCAATAGGCGTCACGGTCGATTCTGTCAGCGGGGCTCTCTGCGCGAGCAGCGGGCCCCGCTCCGTTTCCGCACTCGTTCCCGCACTCCTCCAATTCCCGCGTAGCGAGCCAACGGCGAGCGGCGAGGTTCATCGGGCCTGCTCATGGCGAGCAATCGGCTGTTCGATAGGCTCCGGCAAATGCCTCGCAAGCCGCCTCTTCGGCCCGATCAATTCGACCGCTACAAGCGTCATCTGGCGCTGCCCGAGTTCGGCGTCGAGGCGCAGCAGAAGCTGCTCGCTTCGCGCGTGCTGCTGATCGGCGCGGGGGGACTCGGTTGCCCGCTTGCGCAGTACCTCGCGGCGGCGGGAGTCGGCACGCTCGGCATCGTCGACTACGACGTGGTCGACGCCTCGAACCTGCAGCGTCAGGTGCTCTACGGCACGCGCGATGTCGGGCGACCCAAGGTGGAAGTCGCGCGCGAGCGCATCCTGGCGCTCAACCCCGACGTCAAGGTGGAAGCGCACGGCGTGCGGCTGTCGTCCGAGAACGCGCTTGCGATCTTCGCCGACTACGACGTGGTCGTGGACGGCACCGACAACTTCCCGACCCGCTACCTCGCGAACGACGCCTGCGTGCTGCTCGGCAAGCCGAACGTGCACGGCTCGATCTTCCGCTTCGAAGGCCAGGCGACCGTCTTCGATGCGCGTCGCGGTCCCTGCTACCGCTGTCTCTATCCCGAACCGCCGCCGCCCGGATCGGTGCCCTCGTGCGCCGAGGGAGGTGTGCTCGGTGTGCTCCCGGGCATCGTGGCGATGATCCAGGCGACCGAGACCGTGAAGCTGCTCACGGGACTCGGCGCACCGCTGATCGGCCGACTGCTCCTCTACGATGCGCTGGAGATGAGTTTCCGCGAGTTCAGCCTGCGCAAGGACCCGTCGTGCCCGATTTGCGGCGAGGCGCCGAGCATCACCGCGCTGATCGACTACGAAGGCTTCTGCGGGATGCCTGCGCACGACCGCGACGAGGCGCCCGTGCGCGAGCGCAGCGCCACGGACGTCGCGGCGATGCGCTCGCGCGGCGACACCTTCCTGTTCCTCGACGTGCGCGAGCCACGCGAGTTCGAGACCGCGCGCATCGAAGGCACGCAACTGGTGCCGCTCATGACCGTTGCGGCGCGCGCCGAAGAGTTCGCGGAGTGGAGGCACGGCACCGTGGTCGTGCATTGTCACAAGGGCGCACGCAGCGCCAAGGCCTGCAAGACGCTCGCGCAGCACGGCTTCACCGATGTCTGGAATCTCACGGGTGGCATCGAGGCCTGGTCTCTCACGGTCGATCCGGACGTGCCGCGCTACTAGCGCGCTGGTGAGGAGGAGAGTCCAACATGAAGAAGCCGGTGATCCCGAATCCGTTGGAGCGCAGATACCTGATCGAGCGCGACGCGGCGCCCGAGGCGTCGCTGCGGCTGGCCGAGACGTATCTTGCGGAGGGTCGCGGCTGGGAGGCGATCGTGTTCCTGCAGAAGGCGGGCGCGCACGACCGCCTCGCGGCGCTGCGCGAGGAGGCGGTCGTGGCGGGCGACTTCTTCCTGGTGAGAGAACTCACGCGCGTACTCGGCGACGAGTTGCCGGCCGCCCAGTGGCGCACCACTTCGGAAGCAGCGGCCGCCGCCGGGAAGGAACGCTACGCGGCTTCGGCGCATCGCATGGCCGAACGCGCGGAGCATCGATCGTGACGCTCAAGAGTTTCGTCGTACGCGGGCTCGCCAAGGAGCTGGAGGAGGACCTGAACAAGTTCCTCGCCGCCCGGCCGGGCATCGAGATCGTCCACATGGGGCAGAGCGAGTCGGGCGACCACATCAGCGTGGTCCTGATCTTCGACGAGCCCCTCCCGCTGGTCTGAATCGCCGCTTTGCCTTCCGACGCGAGCCCCGCGGAACCCGCCGCAGCGATCGCCGTCGTGAACGCTCGCTCCCACAACCTGCGCGGGGTTTCGTGCAGTGTGCCACTGCGCCGACTGACGGCGATCACGGGCGTCTCCGGCTCCGGCAAGTCGACGCTCGCATTCGACACGCTCTACGCCGAGGGCCAGCGGCGCTATGTCGCGTCGCTCTCGACCTACGCGCGCCAGTTCCTCGAGCGTCTGCCGCGACCGGACGTGGACTCGATCGGGCATCTGCCTCCGGCGATCGCGATCGAACAGCGCAACCGCGTCACCAACGCGCGATCGACGGTGGGCACCGCGACCGAAGTGCTCGACCTGCTGCGCCTGCTCTACGCCAAGATCGGCGAGACGCGTTGCCCGGACTGCGATCTGCGCGCACTGCCCGGTGACGCCGAGGCGGTGGCCCATCGCATCCTCGCGCGCTTCGAGGGCAAGCGCGTCTCGATCGCGACGCCGCTGCCCGAGGCGAAGCGCAGCGCTTCGGCGGCGCTGCGCGAGCGCCTGCTCGTCGATGGCTACACGCGCCTGCTCGACGCGGCTGGCCAGGTCGCCGAACTCGACGAGCTCTCGGCGCGCGAGTTCGCCCGGCGCCGCGACGAATGGCTCGTGCTCGTCGATCGCCTGGCGCTGCGCGGCGAGGCCGAACGCGGCCGACTCGTCGAGGCGGTGGCGGCTGCGTTCGCGCGCAGTGACGGCGAAGTACTCGTCGTGGTCGAGAGCGGCGAACGCGCGCGCTTTCGCGAGGGCTTCGCGTGCGACGGCTGCGGGCGTCGCTTCCCGGCGCCGGAGCCGGCGCGCTTCTCGTTCAACAGTCCGCTCGGCGCCTGCGAGACCTGCCAGGGATTCGGCCGCGTAGCGGCGATCGACCTCGCGCGCGTGATCCCCGACCCCTCGCGCTCGCTCGACGGTGGCGCGATCGCTCCCTTCACGACACCGATGGGCCGCGCACTCCAGAAGGATCTGCTCGTCGCGTGCAAGCGGCTGCGCATCCCGACGAAGCGGGCGTGGAGCGAACTCGACGAGGAACAGCGCGGTCTCGTCGTTGCCGGTGACGAGGCCAGCGGCGGCGACTGGTACGGTGTGCGCGGCTTCTTCGAGTACCTGGAGAAGAAACGCTACAAGGTGCAGGCGCGCGTGTTGATCGCGCGCTACCGGCGCTTCGATTCGTGTCCGGATTGCAGCGGCATGAGGCTGCGCCGCGACGCGCTCGCGGTGTTCGTGGCGGGGCGCCACATCGGCGACGCGACGCGCATGACGATCGCCGAGCTTCATGCATGGCTCGACGCGCTGGCAGTTCATGACCCAGCGGGCCAGGCGCATGGCGCCCTGCTCGATGATCCGGAGGGCCAGGCGCATGGCGCCCTGCTGGCACCGGCACAACTCGCGCTCGCAGGCCGGCTGCTCGACGCGCTGCGCGCGCGCGTTCGCACCGCGCACGAAGTCGGCCTCGGCTACCTCGCGCTCGACCGCCAGATGCGCACGCTCTCCGGCGGCGAGGCGCAGCGCATCCAGCTCGCGACGGCGCTCGGTGGTACGCTCACGGCCACGCTGTACGTGCTCGACGAGCCGTCGGTCGGCCTGCACGCCCGCGACGTCGCCAAGCTGCTCGCCGTGCTGCGCGCGATCCGCGACCAGGGCAATACGGTGGTCGTCGTCGAGCACGCCCCCGAGATCATTGCGGCCGCCGACCACGTGATCGACCTCGGTCCCGGCGCCGGTCGTCTCGGCGGGAGGCTGCTCGTCGAGGGAACCGTGGCGGCGGTGCGCGCGACACCCGAGTCGCTCACCGGGCGCGTGCTGCGCGGCGACTTCGCGACGCGGCCCCGTCCGCGCCGGCGCGCGCGCGGCAAGTTGCGCATCGTCGGCGCGCGCGCCCACAACTTGAAGAACGTGACGGTCGAGATCCCGCTCGGGCAGCTGGTGTGCGTGACGGGCGTCTCGGGTGCGGGCAAGTCCAGCCTGGTGCGCTCGGTGTTGGTGGGTCATCTGCAGGGCGATCCCGATCGCGGCGAATGCGATGCGATCGAGGGACGCGGGGCGATCGCCGAGGTCGTGATGGTCGAGCCGACGCCGCCGGTGCGCAGCCCGCGCTCCAATCCGGCGACGCTGTCGAAGGCGTTCGACGGCATTCGCAAGCGCTTCGCCGCGACGCGCGAGGCGCGTGATCTTGGCGTCGACGCCGGCTGGTTCTCGTTCAACCGCCCCGGCGGTCGCTGCGAAGCGTGTGAGGGCGCCGGCGAGGTCGTCGTCGAGATGCATTTCCTCGACGACCTGCGTGTGCCCTGCGACCACTGCAACGGCGCCCGCTATCGGCCCGAGGCGCGGCGCGTGCGTCTTGCGGGTCGCTCGATCGTCGACGTGCTCGAGATGACGCTCGACGAGGCGACGGTCTTCTTTGCGGAACACGCCGAGATCGTCGAACGCTTGCGTCCCTACGTGCGGGTCGGGCTCGGCTACCTGACGCTCGGCCAGCCGCTCTCGACGCTCTCGGGCGGCGAGAGCCAGCGCCTGCGCATCGCGGCGGCGCTCGGCGAAGAGCGCGCTCGCGCGCTCTATGTGCTCGACGAGCCGACCACGGGTCTGCATCCCGCCGACGTCGAGGTGTTGCTGTCATGCCTCGATGAGTTGCTCGACGCCGGCAGCTCCGTCGTCGTCGTCGAACACAACCTCGATGTCGTGCGCCGCGCCGACTGGGTGATCGACATCGGCCCGGAAGGCGGACCGGGCGGCGGCCGCGTAGTCGCGGTCGGCACGCCCGCGGCGATCGCGCGCGGGGCGGATTCGGTGACGGGCGCCGCGCTGCGCGGCGACTTCGATCCCGCCGCCAGCCCGCGCGGGTAGCAGCCGCCGTGTCCGAACGCGCCGCGCCGCGCCGCCCGCACCTGCACGACAGGCTGCTGCTGGCGGTGAAGCTGCACTTGATCCTGGGATGAGGCTCACGCGACTACGGCTCGATGAGCTTCGCTTTTGCGAATCCGGGGCTCCGCCGCGCCCTGCGGGCGAGGAACGCGAGCGCCGCGCACGCGAGGCCGGCCGCGGCGGCGGCATTCGGCTCGGGCGTGAGCTGGATCTGGAGAGCGCCGGTCCCGCCGGGCGTGCTGCGCTGCACCTGGACGAGGAGTGGCACGTTCCGCTGCACGGGCACCGACACACCATTCGTGCCGCAGGCGATCTCCGTCTCGAGGCTGGCGCAGGTCTGTGTTTGGGGCCAGACGGAGACCACTGTCGAGTAGCCCGAGGCGCTCGTCGCAATCTGTGCCGTGCCGGACGCCGATGGCAAATAGGAGAACCACACCGAGCGATCGCCCGCGCCGCAGGCGGAGACGGGATCGCTCGGCGCGTTGGTGGCGAACGAGACGTCCAGACTCTCCGAGCCGTCCAGGTTCGAAGCGCCTGAGCAGACATCGTTGGCGAGCAGGTGCAGCGTCGCTTGCGCGACGTTGCCGACATCGTCGCGCACATAGACGACGACGTCGTCGCCGAGGGCCAGTGCGGCGCTTGCGTCCAGGTTGGGGTCGGACGTCCAGGCCGTAGCCGGTGTGTTCTCGCCCACCCGTCCCATCGCCCATTCGAGCGTTTCCGAGAGCGCGTCACGCGCCGGCACGACGAGTTCGGTGGAGAAGCTCAGCTGATCGACGAAGAGGGTCGGCGGCGCGTAGTCGATGACCACCGTCGTCGAGCCGATGGGCGAAGTCGTGCTGTCGTCGCCGACGACCCGTGAGCGCAGCTCGATGCTGCGCTCGCCTTGCCAGGCGAAGCTGCGATCGCGGATCACGAGATCGCCCGTTGCAGCGTATGGGCGCCAGGTACCGCCTGCCGTGCGCCACGCATGTTCGAGGGGGCGGGCGCCATCCAGGGTCGGTAGCTCGACGTGCACCGTCGGTAGCCCCGCACTGTCGCCGGCGAGAAGCGCGGCGCGGAGCTCGGACGGCGTCGGCAGAACCAGCGTGGTCGACAGCGGTTGCGGTGTCGGTGCGGGCGGATTGATGGTTGGCGGAATCCCCCCGAGCGAACCAGAGACGGCGAGAAAGTCATCACTCGCGGTGGTGACGCGTGACACGGCGACGTTTTGGAGGCTGAACCCGCTGAACTCCGAAACCAGAACGGTTCCCGCGTCGGCCCCGAGGGTGCTGAAGACGACGTCGACGATGGTCCCGGCGAGCACGTCGAGATCCGCGGCGTTCACGGCGGCATAGCGCGCGTCGAGCACCGCGACCGCCGGGTTGGCGACGGTGAGCGCCGAGCGCGTCGTCTCGAGGCGCACCGGCAGCCCGGCATCGCGGCGCGTGCCGAGCTGCGACCCGATGGCAACGTCGGCGGTGAGGGTCAGCGCGGGGGTGGGGGTACCCGCCGACACGGTGTCCACATCGATCTGCAGACCGTCGAACGCGGCGCTCAGATGTGGCGACGGGTCGGTGCCCGTACCCACCGTGAAGCGGATGGCTTGCTGCGGACGAACGACGAAGCGCAGCTCTGCATCGGCGGCGGCGAGCGGCACGCCGAGCAGATCGTCGAGCACGTCGCGGCGGACGAACGCGGCTCGGGCGGCGTCGAGGGTGAGACACATTCCCCCCGATGCGACCATGTGATGTCCTGCGAGGTCGAGAGCGGATCGGGAGACCCCGACGAGCAGATCGTCCGCGGGCTCCGGAATACCCAGGAACATGCCGGCGGGTGGCAGGGCGAACGTCCCACGTGACGTGGTCGGGAGCGCGAGAGGCGGCGCTGACAAGTCCGGCGCGGTCAGTGCTGCCACGCAAGGGTGCGACTCGGACACGAGCGCGGCGGAGCGGGTCAGGGGGTCGGCGTCGGAGTTGAAGCCGGTGACGACGCCCAACGACAGGCCGCTGCTCCGCAGCTGCACGTAGCCGCCCGGCACGATGCGCGTCTCGACGGCGCTGCCGGTGCTTGCAGAGAAACCGGTGAGTGCCAGCGCAGGCAGGTCGACCAAGGCGGCGAGCTCCTGCGGCGCGGGCAAGAGACTGGTGATGACGGCATTCAAGGCGGGCGAAACCCCATCGATCTTCCAATTGGCCGCCAGCGAGTCGAGAAACTGGGTGACGATGGTGGCGAGGTTGCTGACGGCGGCGCAGCCGGAGTAGGTGACGTCGCTCAGGTTGACGTCGTTGATCTGGTTGATCCCTGCGGCAAAGACGCCCGTTGTCGGATCGATTGACAGCCCGATGTCCGCATCAACGGACATCGTGCCGACGCTGAGGGACAGCGTGCATGCGCCAAGAATGGGGTCATCGATCGGAACCGATGAACTGCTCGACGCGGCGATGCTCAGGCCGAGGGTCTGGGCATTCGTCACCGTCGCCTGAAAGCCGCCCGGCTTGAGATTGACGTCGATGAAGCAGCCTGGACTGCAGGCGCCCTGCGTCGTGTAACAGATGTCCGCACCCCCAAGGGATTGCTGGCCAACGCAGACACCTTGGCTGAACTCGTCGGCGACGACCATCGGCAGGACGCTGGTGATCTTCTGAAATCCGGCCTGGGAGAGCCGGATCTGCGCGCCACCCTCCAGTGTTTGGGTCGGCGGCAAGCCGCCTGGCGGCAAGGGCGTGCCGGTGCCGGGTACTCCCAGCCCGATGTCGGAGCAGGCGCATAGGCAGAGGGCAAGGAGAAGGCTGCGCCGCACGAGTTGCCGGCACGCGTGTCGCGCGGTGAGGATCGTCATGACGGCCCCATCCTACTCCCACCCGTGCATCAGACCGCACAACATTCACATCCCGACGACTCCAAACAGGGAAGATTTCACCTCATTGAGACCTGCCAATCGCAACGGCTGCCGCAGCGGGAACTGTGGCCCGCGCCGATCGTCACTTCAGGCTGTTCGCCATGAACCGCAAGATGTCGAACCGCGTGATGGCGCCGACGACCTTGCCGTCCTCGACCACGATGAGGCGGCGGAAGTTGCTGCGCAGGAACACTCCCGTCGCGTACGAGATGTTCATGTCGGGCGGGATCGTGACCACCTTGTCGGTCATGTACTGCGACACCTTGCCGTGCCTCGCCTCATCCCCGCCCTCGGTGGTCAAGACCTTGAGGCAGTCGAGCTCGGTCAGGATGCCGACCAGCTTCCCTGCGGCACTCACGACCGGCGCGCCCGTGACACGCTGCCTGATCAGGAATCGCGCGGCGTCGAGGATCGGCATGTCCGGCGGCACGGTGGGGACGTGCGTGTCCATGTGCTCGCGGACCTTCGCTAGCTGGGGCATCTCGGTTCCTCCCGTTCCTTTCATAGTACACGCGGGTCAGCCCAGCGTCCCCCGAAGCGTCTGTCGGCAGTTCGCGTCGAGAGCACGCACGCGCACCAGACGAAGCAATCTTGGCGGAAGCGGACGGGAATCGAACCCGCCGAAGCCGTGTCGCCACGGCTTCCTCCGGATTTGAAGTCCGGGGCCGGCACCAGCGCGACGAACGCTTCCGCTTCGAGTCTACCCGACGCTCTCGGCGAGCGAAGGTTCCCGTGCGCGTCGCGAAAAAAGCATGCACGCCTGCTCCCGTTGCGCGCGCACCGGCGTAGACTGCGCGTGTGACTGCGTACTCGCTCCCCGAAGCCGCGCGCTTCTTCGGCATCACGCCCGCGAGGTTGCGTTACTTGGAGCGCAACGCACTGGTGCGCCCGAGTGCGGGGGAAGCCGATGCGCCGGCATTCGGCTTTCGCGATCTCGTCTGCATCAAGGCGATCCTGGTGCTGCTCGACCACGGCGTGCCGCTGCGGCGGATCCGCCGCACCGTCGAAGCGGTGCGTGAGCGCATTCCCGAGTTGGATCGGCCGGTGGCGCAACTGCGGGTCTGGATCGACGGCTCGGACCGCGTCGTGGTGCGCTACGGCGAGGCGCTCTACGAGCCATCCGGGCAGATGGTGATCGACTTCGCGCTCTCCCCCGCGCGCCCCGACGACGTGGCGCCGCTGCGAAAGCCCGATGTCGCCGACACCGAACCCGATCCCGAGACGGCGCTCGAGTGGTTCGAGCGCGGCTGTCGTCTCGATGCGCGTCCCGAGACCTTCGACCAGGCGGCCGACGCCTACCGCCGCGCGCTCGCCGCGGATCCCGATTTCGCCGACGCGCACTGCAACCTCGGCGCGATCTACCACCAGCGCGACCAGCGCGACGCGGCGCGCGCCTGCTACGAGGAAGCGCTGCGTTGCGATGCGCTGCACGTCGAGGCGAACCTGAATCTCGCCGGAATCCTGGAAGAGGAGAACCGCTGCGAGGCGGCGCTCTCCCATTACAAGGCGGCGCTGCGCGCGGACCCGCTGCGCACCGACGCCCACCTCGCGACGGCGCTGCTCTACGAAAAGCTCGGCCTGCGCCGCCGCGCCCGCGAACACTGGCGCCGCTACTTGCAGTGCGCGCCGGCCGGAGCCTGGGCGGAGATCGCAAAGAAGCGCGTCGAAGAAGCGGACTAGAGGCCAGGAGCCTGATCCACGATGCGACTTCGAGGTTGGCGCGGAGGCGTGCGCTCGTCGGACCTGCTTGGGATCGTTGCTGCGAGGCGCGCGGGCGGTGGACTCGTCCGAAACGTCCTCGGCGGACGGAGGCCAGCGGCTTCGCGGCGAGAGTTGGCAGACCGCCTGCGGATTGTTTCGGCCGAGTCCCCCGCCCGCGCTGGGCTTCCCGCCTCTTTTTCAGGAACGGAAGTCCCGAAACAGATTGCAAGTAGCGGGGGCGGGGCGTTCGGCCAGAACAATCCGCAGGCGGTCGTCAGCGTTCGGCGCGAAGCTGCGACGCCCGTCCGCCGAGGACGTTCTGGACGAACGTCACGCCCCCGCGCCT
>Ga0113563_10000123_pt1 | contig 29625 bp, 25 predicted proteins | sample Mud3Dept3metaG_FD_80117 | JGI IMG/M metagenome (GOLD analysis project Ga0113563, IMG submission 80117) | Freshwater wetland microbial communities from Ohio, USA, analyzing the effect of biotic and abiotic controls - Mud 3 Core 4 Depth 3... | ecosystem: Environmental > Aquatic > Freshwater >... | reverse complement strand
TGAGAGCTTCCACCATTTTGAATTATCGTGAGTAGGTTTCACGCCACGCCCCACGCATCAGGTGCTGCAAACCACCCTTCTCAATCCATCCGGCATAGCGGCCGTGGGCTGTTTCTTCCTGGGTGCTGGGGGCCCCAAGGCCAGAGCACCTCTCGGCCGTTATGACGGTCCTCCATTCATAGCGACTGGCCACCCGTGACTGAAGGGGTACGCATTTGAGTAGATTTTAGTGGTTTTTAATGTAAAACCGTTTTATCATAGCTCACCAATATCCTAATAAATTATATTGCTTGGAGCAAGAATCTGCCATAGATGATTACAGATTAATTGAAAACCGCATCCGGGCTAAGACCATGTAACCCTTCAGTCACGGGTGGCCGGAACAAGTTTTGTTGTGGCCTGGGGGCTCGGGCGGTGCGCGCCGGAAGCATCGGCCGGGATAGGTAGAGATTCGAAGAAAACACTCCTTATCCGCAATGGAAGGCGGGAGGCCTTCGTTCCCGCCCCCTCCACGAAGAAATTACCGCCTCATGATTCCAAGCGAGCCGTCCGGGCCCCCAGGCCAGGGGACCTCTTAACCGAGCGCCGGTTTTTCATTCATAGCGCGCGGCCCCCGTGACTGAAGTTACAATACCATCTCTTCTTTTCTTGACGGACATATAAAAATAAGATATTTTAAGTTTCAAATCGCCAAGTTTGATCATTCGTCAGGGGCAAATAACCGAGAGGACATCAGGGTAGACAAAAGTGGGGGAACGAAACGAGCTCATAACCCAAAGAATCAATAAAATCGAAGAATTAAAGAAAGAAGGGATCCGGCTTTTCCCGAACACGTTTCGGGTCACCCAGGCCCTCGGCGATATTCAAACCCGCTACGGCGGGGTCGCCGAGGAAGACCTCCAGAAATTGGAGGAGGTTTTCTCCGTCGCCGGGAGGCTCCTTCGCCTCAACAACTTTGGTAAAGCGGCCTTCGGTCATATTCAGGATCGGACCGGGCGAATTCAGGCTTATTTTCGCCGCGACCAGCTTTCCGAAAGCAACCGGATCGTTTTCAAACGCCTGGACATCGGGGACATCGTGGGCATTCGCGGGAAACTCTTCCGGACGAAGACCGGGGAGCTAACCCTGATGGCCCAAGAAGTGGAACTGCTGACCAAATCCCTCCGCCCGCTGCCAGAGAAATGGCATGGGCTCGCCGACCAGGAAACCCGTTACCGACAGCGGTATGTAGACCTGATCGTCAATGCCCATTCACGCGAGGTCTTCCTGACCCGCAGCCGCATCGTCGCCTATCTACGGAATTTCCTGACCCAAAAAGGTTTCCTCGAGGTCGAAACCCCGATGATGCACCCCATTCCCGGGGGGGCCACGGCCCGACCCTTCAAGACCCACCACAACGCCCTCGACTTAGACCTCTATTTGCGTGTGGCTCCGGAATTATATCTGAAGCGGCTTTTGGTGGGCGGCTTCGAGCGCGTCTTCGAGGTGAACCGCAGCTTCCGCAACGAAGGACTTTCCACCCAGCATAATCCGGAGTTCACCATGCTGGAGTTCTACCAGGCTTACGCCACCTACCGCGACCTGATCGAGATCTCCGAAGAGACGATCGTCGCGCTGACCCGGGAAATCAAAGGAACCCTGAAGATCGAATACCAGGGGAAGAACCTGGATTTTACCCCTCCCTGGAGGCGCCTGACCTTGAAGGAAAGCCTCCTTCTCCACGGAGAACTCAAGGAAAGCGATCTCCTGGAACGTCAAAAAGTGATCGATTACGCCAAACGACTGGAGGTTGAGGTGAAGGGGGACGAGCCGCTCGGGAAACTTTATGTGGAGATTTTCGAGGCGGTTGTGGAACCCCATTTGATTCAGCCCACCTTCATCACCGAGTACCCGATTGAAGACTCTCCGCTCGCCCGCAGGAACGACCTCGACCCCCGGATCGTAGATCGTTTCGAGCTTTACATCTGCGGGCGGGAGATCGCCAACGCCTTCTCCGAACTGAACGATCCGCTGGACCAGCGGAACCGGTTTGAAAAACAGGCTGAGGCCAAAATTAGGGAGGAAGGCGAAACCGGGTTTGTCGACGAGGATTTCCTGAGGGCCCTGGAATACGGCATGCCTCCCGCGGCCGGCGAGGGGATCGGCATCGACCGCCTGGTTATGATCCTGACGAATTCCCCCTCGATCCGGGATGTGATCCTTTTTCCGCACCTGCGGCCGGAGCCCCCTGAGAAAATCCAGTCCCTCGTTGCCGACGAGGAGGGATCCGCGGGCGAAGCCGCCCCGGGGAAAGAAGCCGGCCGGTAAACGATGCGGTATGAACTTTATATCAGCCTGCGCTACCTCAAGGCGAAGCGGAAGCAGGTCTTCATTTCCATCATCACCCTCCTTTCCATGGCCGGCGTAGCGCTCGGCGTCATGGCGCTGATCATTGTCCTTTCGGTCATGAGCGGTTTCGAAGAGGATTTGAAGAAGAAAATCCTGGGAACGAATGCGCACCTGGTTGTTCTGCAGCAGGGCGGCGCCCTGCGCGACTACCCGGAGATCCTGAAAAAGGTGGAGGAGACAAAGGGAGTCGCGGCCGCGACCCCGTTCATTTTCACCCAGGCGATGCTCACTTCGGAGAACAATGTGCAAGGAATCGTCCTCCGGGGGATCGACCCGGCGACGGCCGGGAAAGTCATCAACATCGAGAGCACGCTGAAGAAGGGATCCATGGCCGGCCTGCGGAAGGAAGAAGAGGAGGGCCAACCGGGGATTTTTATCGGAAAAGAGCTGGCCCAGACCCTGGGGGTGATGCTGAATGATACGGTGATCCTGGTCTCTCCCGTGGGGGCCCTGGCCCCCATGGGGGGGGGTCCGCCCATGAAGAAATTCCGCGTCTCCGGGATCTTCGACACCGGCATGTACGAGTACGATACTTCCATGGCCTACATTTCCCTGAGAAGCGCCCAGAAGTTCCTGGCCATGGGCGATACGGTTTCCGGGCTGGAGGTAAAAGTCGACGATATTTATGCCGTCAAGAAAATCGGGGACCGCATCCGCAAAGACCTGGGCTTTCCTTTCTGGACCAAGGACTGGATGCAGATGAACCGCAGCCTCTTCGCGGCCTTGAAGTTAGAGCGGATCGTGATGTTCATCATCCTGGTCCTCATCGTCTTGGTCGCCGCCTTCGGTATCGTCAGCACCCTGATCATGGTGGTAATGGAGAAGACCAAGGATATCGCGATCTTGAAATCCATGGGGGCTACGGCTCGATCGGTCATGCGCATCTTTATCTTCGAAGGGCTGATCATCGGCTGCGTAGGCACGCTCGTCGGGCTGTTCGGGGGGTACCTCGTCTGCTCGCTTCTGGCCAAGTATCAGTTCATCACCCTCCCCAGCGACGTGTATTATATTTCCCGGCTGCCCGTAAAGATGAACATCCTGGATTTCATTCTCGTCGCCGTGTCCGCCCTGGGGATCAGCTTCATCGCGACCCTTTATCCTTCCTGGCAGGCTTCGCGTCTGGATCCGGCCGAAGCCCTGCGCTACGAATAGACAGAGGGATTGGCATGCCTGGTTTTTTGGAAAGTCTGCTTTCCGGAAGCAAACAGGAAAAGGAGATCCGGGAGTTGCAGGAGAAAATTCTGCAAAACCGGAAGAACTACCACCTGCTGGTGAAATTGGGCGATCTTCTGGAAAAGAAGGGCCGGAGGGAAGACGCCCTGGAGGCCTATCGGGAAGCTTCCGAGCGGTTCAGCCAAGGCGGTTTTCTGATCCAGGCCATCGCCGTAACCAAGATCCTTCTCCGCCTGGCTCCCGGACAGAGCCAAATTCAGGAGCGGCTTGCCGCTCTTTACGCAGAGAGGGGCATTTCCGCGCGGGAGGAGCCCGGAGGGGGGGAAAACCCGATTTTTCCGGTCACCCCCCTTTTTTCGGATTTAAAAAAAGAGGAATTCGTCCGCCTGCTGCCGAAAATCCGGGTCCGGTATTTTTCTGCGGGATCGTTCGTCTGCCGGCAGGGAGAACCGGGCGATTCGCTTTTCATCATCAGTCGCGGCAAGGTGGGCGTTTTCCGGGAAGATGCCCCAAAGGGGAAAGTTTTCCTGAACACCCTTCGGGAAGGGGATTTTTTCGGGGAGTTCGCTTTCTTTTCCCAATCTCCCCGGAGCGCCACGGCGGAGGCGCTGGAGGAGACCGAGATCCTGGAAATTTCGAAAGTCGACCTTGAAGAAATCGTCCGGGAATTTCCCGGGGTTTCCCGGGTTCTTGGGTCTTTCTATAAGGACCGGGTGGCGGACACGCTGGTGGCCACCTCGGCGCTCTTTACCTCATTTTCCGCCGCTGAAAGGAAAAGGCTCCTGCAGATGTTCCTGCCACAGGATTTTCCGGCGGGGGCCCTGATCCTGGAAGAGGGCCGGCCGGGGGATTCCCTTTACCTGATTAAAAAGGGAGAGGTGGAGGTCTTTACCAGGGACGTTCTGGGGAATCCGCTGCCGCTGGCCCGCCTGCGGGAAGGGGATTTTTTCGGCGAGATCGCGCTGGTCACCGGCCGTCCGCGGACCGCCTCGGTGAAGGCGCGGCAGGCCGTGGAGCTTTTGCGGCTGCAGAGGGAAGACTTTAACCGAATCCTCAACACCCATCCGGAGATTCTCGGGATCCTAGAAGAATCTTTGCGCTACCGGCTGGGGAAAAAACTGATGGCGCTGGGCGTGTTCCGGGACAGTCCCGGGAAGGAGCGATTTTTCTGAACCCCTTTTCTCCGAATCTGAATCGGCCCCTCTTCGAGATCGAAGGTCTGAAGAAATCTTTTATCCTGGGTAAGGAGCGGAAGATCATCGAGGTCCTCAAGGGGATCGATCTGACCATCCACCCCGGAGAGATGATGGCTGTGGAAGGCGCCTCGGGGGCGGGGAAGAGCACTCTCCTGCACATTCTGGGGACGCTTGACCGGGCCACGGAAGGGATCATCCGCTTCCAGGGAACGGACCTTTTCGGCCGAAGCGATTCGGATCTGGCCGATATCCGTAACCGGCATATCGGCTTCGTCTTCCAGTTTCACCATCTGCTCCCGGAGTTCAGCGCCGTTGAAAACACCATGATGCCGGCCCTGATCCAGGGACGGAGTCGGGAAGAAGCGGGGAAGAAGGCGGAGCGCCTCCTGGAGGACCTGGGGCTTGGAGACCGCCTGCTGCACAAGCCGGGCGAGCTTTCCGGCGGCGAACAGCAACGCGTTGCCGTGGCCCGAGCCCTCATGCTGGCCCCCCGGATCATTCTGGCCGACGAGCCGACGGGAAATTTAGACACCCAAACCGGCGAGGAAGTGCATAGCCGCCTCTGCCAGATCAACCGGGACCTCGGCATCACCCTCATCATCGTGACCCACAACCCCGCCCTGGCCTCGCGCATGACCCGGCGGGTGCTGCTGGTCGACGGAAAGCTTTATGAAAATCACTGAAGGCGCCGGCGTAGAAACGGGAATAGAAGAAGAACCGGCAGCGCTGTTTTCCTTGCGGGAAGAGCGGGGGAACAGCCGGGTCCTGCGGAAGGCAGGTGGGCCGGGCGTCTTAGGGGCCGCTCAGATTTTCAGAGCTTTGTTCCTCTTAGCCCTGTTTTCCGCGATTGGCGGAGGAGGGGAAACCCGGGCCCAAACTCAAACCGTGGCCAGGGTAGCCGTGCTTCCCTTTCGCATTTATGCCCTGGAGGCGGAGAAAACGCAGGCCTGGGCCTGGACGAAGATTATTCTGCCGGCGATCACCGCGGATCTGAGCAGGGATGAACGGGTGGTGCTGGTTCCGGAGGACCGGGTCGAGCAGGCTCTCAAAAAAGCCGGAAACCCGGAAATCGATGAAACGGTCGCCAGAGAAATCGGACGGGAGATTGACGCCGATTTCGTGATCCTCGGATCCCTTACCCAGATCGACGGGGCGATTAGCGTCGACGCCCGGGTTGTGGATCCCGATCAGCCCGGAATCCAGGCCTCCGCCTTCGGCCAGGCGGGAAAACCGGAGGAGTTGCCCGAAGTGATGACCCGGGTCAGCCGGGAAATCCGGGTCAAGGCTCTGAGGGAAGAGCTCATCACCCACATCGGGATCGAAGGGACCCGCGCTATCGAGGAGAGCGCCGTGCGGGCTGTGGTGAAAATGAAACCGGGGGACGTTCTCTCCCCCCGCGCCCTGCGGGAGGACGTGAAATCGATTTATCAACTGGGCTATTTCCAGGACGTGCGCGCGGAGAAGAGGGACTGGGGAAGGGGAAAGGCGATCTTCTTCGTTGTGGAGGAGAAACCGGTAATCCGCGAGATCAAGTTTTCGGGAAACAAGGCCCTTAAAACGAGCGATCTCTTAGAGGCCATTGATCTGCGGACCAAGACGATTTTGAACCTCAATGCCATCAAGGAGAACGAGAACAAGATCCTGAAAAAATACCGGGAGGAGGCCTATTACAACGCCGAGGTGGCCTCCGCGCTGGAAACGCCCCGCAAGGGAGACGTGGTCGTGCAGTTCAAGATCAAGGAGGGAGCCAAGGTCCGCATCCGGAAAATCGGTTTTTTGGGCAACCTGCACTTCTCCGACAGCACCCTGAAGGGCCTCCTTCCGGAGACCCGGGAGGAGAACTGGCTTTCCTGGATCCTGAAAACCGGGATTTATAAGGAGGAGATCCTGGAGAGGGATTTGGATGCCATTCTGGCCTTCTATTTTACGAAGGGGTTCCTGGAGGTGAAGGTCGGGAAACCTCAGGTTCAGTTTGCGCCCACGGGGATCATCATCGAGATCCCCATCGACGAAGGCCGGCAATTCAGAATCGCCAAAGTGGATATCCAGGGGGACCTCATCGCCCCGAAACAGGAACTCCTGGATCTGGTGAGAGTTCAGGTCGGCGAAATCATGAACCGGGAAAGGGTCCGGGACTCGGTGACCCGATTGACCGAGCGTTATGCGGACCAGGGATACGCCTTCGTCGACGTGAATCCGATTACGGTTCCGCATCCCCAGAAGAACATCGCCGACATCACCTTCGATATCCGCCAGGGGAGCAAAGTCTTCTTTGAGCGGATCACGGTTTCGGGGAACGTGAAAACCCGGGACAAGGTCATCCGGAGGGAACTGAGCATTCTGGAAGGAGAACTGTACAGCCTGACCGCCCTGAAGAGGAGCCGGGACGCCCTGAACGCGCTGGGGTATTTCAAAGAAGCCAACATCAACACCAAGAAAGGGAGCGGCGACGACAAGATGGTCGCCGAAATTCAGGTCGAGGAGGCCCCGACCGGGGCTTTCAGCGTCGGAGCCGGTTACAGTTCCATCGACAAGCTCATGGCCATCTTCTCGGTGAGCCAGACCAACCTTTTCGGCCGGGGCCAGAAACTTTTTCTTTCGGCCCAGCTCGGGAGCATCTCCCAGTATTACAATGTGGGGTTTACGGACCCTTATCTGTTTGACACCCCGCTTTCCTTCACCTTCGATCTCTACAACACCAAACGGGATTACACCGATTATGTTGTGGCCCGGCTCGGCGGGGCGGTTCGTTTCGGATATCCCATCTTCGAACTGGTCCGCGGATTTTTGGGGTACAAATACGAAAAAGACGATGTAACCGACATCGTTCCCAATGCCTCGCAGACCATCAAGGACGCGGCGGGTATTTCCACCACGAGCATGATAAGTCTCTCGGTCCGGCGCGACACCCGCAACCATTATTTTGACCCCACCGCCGGATCGGACCTCATCGGCCTGGTCGATTTCGCCGGCGGGCCCCTGGGCGGAAGCAACTATTTTTCCCGGTACGGGGCCGAGGGCAGGTATTTCTATACCCCCATCCGTTGGCTGACGATTATGACCCGGGCGCGCATCGGCTATATTCAGGCCTTTGAGGGAAAGGAAATTCCCCTGCAGGAACGCTACCGCTTGGGGGGGATGAGCACGGTTCGGGGTTTTGAGGCCTGGTCGATCGGGCCGAAAGCGGAGAACGGGGAAGTCATCGGCGGAGACAAGGAGTTGCTTTTTAACTTTGAGCTGGTCTTCCCCATCGCTCAGGAGATTAAGCTGAAAGGGGTTCTTTTCTTCGACGCCGGGAATGCCTGGGATGTGGGCGAACCTTACAGTCTGACCGATCTGCGGACGAGCGCCGGCTTTGGCCTGCGCTGGGTTTCCCCGGTGGGGCCCATACGGGTAGAATGGGGATATAATTTGAACCCGAAGCCGGGCGAAAAAGAGTCGGCCTGGGATTTCGCCATCGGGACCTTCTTTTAAAGAGAAACTCGACATTTTTTTGTTCGACCTTGTCCCTTTACGGTAGAATAAACCTGTCGGATTCGTGGAATGAAATTTGCAAAAATCAAAATGCAAATTGCTCTCGGGCATTTTTATTTTTGAGATTATTATTAGATGTCGGCTGGTTGTATGGATTGGGGACGGATCTCAAAAAGGACCGACTGTGATAAAATTACAACAGAAAAATGGGAATTCCCGTTTTTTCACCAGGAGCGGATGAGCGAAACAGTTGTTTTGAAAATGCCGTAAGGAGAGGAAAGGGATGAAAAAGATAGCAGTTTTGGCTGGATTGGCGTTCTTGGGGATGAGCATGGGCTCGATGGGCTGGGCGGCGGAAGCGATCAAGATCGCTTACGTGGATATGCAGAAAGCCCTCAATTCGTGCGAGGCGGGAAAAGAAGCCAAGAAGATGATGACCGAAGAGGTCAGCAAAATAGAAAAATCCTTCCTGGCCAAGCAGCGCGAACTGGAAAAGCTGAAAGAGGAGCTGGAAAAGAAGGGCGCCGTGCTCAGCGAAAGCGTCCGCCGGGAAAAGGAAAAGGAATACCAGAGCAGGTTGCGCGACATGCAGCGCCTGCAGCGGGATTATGAAGAAGACATGCGCCGCAAGGACCGGGAGTACACGGACCGGATCCTGCGCGAATTGGAGCAGATCGTCAAGAAGCTGGGCGAAGAGGGAAAATACACGATGATCCTGGAACGCAACCAGCCGACCCTGGTTTACATTTCCGGCACCCTCGAGATCACCGACGAGGTCATCAAAATCGCGGACCGGAATTACAAGAAGAAATGATCCCCGGCGACTCCTTAGAGGTTGGAAAGAAAGCGACCCTCGCCGAGCTGGCCGCCCTGGTGGGCGGAACGGTGGAGGGGGACGGAACGCTCGAAATCGTCGGCCTCGCCAGCCTGGAGGACGCAGGGGAAGGGCAGGTCAGCTTTCTGACCGATCTGAAACAGGCGTCCCGCTTGGAAAAGACCCGGGCTTCCGCGCTTATCGTTCCGCCCGGCCTCCCATCGTTTCCGCGGCCGCTGATCCGGACCGCGAACCCTTATGCGGCTTACGCCAGAGTTCAGACTTTTTTCTCTTCGCGGCCCCGGAAGCCCTCCGGGATCGACCCGCGGGCCCTTATCGGCGACGGGGCGGAGATCGGCGAAGAAGTCTCCATCTACCCATTTGTGTTTGTCGGGCCCAGGGCTCGGATCGGAAAAAGGGTCGTGCTCTACCCGGGCGTTTATGTCGGCGAGGACGCCATCATCGGGGAAGAGACGGTTCTGTATCCGAACGTGGCGGTCATGGACCGCTGCCGGGTGGGCAAAGGGGTCATCGTTCACGGGGGGACCGTCATCGGGAGCGACGGTTTCGGCTTTGCGCCGGATCAGGGCGGGTACGTCAAAATCCCTCAGGTGGGAATCGTCGAGATCGAAGACGATGTGGAAATCGGAGCCAACTGCGCCATCGACCGGGCGGCAATGGGGAAAACCATAATCCGCAAGGGGGTGAAGACCGACAACCTTGTTCAAATCGGCCATAATGTGGTAATCGGCGAGAATACCGTGCTGGTCGCCCAGGTGGGGATCGCCGGAAGCACGGAAATCGGCAAGTGGGTCGCCCTGGGGGGGCAGGCGGGCGTCGTGGGGCATATCAAAATCGGAGATCGGGTCCGGGTGGGGGCGCAATCGGGCGTCGCCCGCGATGTCAATCCCGGGGAAATTCTTTCGGGAGCCCCTGCCTTCCCCCATCGGGAGTGGCTGCGGGCGCAAGCCCTCTTTCCCCGGCTGCCGGAAATCAGAAGGGGTCTGAGCGCCCTGGAAAAGCGCGTCGCCGATTTGGAAAAGAAACTCGGGCAGACCGAGGAGCCGGCAAAGGAGGAGTAGCGGCCCTCCATCCCGGGCTTGAGCGCGATTTCCGGGAGCCGCAGCGCAGCGAAGGAGTCCGCCTTGGATATTCATTCCCAAGCCATTGTTCACCCAGGGGCCGAATTGGGTTCCGGGATTAAAATCGGAGCGTTCAGCACGATCGGCGAGCACGTTCGGATCGGGCCGGGCACGGTCATCGGTTCGCATGTTGTCGTCGATGGCTGGACCGAAATCGGCGAGCGCTGCCGCATTTTCCCCTTTTCCTCCATCGGCGGCGACCCCCAGGCAATCCGTTACCGGGGCGAACCGACCCGCCTCAAGCTGGGAACGGGCAATGTCATTCGGGAGTTCGTAACCATTAACCGAGGGACCCCGGAAGGGGGAGGGATAACGGTAGTCGGGAATGAAAACCTGGTCATGGCCTACTCGCACATCGCCCATGACTGCCATATCGGCAACCGGGTAATTCTCGCGAACAGTTCGACCCTGGCCGGACACATCACCGTGGAAGATTGCGCCATCGTCGGCGGGGTCGTGGCCATTCATCAGTTTGCCCGGATCGGCTGTTATGCGATCATCGGCGGGCAATCGGCCATCCCCCAGGACATTCCCCCCTACATGACGGCTTCGGGAAACCGCGCCAAGCTTTACGGCCTGAACCTGGTCGGTTTGAAGCGGCATGGCTTCCCCGAGGCAACGATCGCCGCCCTGAAGCAGGCCTACCGGCTTATTTTCCGCTCCCACCTGCCCCTGCGCAAGGCAATTGAAAAGGTTCAGCAGGAAGTCCCTGATCTTCCGGAAATTCGTCATTTGCTGGAATTTCTGCAGAGCTCCAAACGAGGCATCTGCCGGTGAAACCCGTCGTCGGACTGATTGCCGGAAACGGGAAATTTCCCATCCTTCTGGGACGGAGTATCCGCAGGGAAGGCCGGCGGGTCGTGGCCGCCGCTCATGCCGGGGAAACGCGCAAAGACCTGAAAGGGTATGTCGATGCCCTCCAGTGGGTTGAAATCGGCCAGATGGAGCCCATCATCCGTTTTTTCAAAGAAGAGGGCGTGGCCGAAGTCCTGCTGGCCGGCGCGATTGCCAAGACCCATTTTTTCTCCCGTCTCAAGCCCGATGCCCGCGCCCTGAAAGTCCTGAGCCGCCTCCGGGATAAAAAGGATGATGCCCTCCTGCGGGCCATTGCGGAAGAGATCGAAAGCGAAGGCATGCGCGTCATCGGACCGGCTGCCTATTTGCAGGAACATATGGCCCCCGCAGGATGCTGGAGTATCCGTCCCCCCACAGAGCGCGAAATGAAGGATATCCGCTTCGGCTGGGAGCTGGCGAGGCAAATGGGGACCCTGGACATCGGCCAGAGCGTGGTCGTGAAGGATCAGATCATCCTGGCCGTGGAAGCCATCGAAGGGACGGATGCGACCATCCGCCGCGGCGGAAAGCTGGGGCGGGGCGGGGTGGCGGTGGTGAAAATCTGCAAACCGACCCAAGATCAGCGGTTCGATCTTCCGGTCATCGGTCCGGCCACGATCCGGGTGCTCTCCAGGGCTGGGGGCTCCCTTCTGGCGGTGGAGGCCGGAAAGACGCTGGTCATGGACAAAGAGAAAGTCATCGGCGAAGCCGACAGGAAGGGGGTCTGCCTTTTCGGCATATGAAAACCCCCGGAGAAAAAGTGCGGGCCGCGGTCGTCGGGGTCGGGTACCTTGGAAAATTCCACGCTGAAAAATACGCCAGGATGCCCGAAGTCGAGCTTGTCGGGCTCGTGGACTCCCGGGAAGAACGGGCCCGGGAGTGGGCGGAAAAACTGGGGACCCGCGCCTACACGGATTACCGGGATCTTCTGGGCAAAGTGGACGCGGTGAGCATTGTCGTTCCCACCGATCAGCACTTCGCCGTCGCCCAGGCCTTCCTGGAGGCGGCCAGCGACGTTCTCATCGAAAAACCCATTACCCAAACCCTCCGGGAGGCGGAAGAGTTGGTGGCGGCGGCCAGGAGGTATCACCGGGTCCTTCAGGTGGGGCATTTAGAAAGGTTCAATCCGGCGTTTTTGGCGGTCCGCGAACGGATCCGGACGCCGCTCTTCCTGGAGGTCCATCGCCTCACGCCCTTTCGGGGAAGGGGCATGGAGGTGGATGTCATCCTGGACCTCATGATTCACGATCTCGACATCATTTTGAGTTTCGTCCGCGCTGAGGTCTGCCGTATTCAAGCCTTGGGGATCCCCGTTTTAACGGAAAATGTGGACATCGCCAACGCCCGGGTGGAATTCGAAGGAGGCTGCGTAGCCAACCTCACGGCCAGCCGGGTTTCCGCTCAAGATGTGCGCAAGCTTCGGGTCTTCCAGCCGGAGAGCTTCGTGACGATCGATTATGCGGCCAAGAAGACGCTTTTTTACAGGCGGAATCTGAACCCCGTCACGGGCCGGATCGACATCGACGTCAAAACGGTCCCCGTGGAGGCGGGGGACGCCCTGGAGATGGAAATCCGGTCTTTCATTCACAGCTCCCAAAGACGAACGGCCCCTTTGGTCTCCGGGGAAGACGGGAAAAAGGCTCTGGCCTTCGCGCTTCAGATCAGCGCTGAGATCCGGAAAGGCTTGGAGAAAATCCCCTCTATCCGCTCCTTTTACGAAACGCAACCAGACCTTCGGGAGCCTGCTTGAGCGGGAAACCCGAAGGCGGGAGTGACGGTCCTTTGAGCGCGGGAGAGCCAAAAGTTCTGATTGTCACCGGAGAAGCCTCCGGAGATCTTCACGGAGCCGAAGTCGCCCGGGCTATCCGCGCTCTTTCCCCGGGAGCGAAGCTCTATGCGATGGGGGGAGAGAAGCTGCGTTGTTCGGGCGCGGAAATCCTCGTCGACGCAGGCGATTTAGCGGTGGTGGGAATCACGGAAGTTTTCGGACGCCTGGGGCCGATCCTGAAGGCCCTGGCGCTCTTGAAAGCTTTTTTGCGCCGGGAGAGGCCCGACCTCGTCCTGCTGGTCGATTACCCGGATTTCAACCTCAGGCTTGCCCGGGCGGCGAAACGGGCCGGCGTCCCGGTTCTTTACTACATCAGCCCCCAGGTTTGGGCCTGGCGGCCGGGGCGAATCAACAAAATGGCCCGGATTGTGGAAAAGATGGCGGTCATTTTTCCTTTTGAGGTGCCCCTCTACCAAGCCGCAGGGGTGCCCGTGGAATTCGTGGGACACCCGCTCATGGACGTCCTGGAAAATTGGGAGGGGAAAAAGACTGCGGAGGGAGAAAGGGAATTAACGGGCGACCCGCTCATCGCCCTTCTCCCGGGGAGCCGGGAGAAGGAAATCTCGTCTCTTCTCCCCGAAATGATTCGCGCGATGGAGATTCTGAAAAGGAAACGACCGGAGCTGAAATACCTCCTGCCCCTGGCCCCCACGATCAGACGGGAGAAGGTAGCGAAGTTTATCCCGGGGAATTCCCCGGAACTGACAATCCTGGAAGGGCGGACCTACGAGGCGATCGCCGCCGCCGACCTGGTCATCGTCGCCTCCGGAACCGCGACCCTCGAAACCGCGCTCCTTGGGAAACCGATGGTGATCGTTTACCGGGTCTCCTCCCCGAGTTACTGGATCGGTCGCCTGCTGATCCGGGTGAAGTGCATCGGCCTGGCCAACATCGTGGCGGGCAGGAAAATCGCCCCCGAACTGATTCAGAAGGAAGCTAGCGGCGAGAAGATCGCCGCGGAGGCAGAAAGAATTCTTTCCGATTCCAGGTACCGGGAGGAGATGAAGGATGCCCTGGCCGAAGTCCGGAAAAAACTGGGGAAAACCGGGGCGGCCTTCCGGGTCGCCGAAATTGCGCTGGAATTAATCGGAAAATCCTCGGGGGCAGAACCCATAGCGCCGCCGCCAAATGAAATCTCATGAACCTCTACCTTCGCCTGCTTAAGTTCGTCAAACCCTACTGGGTCCGTCTGGCCGGAGCCATGGTCTGCATGCTTTTTGTTTCCGCGGCCAGCGCCGCTTCGGCTTTTTTGGTGAAACCGGTCCTGGACGACGTGTTTTTTAAAAAGGATCTGGCCATGCTGAGGCTGATCCCGCTGGCCATCGTGGGGCTCTTCATCCTTAAGGGGCTTTTCGACTACGGCCAGGGGTACCTCATGTCTTTCGTCGGGCAGAGGATCATCACCGACCTGCGGGAAAAAATATATCACCATCTACACTCCCTCTCCCTGTCTTTTTTCACAAAAAACCCTACGGGGGTTCTGATGTCCCGCATCCTGAACGATGTGAGCCTCGTTCAGGGGGCGGTTAGCGACTCCGTTACCGGACTGCTCAAGGATATCTTCACCATCCTGGGGCTGGTTTTCGTGGTTTTTTACCGGGACTGGAAGCTGGCGCTGATCGCCCTCGTCGTTTTCCCCATTGCCGTTTATCCAATCGTCAGATTCGGCCGCAAGCTTCGCTCTTACAGCACCCGCTCGCAGATGACCCTGGCCGACCTTTCCACCCTGCTCCTGGAAACGATTTCGGGCACCCGGATCGTCAAAGCCTTTAACATGGAAGATTATGAAAGAAAGCGGTTTTCGAAAGTCAACGAGAAGCTCTTCCAGCTCATGCGCAAGTCCTTCCGGGTCCGGGCGGTTTCGCATCCCCTGATGGAAACGCTGGGCGGCCTGGGGATTGCCGCCATCGTTTTTTACGGGGGCTATAACGTCATCCAGGGAACCGCCACCGCCGGAACCTTTTTCTCCTTTCTGGCTGCTTTACTGATGCTTTACGAGCCGGTCAAGAGGCTGAGCAACGTGAACAACAGCATTCAGCAGGGTTTGGCCGGCGCCTCCCGGATCTTCGAAATCCTCGACACCGTCCCGGAGATCCGCAATAAGCCCGGGGCCCGGGACCTTGGGGAAATCCGGGAGGGGATCGAGTTTCAGGACGTTTGGTTTAAATACGAGGAAGACTGGGTCCTGAAAAACATCAATCTCAAAATCCGGGCGGGGGAAGTCGTGGCGTTTGTCGGCGCAAGCGGCGGCGGGAAGACTACTCTGGTAAACCTGGTCCCGCGGTTTTACGAAGTGAATTCGGGCCGGATTCTGATCGACGGCGCAGATATTCGGGAATTGACCGTGGAATCCCTGCGGGAAAGAATCGCCATGGTCACCCAGCAGACTATCCTCTTCAACGACACCGTGGAACAAAACATCGCCTACGGGAACATCGGCCAGCCCCGGGAAAAGATCGTCGAAGCCGCCGAGGCCGCCTTCGCCCACAACTTTATTCGCAATCTTCCGGAGGGCTACCAGACCCGGATTGGCGAGCAGGGCGTGAAACTCTCCGGCGGGGAGCGGCAAAGAGTCAGCATTGCCCGAGCTCTCCTGAAAAATGCCCCGATTCTGATCCTTGACGAGGCCACTTCCTCGCTCGACTCGGAATCCGAGGGGGAGGTTCAGAAGGCTATTGAATTTCTGATGCAGGGCCGCACCACCCTGGTCATCGCCCACCGTCTCTCCACGATCCGGAAAGCGGATCGAATTGTGGTCATTGCCGGCGGGGAAATCGTGGAAGAGGGAACCCACGAGGCGCTTCTGGAAAAGGACGGCGAATACCGGAAACTTTATCTCCTGCAGTTCATCAACAACGATTCTGAAAATTCCCCGGCGGTTTCCGAATGACGATTCCATTTTTTTGAAAAAATCAATGAAGTCAAATTAATAAATTAACAATTGTGGGATCTTGGTTTAACTTTATTTTCTCGGAATCGAAAGAAGGCAAGCTCAGGAAAGCGCTTCTCTCCCCCCTTTGCTTGCTTTCTTTTTTTTATGGGGTTCTGGTCCGGGTCCGCGTTTCTTTCTACCGTGCCGGTCTTTTTCGGTCCGCCTCCCTCCCGTGCAAAGTTATAAGCGTGGGAAACATAACCCTCGGGGGAACGGGAAAAACGCCCTTTGTCATCCTGCTGGCGGAGCTTTTCCGCGCCAGGCAAATCCCGGTCGCGATCTTGAGCCGGGGATACAAGGGAAGCTTCTCCGGGCCGTCCGGGATGGTCTCTGACGGACTAAAAATCCTCATGGATGGGAGCCAGGCAGGCGACGAACCCTGCCTTCTGGCGGGGCGTTTGCCGGGGGTCCCGGTTTTTATCGGCCGGGAGAGGCTTCTCTCGGGCCGGGCGGCAGTGGAAAGATTTCAGGTTCAGGCGGTCATTCTGGATGACGGGTTTCAGCATCTTCCGCTGCGCCGAGACCTCAACCTTCTCCTGCTCGACGCCCGAAGGCCTTTTGGAAACGGGTGTCTTCTACCCCGGGGGGAGTTGCGGGAGCCTCCGAATCAAGCCAGACGGGCCGACGCCATTATTTTGACAAAAGTCGATCTGGCTGATAACATATTAAAATTAAAAGATCATTTGCGCCGGGAGGCGCCAGGGTGCCCGGTCTTTGCGGTTCGGTATGTGCCGGTCGGCATCCGGGATCCTTTCGAGGGTCGAACCCTTCCCCCGGAGGTTCTACATGGCAAAAAGATTCTGGGGTTTGCGGGAATCGGAAGCCCGGCTTCCTTCCGCGGGTCGCTGGAGAATCTGGGCGCCGAAATTGTGCAGTTCGATTGCTTTCGAGACCATTATTCATATCGGCCCGAAGACTTTCGAAAGCTTCTCCAAGACGCCGGGCAGAGAGGAGCCGAGGTCTTGGTGACGACGGAAAAGGACGCCGTTCGCCTTGGCGAATTTCCCAGGGGTGAGATCCCCCTCTGGGTCCTATTGATTCGCCATGAATTCGTAGCCAAGGAGCAGGAGCCTTTTGAGGCTTTTCTCTGGAGCAGATTGGGGCTGGAGAAAAAGGAGTGAAAGAGCCGGAAAAACCAGGTTTTTGGGTATCCCTTTTTTGGGGCCTCCTCAATACGATTCCTCTTTCGGCGAGGATCTGGTTTTTCCGGCGCCTGGCGGATATTGTCTATGTCCTGGATGACCGACATCGCCGGATCGCCCTTAGAAATCTGGCCGTCGCTTTCCCCGAATGGGATGAAGGTGAGAGAAAGAGAACCGCCCGGGAGTCGTTCCGTCACTTAGGCACGGTGCTCGCGGAATTTCTCTTCATTCCCAAACTCGACCGGAAGCGGATCGACAATTACGTCCGGATCGAAGGGCTGGAGGAGTTCCGGAAGGCGAGAGAAAAGAAGCGGGGGGTTCTTTTTCTCACCGGCCACTTCGGAAACTGGGAGTGGATGGCGGCATCCTTTCCCCTTCTCGCCGGCCATTCGGCGGCGGTGGTTTTTCGCCCCATCGACAGCCCTTTCCTGGACCGGCTCGTGGGGCGACTTCGCGGCTGGACCGGAAACCGGGGCATCCCCAAGCAGAAGGCCATGCCCCGGATCCTCCGCTCCTTGAAAGACGGGTTGGCGGTGGGAATTCTTCTTGACCAGAATGTCGCCTGGCAGGAAGGAGTTTTTGTGGATTTTTTCGGGGAGCAGGCCTGCACGAACGAAGGTTTGGCCCTGCTGGCCTTGAAAACCGGGGCCGCGGTCCTGCCGGTGTTCAATATCCGGCAACCCGACGGCCGCTACCGGATGGTGATTGAGCCGCAGGTCGAGCTGGTCCGGACCGGAAGCAAGGAGCATGATATCCAGGCGAACACGCAGGTTTTCACGGGGATCATCGAGCGGTATGTCCGCGAGTACCCCGGGCAATGGCTCTGGTTGCACCAGCGCTGGAAAACCCGCCCCTGGCAATCCAGGAAGAGAAACGGAGTAGGGGAGAACGCCGGGTGAATAAACCCGATCATCCAGCCTCGGAAGATTTTGCCGCGGTGCGCAGAGTCGTGGTGCGGGCGGCCAACTGGGTCGGCGACGCGGTCATGACCCTGCCGGCCCTGACCGCCATCCGCGAAGGACTTCCGAATCGCCACCTGGCGGTCTTGACCAAGCCGTGGGTCGCAGATCTCTTTTCCGGCCACCCGGCGGTTGACGAGATTATTTTGTACCAGAGCCCCGGGAGGCACGAGGGGGTTCGGGGCAAATGGAGACTGGCGCGGGAACTGGGGTCAAAAGGCTTCGACCTGGCCATCCTTTTTCAAAATGCGTTTGAGGCGGCGCTCCTGGCTTATGCGGCGAAGATCCCGGGAAGAGCGGGATACAACACGGACGCCCGGGGGATTCTTCTAACCCGGCCCGTCTCCGTAAATCCGATGGTAAAGAAGGGGCATCAGGTGGATTATTACCGGGCGATGACCGCAGGTCTGGGATTTCAAAGCCGGATCTCCGTCCCCTCTCTCCCTCTCGAGAAGGCGCGACGGGAGGAAAGCGAACGAATTCTGACCGACTGCGGGCTTCAAAATGAGCGGCGATTGATTGGGCTCGGGCCCGGGGCCGCCTATGGTCCGGCCAAACAATGGTTTCCCGAGCGCTTTGGTGCCCTGGCCGAGCGTTTTTCCCGCGAATGGGGGGCAAGGCTTTTGGTTTTCGGAAGCCGGGGGGATCGGGAAACCGCCGCCCGCCTGGCCCAAAGCTCCCGGAGCGAGCTGACCGATTTTACGGGGAAGACCACGCTCGGGCAGGCCATGGGCCTAATCGCGCGCTGCCGCCTTTTTGTGACCAACGATTCGGGGTTAATGCATGTTGCCGCGGCCCTCGGCGTCCCGGTGGTCGCGATCTTCGGGTCGACAGACCCGGCGAGAACGGGCCCGCTGGGGGAAAAATGCCGGGTGCTGCGGAAGCCGCTGCCCTGTGCTCCCTGCCGAAAAGCGCATTGCCCGGAGAAGCGGGAGTGCATGGAAAAGATTTCCGTGGAGGAGGTGTTCGCCGCGGCCGGGGAGCTCTGGGATGGCGCCTGAATACGAAGCCGCCCCTTCTCCCGGGAAGGGCCGCGGAAAAGGGATCGCGGTTTTTCTGGACCGGGACGGGACGATCTGCGAAGAAGTGGGGTATTTGGATTCCCCCGCGAAAATTCGCCTGATCCCCGGTGCGGGTGCAGCCATCCGCCTTTTGAACCAGCGCGGTCTTAAAGCCGTTATGGTGACCAACCAATCCGGCGTGGCCAGGGGATTTTTTTCCGAGAGGCGCCTCGGGGAAATTCACCGGGAGCTTTGCCGGATGCTTCACGCCGAAGGAGGCTCCCTCGACGGGATTTATTACTGCCCGCACCACCCTACGGAGGGAAGAGGGCGATACCTCCGCTCCTGCGATTGCCGCAAACCGGCCCCCGGTCTTCTTTTGCGGGCGGCCGCCGACCTGGGTCTCGATCTCGGGCGGTCGTATTGTGTGGGCGACCGCCTTGCCGATCTGGAATGCGGCCGGCAGGCCGGGACCAAGGGCGTCTTGGTTCTCACGGGATACGGAAAGAAAGAGGTATCCCTTGCCGGCGCCATCCCGGACCGGAGACCTTTCTCCATTGCGATCAGTCTGCGCGAGGCGGTTGGCTGGATTCTCGCTGATCTGGGGGAACCATGAGACGGGAAAGCGCCGCCCCCCGGAGCATCCTGATCGTAAAACTGAGCGCCATCGGAGATGTCATCCAAACGCTGCCCATGCTGGCCGCCCTGAGACGAAATTTTCCCGAGGCGCAGATCGACTGGGTTGTAGAAGAGGAGGCGGCCGGCCTCCTCGCGGGGCACCCCGCCGTCGACCGCATCTTGGTGAGCCGGCGGAAATCCTGGATGAGAGAACTCCGGGAATGGAAACGCTGCCGGGCGGCGCTGCAGGGGATCTCCCGTTTCCTCAAGGATCTCCGGCAGACGAAATACGATTGGGTGATCGATAACCACGGAGTTCTGAAAAGCGGGATCCTCGTGGCCCTTTCCCGGGGCAGACGAAAAATCGGTTACCGAGCGACGGCCCGGATTGCCGACGAGGGAAGCTATCTCTTCACCCGCGAGCGCTATCCCCCTTTGCCCATTGAACGGCACGCCCTGGAAAGATATCTGGATCTGGTCCGGCAATTAGGGGTCCCGACCCAGGGAATCGCCCTGGAATACCCGGTCTCCGCCGAAGCCCTGAACAGCATGAGGAAGCTCCTCGAAGGCAGGGGATTCGGGGAGCGACCGCTGGCGGTCATCCACCCCCTTGCGAAATGGGATACCAAGCAATGGGCCCCGGAGAATTTTTCCGAGCTGGCCGACCGCCTGGCGAAGCGGGGGAGACGCGTTGTTTTCACCGGGAGCCGGGATGATTCGGCCGGAGTAGAGCGGATTTTGGGGCGGATCGCATCTCCCTCCCGGGTTTTGAATTTGACCGGGCAGACCGACCTTCCGAAACTAGCCGCGCTTTTTTCCCTGGCCGACGTGGTCATCACCCCGGATACGGGCCCGATGCACCTGGCGGCGGCGGTGAAGGCCCCGCTCGTGGCCCTTTTTGGGCCCACGGCCCCCTGGCGGACCGGACCGTATGGAAATGGAAACGCGGTTTTGCGAAAGGAGCTTCCCTGCAGCCCCTGCTTCCGGAAGAGCTGCCCAACCCGGGAATGCCTGCAACGAATCACGGTGGAAGAAGTATTAAAAACGGTGGAAGAAAAATTAGCGGAAAGGAGGGGCGCATGGCCCTGAGCAAAGACCTTCTGGAGATCATCGCCTGCCCGAAATGCGTCCGGGACCCGGGATGCACGGGCGCCCTGGAGTACCGGGAGAAGGAGAACCAACTGATCTGCCACCACTGCCGCCTCGTTTACCGGATCGAAGACGACATCCCGATCATGCTGATCGACGAGGCGACGCCGTTGGAAAAATGACCGACCTGTTCAGCGCAGGGATCGCGGAGAGCGCAGAGATAGACTATTCAAAAAAGCGGAAAAGAAAAATCTGTTGATGAGTCATTAAGGCATCTTAATATTTTCTCTGCGCTCTCTGCGGTAAAATTTTATCATGAACAAAATATCCGTAGCCATCATCACCAAAAACGAGGAAGCGAATATCCGCGGCTGTCTGGAGAGCGTTCGCTGGGCGGATGACATCGTGGTGGTGGACAGCGGGAGCACCGACCGGACCCTAGCGATCTGCCGCGAATTCCCGGCGCGCATTTTTGCGGAGGAATGGAAAGGGTTTGCCCGGCAGAAAAACAGCGCCATCGCCAAGACCCAACATGAATGGGTTTTGAGCCTGGATGCAGACGAGCGGGTAACGGAAAATTTGAAGGAAGAAATCCTTCATACCCTGGAAGCGGATTCATCCCCGGACGGGTTTTTTATAGCCCGCAAGAACTTTTTCCTCGGGAAATGGATCAAATACTGCGGCTGGTACCCGGACCGAAACCTGCGCCTTTTTCGGAAGGGGCGAGGGCTCTTTGAGGAGCGGGAGGTCCACGAGCGGATCTTGGTGCAAGGGCCGGTGGGATATCTCCGGGAGCCTCTGGAACACCATACCTACCGCACGCTGAGCGATTTTATTCTGCGGCTGGACCGCTACTCCTCCCTCGCCGCCCGCGAGATGATGCGGGAGGGGCGCCGGTTCCGCCGGCGCGACTGGTTTTTCCGTCCCCCCCTGACGTTTCTGCAGATGTACCTTCTCCGGGCGGGTTTCCTGGAAGGGTATTGGGGATTTCTCCTCTGTACCCTCTACGCTTTTTACACCCTTATCAAGTACAGTAAACTGAAAGAGCTGCAAAATCTTGAAATCCTTCGACCTGCGGAATAGAAATATCGGGAAAATTCTCCTGATCCGCCTGCGGAACATCGGCGATGTCCTCCTCATGGTGCCCACGATCCGCGCTTTTCGAGCGGCTTTTCCCAGGGCCTTCATCGCCGCGCTGGTGAACGCGGGCACCGAGGAAATGCTCACGGGGAATCCCCTCCTGGATGAGGTTCTCGTGGTTGATCCCCGTTGGAAGACTCTGCCCTTCGGAGAGCACTGGAAAAGGGAACTGGCCTTTGCCGGCGAGGTACGAAGGCGAAAATTCGACCTGGCCATAAATCTGACGGAGGGGGACCGGGGCGACTTTCTGTGCCTGGCGAGCGGAGCTCCCGTCAAAGTAGGGGTTTACGACAAAACCAAGACCCTCTGGTGGAAGAAGCGGGTTTTCAACCTTCTCGTGAAGCGCTCGGACTGGAGAGCGCCGATTGTGGAACAGATGCTGGACACGCCGCGGAGCCTAGGCCTTCCGGCGGCGGACAAGCGGGTGGATATCTTTTATTCCGCCGCGGACCGGGAGCGGGTGGATCGGCTCCTTGCGGAGCGGGGGATCCGGCCCGAAGACCCGGTGGTGCACATTCATCCCACTTCCCGGTGGCTCTTCAAGTGCTGGCGGGATGAAGGGTTCGCCGAGGTGATCGACCGCCTGGAAAACACCGGCCGGGCCCGGGCCGTTTTAACCGCCGGGACCGAGGGGCGGGAGCTCGATAAGATCGGCTCCATTCTCCGCCGGTGCCGGAGCCGGCCGGCCAGTTTGGCCGGGAAAATTTCTCTGAAGGAGCTCGCGGCGCTCAGCGCCCGGGCGCAGTTTTTCATCGGCGTGGACACGGCCCCCATGCACATCGCCGCCGCCGCGGGCACCCCGGTGATTGCCCTTTTCGGACCCTCCGGAGAATTCAACTGGGGCCCGTGGGGGGCCGGGCACACGGTGATCAAGAAGGACCTGGAATGCCGGCCCTGCGGCAGAGACGGGTGCGAAGGAACAAAGCGGAGCCGGTGCCTGGAGGAAATATCCGCAGAGGAAGTCTGGGCCCAGGTCCTCCGTTTTCTTGAAATACATGTTTCCCGCGAGCCGCAGGGAGGGAGCCGGAAGGCGGCTCGGGCATGAAGATCGCGTTCGTGCGCAAAACCTACACGCCTTACGGCGGGGCGGAAAAATACCTTTCGCTGTTGATGGAAAGGCTCGGGGAGCAGGGCCACGAAATTCATATTTTTGCGAACCGCTGGGAAGAAGGCGCGAAACAGAGGGAAAAGGGGGGAGGGCTCGTTTTTCACCGGGTTCCGATGATCGGAGCTCCTTCCATTCTCGAGGCGTTAAGCTTTGCCTTTTTTTCGCGGCGCCTTCTGGAGAGCGAGGATTTCAATCTCATTCACAGCTTTGAGCGAACCCTCTATCAGGACGTCTACCGGGCCGGCGACGGCTGCCACCGGGAGTGGCTCCGGCTGCGAAAAAAAATCGATTCCTGGCCCAAGCGGATTTCCCTGCCTTTGAATCCGCTTCACCGGGGGCTTCTTTTCCTGGAAAAGCGAGTCTTTCAGTCTCCCCGGCTGAAAATGGTGGTGGCCAACTCCCGGCGGGGAAAAGAGGAAATCCGCCGGCACTACGGCGTTCCGGAGGAGAAAATCCGGGTGATCTACAATGGGGTCGACCTGGAGACCTTTCATCCGCGAAACCGCGCCGTCTTCGGGCAAGCCCAGCGCCGGGCCATGGGGATCAGGGCTTCGGAGTCGCTCATCCTGTTCCTCGGCTCCGGTTTCCGGCGGAAGGGCCTGGACGGGTTGATCGAGGGCTTCGGCAGGGTGGCGGGGGAAATTCCGGGGGTCACCCTCGTGGTGGCCGGCAAGGACCGGTTCGGCCCTTACGAGCGCGCGGCCCGCAGACGAGGGGTGCACAAGCGGATTCTTTTTGTAGGTCCCACCCGGCAGGCGCGGGAACTTTATGCCGCCTCCGACCTGTTTGCCCTGCCGGCCATTTATGAACCCTTCAGCAACGCCTGCCTGGAGGCCATGGCGACGGGAGTTCCGGTTTTGACTTCCCTGCAAAACGGGGTGAGCGAACTGATTGCCGACGGGGAAAACGGTTTCCTCGTGTCCGAGGCCGGAGACGCGCCGGCGATAGCGGAAAGGCTCCGCCGGTTTTTTCTCTCTCCCGAGCGGCGGACTCTGGGCGAAGAGGCGCGGCGCACCGGAGAGAATTTTTCCATTGCTTTGGCGGTCGACCGCCTTCTGGAGCTTTATGCTGAAATCCGCAGACCGGAAAACGCCTGAGCGTTTCCTGGTCATATCCACAACGGCCATCGGCGACACCCTCATGGGAACCCCGGCTCTCCGCGCCCTGCGGAAAAGTTTTCCGGGCAGCCGGATCGAGGTCCTGGTCAGCTCCCGGAGAAAGGAACTTCTCCGGGGAAACCCCGATGTGGACCGAATCATCCCTTACCACAACAATCTGCTTTACCGGAAATTATTATCCTGGCAGTTGCGGCGGCAGTTCTATGACCGGGTTCTGATTTTTCATGCCAATGACGACGTGCTCGCAATCCTTCGTAACCTGCGGTACGGGGAGTGTCTGTCCCGGCAGAATTTCGCCGACCCCGACCGAAGGATCGTTCGTCTGGAAAACCTGCCGGCCCACAGCATCCAGAAAAGAATGGCTCTCGTGGAAAGGGCCGGAGGAAAAGGGTCCACTAACTACCATTACACTCTGAACCTTCCCAAGGCCGGAACCGGCTGGGCTGCCGGGCGCCTTTCCCGGTGGGGAATTTCGGAAGAGGATCTTCTTGTAGGCCTTCAGCTCGGGGCAAATGACCTTTTTAAATGCTGGCCTCCGGAATCTTTCGGAGAAGTCGCCCTTTACCTGCGGTCCGCTTACGGCGCCAAGGTTTTTCTAAATGCCTCCCGGCCGGAAAAGGCGCTGGTACAACGGTTCTTGAGGAAGGCCGGCAGGGAAAATGTCTTTTTTCACTTCGGGACGAGCATCAGCCGGTCTGCGGCCTTGATCCGCGCCTGTTCTCTTTTTATCTCCCCGGACACCGGCCCCATGCATTTAGCCATGGGGCTCAAGGTCCCCCTGATCGCCCTTTTCGGGCCCACCGATCCCCTGAACACGGGGCCTTTGGATTACGAAAAAGCCCTCGTCATCCGGAAACAGCCGCCCTGCAGCCCCTGCCGGAGCCGAAACTGCGAGGATAATTTTTGTATGCAGACGATCACCGTCCAGGAGGTTTGCGAGGCGGCCGATCGCTTGATCTCCTTTTCCCGGCGGATTCGGAAAGGATTTCCGCCTTGAAAATCGCCATGTACAATCTGACCACCACCTCCCGCTTTGGCGGAGTTGAAACCTTCGTCTGGGAGATCTCCCGCGAATTGGCCCGGCGGGGGGAGGAAGTGCACATTATCGGCGGAGAGGGAAAGGTTCAAAACGATTATCCCGGAGTATCGGTCAGGCGATTCCCGTTTATTCCCCGAAATCGAGTGCCCAATCTGGGAAGCCGATTCCGAAAGCTGGTGGAAAGATGGTCTTTCGGGTGGAAAGCCTTCTCCTATTTGCGCGGGGAAAGGTACGATATCTTCCACATTCATAAGCCCTACGATTTGCCGGTGGGCGTTTTCCTGCAAAAAAAGGGGAAAACCAGGCTGATCCTGGGAAGCCACGGAGGGGACTTCTTTTGGGCCGATGCATACTGGGCCAAAAAGGCGGACGCCGTGGTCTGCTGCAGCGATTATAACGCGGGAGAAATCAAGGAGCGGTATGGATTGAAGCCGGTGGTGATCTACAACGGGATCAATCCGGAGCTGTTTCGGCCGGTCTCGGCAGATCCTGAGCTGTCCAGGGAAATGAGGCAGCGCGAACGGCGCTTCCGACTGATCTATGCGGGGAGGTTGATCGGGTTGAAGGGCGTGGGGGAGCTTATCGAAGCGATGGCCTTTTTGGGCAAGGATTTCCCGGTCCAGCTGACGATTATCGGCGAAGGAGAAGCCCGGGAGGAATTGGGGCGGAGGGCGGCCATGCTGGGCTTGGAGAAAGACGTGTTTTTCCGGGGATTTGTGCCCAACCGGGACCTTCCGCGGCATTATTCGGTAGCGGATGTGGGCGTCTTTCCGAGCGTTGCCGATGAAACCTTCGGTATTTCGATTTGCGAGGCCATGGCCTGCGGCCGGCCGGTGGTGACCACAAGGGTCGGCGGGATCCCGGAGGTGGTGCAGGATGGAGAAACCGGCTATCTGGCAGAGCCGCGGAATCCCCGCGACCTGGCCCAAAAGATCGGCCTGCTGCTCAAGGATGAAAATTTGCGGAAAAAGATGGGGGAAAAAGCCCGGGAAAGGGTTTTAAAATTCTTCACCTGGGAGAAAGTCGGAGATCGACTGATGCCCGTGTACGAGCGGGTCCTGAAGGGAAATCACGACTCGGCCCTCAATCGCCACTCGGAAAACGGCAATGGAAGAATCGAGGAGCCCTAAGAATCATGGGGATGAGCCGGGAAGAACCTCTCTGCGACATCATTATTCCGGTTTGGAACCAAATGGCTCTTACCAGGCGGTGTATCGACTCGCTTCGCCAGAAGACCCCGGTTTCCTTCCGGATGATCCTGATTGACAACGGGAGTGATCGCGGGACCCGGCAATACCTTGAAAACCTGGCCGCTACTTCCCCGGAGGGGGTGATCCTGATCCGCAACGCCGAAAATCGGGGATATATCCGGGCCGTCAACCAGGGGCTGAGCAAATCCTCGGCCCCGTATGTTTGTCTGTTGAACAACGATATCGAGGTGACCGCGGGGTGGCTGGAGCGTCTTCTGCGCTTTTCAGATACCCATCCCGAAGTCGGGCTGCTAAATTGCCTCCAGAATCACGACCCGGGGCGGGCTCGCCCGGAAAACCTGGAAGCCTTCGCCCGGGCGCAGGTTCAGGAAGAGGGCAAGTGGGAGGAACTCGACCATACCACTGGAGGATGCCTCCTCATCAGGCGCGAGGTGCTTCAACAAATCGGGTTTCTGGATGAAAATTTCGGGATGGGGCACTGGGAGGACAACGACTATGCCCGGCGGGCCCAGGCCAGGGGCTACCGGTGCGTCCGCCTTTTGGATACTTACGTGTGGCACGATGTTTCCGGCTCGTTCAAGCGCCGGGAGCGGTGGCGCGAGGAGGCCCAAAGAAACGAGAAGCTCTATTATCAGAAGTGGGGGAGACCGCTGCGCCTGATTTATCCCGTTCCCGAACCGATCGATCTGCGCCGGGCGCGGTTCCAGCAGATCCTGCAAACGACTCACGCTCTGGCCCGGAAAGGATGCCAAATCCATCTGATTCTGGGAAAGGGGCAGGCTCTGGCCTTTCCGGAGGCCCTATCCGCCTACGGCCTCTGGCCGCATGAGAATCTGCGCCTCCATCAGGTTTCGATGCTGCGCCCGGCGGTGGACCGTTTCTTGCGGTTGTCCTGGGGCGGGATTTTTCATTGGGCCGCCTTTGGGCGCGTTCGCCGCCTTCTGCGGGAGAAGAAAGCGGATGTAATTTTTCTTCGCCACCTCAAATCCGCGGCTTTTCTTTCCGCGTGGAAGAAATATGTCGCCGTTCCCCTGATCTTTGAAGCCCATGAAATATTTTTTCGGACCACAGAACGCAAGGATCGAGCCGAAGCGATCCGCAAACAGGAACAAAGGGCCTATTCGGGCATGGACGGGATCATCGCGATCACCCATGGGCTGGCCGTCCAGATGCAGGAGACATTTTCTCTGGCTGCGCCGATGGAGATTATCCCCGACGGGGTCAACCTCGAATTTTTTCAGAATCTTCCTCCGCGGCCCCGGGACCGGAGGATCGTCTACGCGGGCCAACTTTACCCCTGGAAAGGGGTGGAAATCCTGGTGGCGGCGATGCGCTTCGTTCCCCAAGGCGAATTGCATCTGGTGGGGGGGAGCGAGGAAAGGATCCTAGGTTTAAAACAGCTTGCCGCGCGCTGCGGGGTGGGGCCCAAAGTCTTTTTCCACGGCCAGGTTCCGGCAGCCGAGGTCAGGAACCATTTAGCCGGCGCGGCCATGGCTGCTTTGCCATTGACCCGGGATTTGATTTCGGCCTGCTTCACGTCTCCCCTGAAGCTTTTCGAGTATATGGCCGCGCGGACCCCGATCATCGCTTCGGATCTCCCCTCGGCGCGGGAAATTCTCTCCGACCGGAAGAACGCCCTCCTGATTCCTCCGGACGACGCCGAAGCCTGGGGAAGGGGGATGGCTGAACTTCTGGGAAACCGCGTCCTGGCCGAAGAATTGGCCGCAAGGGCCTTTGAGGATGTAAAAGAGTACACCTGGGAGAAACGGGCGGAAAAGATTATCCGTTATCTCCGCCTGCTTGCGCCGGGCTGCTGAAAAGCAATCCTCTGGCCCCTCCCAAACCACGGACCGGGGATTCGGGGTTTCTTCTTGGGTTTTTTATAAAGGATGGAGATAGAAAGCAGCAGGCAATGGAAACGGACACCTCGATGAAACCTGAAAAAATTATTTCGGGAAGCGATTCCGTCATTCTGGCCGGGTTTTGCGTTTTGATCTTCGTCCTCCCCATCGCCCACACCGAATCGATCCGGGCGTTCAGCATCGGGATCCCGATGGCCTTTTGGCTCCTGAAGATGGCCCTGCAGAGGCGCTGGCTGTTTGTCAGGACCCCCCTTGACGTTCCGATCCTGCTCTTCACCGCCGTGGCGGCCCTTTCGCTTCTCACGGCCGTGGATTTTCGGTACAGCTTCGAAGAATTTACCGGGGAATGGCTTTTCGGAGTGGCTCTCTTTTACCTTTTGGCCAACAACTTCCGCCGGGAATGGCTGCCCTACCTCCTTGGAGCGCTGCTGATTGGAAACCTGGTCATGGTTCTTTACGGAAGTTATGAATTTTTCCGCCAGGGCGGCGTCCTCTCGGATTACCAGGTGCGGGCCCGATCTCTGCATAACATTGCCGGAGCTCTGGCCACTTATTTGATCACCGTGCTGCCCTATTTTTTCGTCGCCTTGTTTTTCTATTCGGGTGCGCGGCGGCGAACCCTGCTGTTCTTCGTCGTGCTTTTGAACCTTTTTACCCTGTATTTGACGCATGTGCGCGGGGGCTGGATCGTGGCGCTTCTCACCGCCGCGGCAGTCTGCGCCAAATTCTTTTCGCGGCGCGGGGCTCTGGCCCTGATCGCCGGAGGGGCCCTTTTCGCCCTGTGGGTCCTCCCCTCGGGGGTCCTGGTTCATCACGCCACCTTGGGAAAACCGGGGTACCCGGAAGGAAGAATCGCTACCGAGCAGGCCCGCTGGGAGGTGATGAGCTTTTCCTGGGAACGCATTCGGGAAAATCCCTTTCGAATGCTCGGATTCGGACGGGGAAGCTTTGCCAGGCAATACCCCGAGTTCAAGGAAAAATACAAAGGCGCGCTTCTTTGGCACGCGCATAATACTTTTTTAAACCTGAATCTCCAAACCGGGCTGCAAGGCCTTGTAATTTTTCTTTTTCTCGTTTATAAATTGTTAAAGTTCACCTACCGGAGCGCCGAGTCAGAAAGAGAACCTTTGGGGAGAGCCTTCCTTTTCGCTACATTTTTTATGGTCGGCGCTTTTTTTGTTCGCAACCTGATGGACGATTTTTTCGTAGACGACGCGGCGCTTCTGTTTTGGACCCTTTCCGGGGCCGCCGTGGCGGTCAAGAAAGGATAGAAAAGATGAACATCAGTATCATCGGCACCGGGTATGTGGGATTAGTCACCGGGGCCTGTTTTGCCGAGTTCGGCTTGAATGTGACCTGCGTGGACAACGACCGGACGAAGATCGAAGGATTGCAGGGAGGGCAGATTCCCTTCTTCGAACCCGGCCTCGAGGACCTGATCCGGCGAAATATCCGGGAAAAACGACTCTGTTTTTCCCTGGATATCGGCCAGGCGGTGAAAAAGTCGCTGGTGGTATTTATCGCCGTGGGGACCCCCCCGAAAAAGGACGGATCCGT
>Ga0113563_10000122_pt1 | contig 29728 bp, 51 predicted proteins | sample Mud3Dept3metaG_FD_80117 | JGI IMG/M metagenome (GOLD analysis project Ga0113563, IMG submission 80117) | Freshwater wetland microbial communities from Ohio, USA, analyzing the effect of biotic and abiotic controls - Mud 3 Core 4 Depth 3... | ecosystem: Environmental > Aquatic > Freshwater >... | reverse complement strand
TGCTCTGAGTTTATGCAATAGCTTGTCACATTCCAGCTCCTTCTGTTGGTAGTGCTGGAGCTGTTCAAGTGTTATTAGCTGGAGTCATAGGCGTTGCAGTAGGCGTTGTAGGATTTGCATTGGCTTGTTCATTAGCTGATAAAGTATCTTCTATCTTTGCAGGATTGAGTTGGTCGAGTAATCCGAGCAAGTCACCTGTTTCTTTTCGTATCTTGTCCGTCTCTGTTCTCATTTGTATCTCGTCTACATCAAATCAATATATTTCGCTCATCATCTCGTATAGTTCTTGACTCGATACAGGAAGTGGCTCCATTGGGTTCAAGTTCTTCATTGTAACAAGATTATTTAGGTAGTCTTGGAACTCTTGCTTCTTTAGGGATTCAAGTAGAGTCTTTGTACTTGGAGTTTCTATGTAAACGGAGAGTTCAGGTATTTCGAGATCCTTATTTTTGAATACTGTATCATTAAACTCGAAGTATCAATAGTTTCCCGGATTGTTCTCGTAACTGATTTTCTCAGTAAAGTCTCATTGTCCTTTGATTTTCTTTTTCTTCTCGATTACTTCTTTTCCCTTAACTTGAATATCGTAATACTTTACGTCTTTGAGAGTCTTTCAGTCTACAATCTTCTCTGTTACTTCCCCGTATAGTACAGGTCAGTATGTCATAAGGTTCTGGAGCATCTTTGTGAAGCTCTTCGAGAGTGTAGAGTCAAATAGTACCTGACAAAGAAGTAGTTTGGCTTTCTTGCTCTGTTCTTGGAGTCCTGCAACGAAAGGGTTTACTCCAGAGAGTGGTTTATTGTATTCCCCAGGGTTTATACCTGTATTCTGTACAATCTCATCCTTCGACATATCCATTGCGAACTTGTGGGCATCTATTCTTGAGTCAAGCTGTAGCTGTTGGATTTGTTTTACGTCTCCGTTGAAGTTCAGAGTAGGTATGTCTCCACCACCGCTGTAAATCTCACCGTCTACTTCTCCATTATTCCCGAGAATAAGAGGAGGATTGCTTGTAATGTATACCTTATCAAGCATTATCTCGAACAGAGAGTTCATATATGCCTCGTGGCTTCGTGTTTTGTACCCAGTGGACTTTCCATAGATAGACTTCGGGTTTTTATACATCTGGCAAATGTCGAATGGTATCTTTGAATCTTTGAAAATGTTCTTACCTACATAAATAGGATGGGTACGGTTGGCAATAATCCAGTAATCACCAGTTGTTTCGTTGTAGTAGTGGAATAGGTAAACATTACGACCATCTCCTGTCTGTTGGTCTATATCTTTGTTTGTTTGTTCTGGGTTCTCTGAGTCTTGATCCATTGGTTTTACTGACTCGATGTAGCGAAAACCTTTCTTATTCATAAAGGTCTTGCGGAACTGCTCTATGTCCATTCGTTCACGACGAATAGCACGGCGGATATTACTTGCCTTTGTAGCTGTCTCATCAAACCACATATCCCATATAGAGACGTTTCGGATACCGATATGATACTTAGGCTTGCTTGTTGTCTTGAATGACTTGTTGTAAATATCACCTTCTCCATTCGGAACACTATTTGTACATACTGTCTCCCAGATAGAACTTTCAAGAATACCTGTTCCATAGATAGCTCTATCCATCTTAAAGTCTACAATCTCATCAACAATTTCTTCTTTTCGTACGAAGTGATCAATTAAGTATTTTGCAGTATCGAGCATATAGCTGTCTGCATTCTTTCCTTCTGGCTTAACAGACATAGGGAGAGACAATCCTTCCTCACCGAGTTGCTGTTCTATGATGTTACGAGTCATTTGGAGCTTGATAGAAGCCTTTTGTACTCCAGAAGATTCAAGTTCTGCATCGAATTGCATTTCGTTCGTGAGCCACTCGTTTTCGTATTGGCTACGAAAGTTATTCATCGCATACATTTCATCGTTGAATTTATCGAGAGCTTTTTTATCTTCTTCTGTAAACTGTTCGTTCTTAAATTGTAGATCTAACATTGTTGATAGTTAGTAGTATTTCAAGTATAATACTCTTTTTTAAATAAAATCAAATTTTTAATCATCATCGTCATCACGAGTTCATCCAGTAATCCATTTTTGCTTGATAGGGTCGAAGTATTTATTTCGGAGTTGGAAAGGTTTACTTATTGTTTTTTCTTTTGGCAACATCTTTTTAATTGCCACTGCCATATATCTAAAAGCATCAGGTCAGTTCGATCCATTATGGTCTGGCTCATCAATATACTTACCGATAGACTTCACATACTTCTTGTGGTATTCCCCGAGTCCATTGATTCCTATTGAGCATCGCTCTTCGTTAAACCAACATCGTGGGAATATATCACGGACTGCATTGATTCAATCACTGATACCTGTTCGTTCCAATACCTCTATGTTTCATAGTAATTCCCGAGCTACTTTCTCACGAGTGCTTCCTGTAGTATACTCAGTAACTCTTGCATCGTGTGGGAATATATGTCGTCAGTATTTATATTCCTTATTCAGGACTTGGAAGTTTATAATCTCTCGCATACTCATCCCATTTCCCTCGAAGTAGTCAATAACACGGACTTCATTGGCGTATATTTGGATAAACCATATTGCTGTCTCATCTCCACCTCCAGCACCTCATAAATCCCACGCTGTATGTACTGGTATTGCTGGATCGTATGGAACTTTCCCTATTCGGTTTTGTCTACGTGCAAGTGATAGCTCTTTTTCATAGTAGGCTCATTCTACCGCAAGCTCGAAGGCTTCTTTCGGTGTAGATGGATACTCTCGCTTCATATCGTCTCGCTGTTCTTCTTGCTTAACCTGATACCATCTCATCTGTCATTCGGTAAGTGTTTTACTTTTGAAGTTTCTCTGATACCATTCGTCTCATACAATCTTATCAAAGTATTGACGGGTTTCTTGAGTGATTGTTTCTTGAGAGTCAAGAGTATAAGTAGGCTCCATATACCAAGGATAGAAGAAAAACTTATAATCCATATCGCTTAGTTCCTTTCATTGTTCTTCATTGGCGAGTGCTTTCACACACTTTTCGTAGAAGTCTCAGCTCGCTCATTCTGCTGTACTTTCTATAGTTGCTCGTTGTTTTGGTCAGATTGCATTGAGCGACCCCGATTTAATCTCACGGGCTTTCTCTGGGTATTTAGCACATATCTTTCAGTATTCTGATATGTGAAGGTATTGTAGAGTACCAGAACGAAAAGAAGTTCCTACAGATACGGAACAATTGTTATTGTCGAATTTAATCTCTCCTTGTCTGTCAATTCTTGTCGTGAAATTATCTATGATCCATTTCGGAAGATTGTCATAAGCGAACTTCACTTTGTTGTCGTAAAGGTCTTTCGCTTTATCTTTATCCTGGGCGATGATACCATTTGTGTGATATGAGGAAAATAGTGTATCATCGAGAACGTCTATGTCTATAAGTGTGGAGAATCATAGCTGTCGAGCTTTTAGGATAATATTCTTTGTGTGTTGGTTTTTGAAAAAGTGTGTTTGTGCTTCATTTGGTACAAAAGGGATAATGTTTCCGTCTTTATCTTTGATTTTGTAAAGAACACCTGAAAATATCCTCCATTCTTTGTCGGAGAGTTTTGATTTAATGATTTCAAGTTCATTCATAAACGCAAAATAACCCATAACGGGCTTACTTTAATAAAATCCATTGGTGTTTCTTCGCTTCTTTCCATACTTTAGTTTCTTTATCCATTGGTATCGAGGTACTAATAGCCCGTCAGCAATCGCAAGATATACAAATCTTATCCATTTTTTGTAAGAAAGCAAATTATTTTATTATTCATTGAATCTCAGCAAGTACGTTTCATAATACATTCACATTCACTGTTGCTTTACCTGTAAGTATCTGTTTTCTATCAAAGTTATTCTTTGCAATTTCATTTAACCCTTTTAAATCGTTTATAGAGAGTGTTCAATCATTTACCTTATCCTTTATCGTTGTTATACTCAAACGTGTAATCTCGGCTATGTCAGATATGATTCCATCCATAGTTTCAATGATTCTTTCTCATTTGTCACAACTTGTCATAACTTCTGGTATATCATTCAGTATATTTCTTGCTGTTTCATAATTAACTCCTGTTTCTTTTTGTATATCTCTCAAAGACTTCTGAGGATCGAGAATCTTAGATTCTATTGTAGCATCTATATCTTCATATCGTGTTTTCTTTCCTCGTGCCATATTCTCTTTTTTTATTACTAAAACTATTTTTACATTCAAGAAGTTCGTTTATTTAAAAACTCTTTTACTTTTAGACATAATTTCTTTATATAATTTATGTTCCCGTTTAAAGCAAATAATTGATATTTTCTGTGTATTTATAACTCGAATATAATCATCTATATTTCTAATAATCATATTCCTTTAGTATATTGATAAAGTGGTTTATTGCAAGTTTAGATTACTTCACTATCTATAATCATTATCCCTTTAAGTTTCTTCTTTCCTTCAATCAGTGCCTTACATAATCTATGCCTTCCGTCTATAATTGTTCCTTTCTGATTTACTATTACAGGATAATCAAGGTTTGCATTTTGTGTGAGTTTGTAGTGGACTATAAAATCAAATAGGTCTGCTGTTACGAACGAGTATTTTGATAGGTCTATAACTGATAGGTCAATTTCTACTTCCTTTGTTTGGTAGAATCAGATTTCTATTTTGTTTATTATAGATGAAATTGGAACTTTATTTTCATTTTCTCATACTGACTGATTCTTCCAGTCCCAGTTCTTTACTTCATATTTTATGTTATCTTGCATAGTTTAGTTAGTTACTTCTTCAAATAAGCCTGTTGTTGTGTTTACTTTGTAGCGAACTACTTTAGTTCATATTCGTTCCCAGTGTGCAGTTCAATCATTATGGACTACCTTGTCTTCTACTTCTACTATCTTACACCAGTATCATTCATTATCTATATATGGATTCATAGTTTTAAAAGTTATGTTTATTATCTTCTATCCAAGTTATAAGTGCTTCAACATCCAGGTAACTATCATTGTCGTCTCAGTCATTTGTTATGAAACTGAATTGGTTTAGTTCTTTCCTTATATCGAATGATGGAGATTCTTCAAGCAATTTCCATCCATATAAATTAATGTGTTCGTCTAATGTCTTTTGACTCCAATATGATTCATCTTCAAAAAAAATATATCAATCTTTTATTTTGTATATAGTATCTATCCTATCATCTGAAGTAAGTATCTTTGTTCATACTTTCAATGTAGATATATCTGATAGTGTTTGAGTAGTCATAGTTATTTGGTTATTAATTCTTTATGTCAGCCATCGTGTCTATCTTTCATTTGTTTCCATCATTCAGGAGACATTCACCAAGCATTTGTTACTCATAATTCAGAGTCGCAGAATGGACAGTTTCACGCAGTTTTATAGTTCATAGTTCTTATGTTAAAAGATTATTCTCCCACCATCTATTCCATCTTCCCTGTTATGTATACCAGGATGGAATAGTAGGTATTGGAAGTTTATTTCCCTGGTATACTATGACAGAAGAATAACATTTTAAAAATGGGGGAGAGTTAATCGACTTTACTCGGAATCTCTCCATATACAACCACTCGAACGCGTTACCACATTCCTTATGTTGTTTATCCGCTTACCACCAAATAGATGTTGGGCGAAAGTGTTTTTTACTGGCATCGGATATGTTATTTGTTCCCAGTATTCTATTTCTTCCGATGTTGCTCCGTTGCGATATTCTTCCCTATAGTAGATTTTTAATCGCCTTGTTTGATAGAAGTTAAAGCTATATAAGTATACGAATTTTTCTCTAAAAAGCAAATATATTGCTACTTTAAATAATACGGATCTTCACATTCTTTTAATCTATTTGGATTTTGTGCAATTTCACATTCTTTTAGTTTATAATCCATCTCCTCACGATACTTATTGAGCTTTTTAAATTCCTGTTTTTCCTCGTATGATAACTTTTTATTATTATATTTCCCTTTTTTTTTTCATACTCAAGTATTTCTTAAACTTTAAGTTAGAATTGCTTCTTCTATTGTAAGTTTTAGAAGATTTGTACGATTGATAAATGTTTGTAATGATGTTTTTTCTCAGGTATAATTTTTGTAAAATTCAGATTTTTTCATACTATTTAAGGTTAAGCATGTAGGAACTGAGCTTACGGGTTCGTTCCTGTAGGAATGATGAATTTAGTTGTCCGTTTTTCTCGGCTAATTCAAAGGCTTGTTCTCTACTGAGATAGTTTTTCGCTGTCTGTCATAAATCCTTTTTCAAGTCTGTTATGTAGGATATCATCGATATTAAATTTTACTCCGTCTTCGGTAGCTGTCATTACTGCTTCTCGGGATATGGTGGACATAGGGATTAATTGTTAGGAAAATAATTTATACTAAATTAGGCTTGATATTCTTTTTACTCCTATATCGAAGTAAGATTGTTCTTTCTCTATGCAAATCCATTTGCGGTTGGTATTTTCGCAGGATATTGCAGTTGTAAACGAACCAGCTGTAAAGTCTAAAACTGTTTCTCATTCCTGAGTATAGGTTTTTATTAGATACTCTATAAGTGCTACTGGTTTTTGAGTTGGGTGTAATCCATTTTCTGTACTATATTTTAATATGTTTGTTGGATAGCCGGTTGTTGTTTGAGTAAAAGTTTTATTAAGGCAATTATAAATATTTACTCCTTGTTTTTTAACTTTACTAACTATTTCTTTGCTCGTTGGTTTTGTACCCTGTGGGAAATATACCATCTTGTTTTTAGTGTTTTGATTTATTCCACCTTCACTAAAAACAAGTATATTTTCTGTTTTCTTTAATGGAACATATTTTACCATCATAAAATTAGCACAAATATTTTTCTCCCACACCCAATCATACTTATACTGTTTAATATTACTCATTCTCAATGCAGAAGAAAATGGCTCGCTTCAAAATAGTACAATAGCTCCATTGGGTTTTATGATTCTTTTTAGTTGTTCCCACATAAGGTTAAAAGGAATAACTGTATCCCATTTACAAGCAGTTGTTCAGTTATCAGTACGGAGGGTCGCAGATAATGGCATCAATAGAGCCACTATCAATGGATTTCATAACTTCGAGACAGTCTCCAAGTATGGCAATTCCATTTGCAACCTCCGTACTATTTTGTAGTTCGGTTAGTTTCATATAAAATATTTAGTTTAAAGAAAAAATTAAGATACTTCCAAACTCCTACAATCAATCCATTTCTCACTATGCAAGGAGATAAGATCGAATACCTGCTTACCAACTCGCTCTTGTAGAGCGGAGATGTGGGTATGATAATGGAGGTTGTATTCTTCTATTACTTTGCCATCCTTTTTTAGGATGACTTTACCATAGTGGTTTCGATAGGCGTGCATATGGATTATTGATTGGAAGTAAATTTTTTGTATTCCTTTTTCTTATCTGATTTTGATAAAACTTTAGGAAAGTATTTAATATCTTTCATTTCTCCAGTGAATAATTCTTGAACTATCTCTTCTCAATTTACATAATATTTTATTTTATTTTTATCTTCGACAATACATAGGAGTGAGGTTCATTCATTCTTACTCATAGCATCAGATACCTTTTTTGGAATCCAAACTTGTGATGTTTTCATAGGATTATTGATTAGAAGATATAAGTGAAATAATTTGTTCAAGTGTAGAAGTTTCTTGGTCGAGTAGGTATTTGGATGAATTATATCATATAGGTTCTAATACTGTTAAGTCTGACAAATCAATATAAATAATTCTTTTATCCATATTCCAAACCATTCCATTCTCATTCATAAATCTATGTAGGTCGGAAAGAGTAGGAGGATGCCCGATGATTTCATCTATAATATCATCCACTTCGAGCGAAGATGACTTATTCCGCTTGCACCATTCAACTGTTTTTCAGTATGAACATAGTACTATATCTTCTTCATATTCTCATTTTGTTTTGCATCGGCATCAAAAATCTAATTCCTTCTTACCTATAAGGCGTGTCAATTCGATTTGTAGTGGGGTCATAGGTTATTCTTTAGTGGCTAAAATTATTGTTATCAGTCATATAATCATTATACCTAATGTATCAATTCCTAATGGGTCGCCTTTTATATAATGTGCATTCCATTGTATCATTGCACATATATTTGATACAAGGAAGAACAGGAATATCTTGTCTTTTGATTTCATACTCTCTAAAGTTTAGTAGATAAATTACTTCGTGATAGGTGGTTCTGTTCTTAATATCGAGAATATTTCTTCTTTACTATATTGTCACCATCATAATCTTCACCAGTAAAATTCTTCTGGTTCAAATTCTTCTGCATATCAGTTATTAGTACCTGTATATGATAATCCGTATCCGTACATAGATAAATTATTTAGTTATAGGGTAAAAAAGACCAGTAATTACCACCGGTACAACATCGCAGTATATCAGGGGAGTTTCTCTAACTCATTTAAAACCTCTCTAAGTATAAAAATCTGGTTTCAGATATTATCCTTCACTTTTTCTCAATACATTTCTGAATCAAGAATATTTCATAACTGATTTATTTTCTTTTTTAAGATATCTATACATTGTTTATTAGACATAGTTATGGTTGGTTAGAAATACTGGTAATGGCTTCTTGTAATCAAAGTTTTTTTACTTGTCATAAGCTATATTCTGTAATATTTTCCCACGATGGTTTCTCTTCTGGATATTTTGCAATTTCTTCCTCCAATATACCAACTATCCTATCTCGTTCTTCCTTCCTTGCTTTGGATAGTTGTTGCTTTAATTCTCAAACATATGAAAGTGTTTGTTTTAGCTCTCAAATTCTTTCTTGCAAATCATTCTCTCTCTGCTGTTCGAGTTGGCGTACTTGTGGAAGTAGTCTATTTGCAAACAATAGATGGTCACAGTTATCAGGATTACAAATTTCTTTTATTAGCATCTTCGTAATTGGAAGCTCCTCTGTTGTTGTTTTCATAGTATTGCTCTTTTACGCGGAGTGGGCGAAGTGGTAATATTAACCTTTTACATCCTGATATTCTCTTATATCATATTCTTTTTTAAATCAGTTTTTTAATGAAACTATTAGTGAAAGGTCATCTGAATAGTAACCATTATTACTTCCTCTTCAAGGTATGAAAAATCCGAACTCTTTATCACTATCATACATTCGTAATGTAATACCCATTCAAGGTGTTCATTTTATCTCTATCTTATCAACTTTGGATAGTATTTGTTTTACTGTTTCAAACTCTACTTCCTTTCATTCAAAATCAAGTTCGTGCCATTCGCAGCAATCTCAATGATGATAACTTGAGAAGATTCAAATTACATCTTCATAATTCATAGGCAATGGAGGATTAAACTCCAATGTGTCAATGAGTATATTTTCTGGTGTATTGTTCATATTCCTAAAAAGTTATTTCCCGAGAACCGCTCGGTGCGGGTTTAAAATTTAATGTGATTATTTTTTAATTTCCACAGTACAAATTGTATCGTTCTTACTTCCTCAATGCGGTATAAGTAATATTCTTTCCATCGTAAATCCCCTATTTATCCCTATGCCCATACTATTCCACCCAAAGCAAATTACTTTTCATCATTTCTTAGTTATCCGGGAAATTTCATTTTTGCAATCTCACCAATACTTCATACTTGTGGGCTTTGTATCAAGTAATTCCATCCCCATTCATTCATAACATTGTTTTGCTTGGGTAATAGAATATGGCGGGTCAAATAGAACTCAATCCATACTATCTGTCTCCATTGATTTTAGAAATTCAAGAGCGTCCATATGATGAGTTGTCGGCATAGATTCACGAAGGTCATTTGTGAATTTTGCCGGTGAATTTTCTCAGGAAAATGGGTCGCACCATACTCATCCAACAACTTCTTCTTTTAGTAACTCCTTTATAGGTTTAATTGTAAATGTCCACTTATTAGGCATTGCCCAAATTCTCTCTATTTTCATTTGTCTATAAATTAGGAATTAGGCTTGATATATCTATTAATAGTATCTATTTTAGAAGTTCTATGATAGCTTCTTGTGCAGTTTTTCCGAATCATACTGGACTTTCCATTAGATTTATGAAGTCCTCATATCGAGCACATAGCATATTACCATCTTTGACAATCTCTATTTCTTTCATTGTGTCAAGATTATATGGCAATAATAGAATGGTTGCATTGTCCTTATCCCAATCGGATAGTATATCGAAGAATTCATGTTTCTGCGTAAATACTCCCGAGTAGATTGTAGCATGTATCCATCGGTTATCTGTTATGGAGAATGCAATAAGTGAATTTGTCATAATAGGTAAAAAGTTATTTCCCAGTAATCGACTGGTGCGATGGTATTATAGTTTAGGAATTAGGCTTGATATGTATTCTATTGTTTTGGGGATTTTGGTAGTGGTTTCCAATATATTACTTCTAACTTTCTTCAAATTTCATCTGTCCATACTCTATCTTCATATTGTGCAATTCATATCACATAATCAAATATAATATACTCTCATTCTTCTGGTAACCTATCCTCAACGCTTATCCATCAATCTGTCGGCTCTTGTGGTATAGATTCTATACGGGATTTTAGTTCTCTTAATTCATCTCGTGTATAAACATATGTTGTATTTGATTTTATCATATCCTCAATCTCTTTCATTACTGCTTCTCGGGATATGGTTGACATAGGTGTTAATTGTTAGGAATTAAATCTGAGATATATTGGATACATTCTTGTGCTTGTTCGTCTATGGTTGGTTTTGATAATTCCCAGTACTTTCTTAATTTGCTTTCATGATAATCAATGGCATTATAGTATCATTCTTCTTGCGAGTCATACATATTTTTAATGTAATTAAATACATCACTTAGGAGAACTGGATGACCAAGATAGTATATTCATTGAGAATCACCTTTTCTCGCCATCGCTTCATATATACGAGCGAGTTGTTCTTGGGTTGTCATAGTGATTATTTCTTAAAGGATAAATGATTATTTTCGTATAGCCATAGTATCATTTCTGCGAGAGCTTCTGGTACTCAAATAGCAACATTAACTTTGTGTAGAAATTCGTATGATACTTCGCTTTTTTCTATTATTAACCGAGCAGAAAGCATATTTTCTCATCTCGAAATTTTTCAAGGCATTACATCCAACATCTCCATTACAGAAGGACATAAAAAACTTGAAACTCAATGTAGGAATCACTCTCTATTTTTAATAATATTAAAATCGTTTCATCCTCATAAGTATCATTTCTCTGTCTCTGGAAATCCAATCTCTGTAAGTTTATTGCAAAGTTCCAATGAAGGATAGTGTGGTGGATTCATAATCTATAAATTTATCAAATAAGAAAATAGTTTATTGTACTTCTCTTTCGTTTGTCCTGCATTATAGGCAATCTCTCAGGCTTCTTCCATTGTGACGAATCTTCCTGAATCTGTTATAAAGCCTTTTTGGAGCTTATCTTGTAGGATGTCTTCTTCTTTGAATTGTATTCCGTGTTTGAATGCTATTGCTATTGCCTCCGTGTGAGAAGGTCAGCAGAGTTTTTCACCGGATGGGTGGATAACGCAAGCGTGGATGATTTTTTCAGTCATATAGATAAGGGTTATCAGAAGTAACGAATAAATTCTAAATCTGATGGAAGTCTTCAAGAATCTCAAACCATATTTCTTATTCAGTCTGCTATTGTTTCTCACTTTTTTAGAAACAGTATTATTTTTCTCTTTTCTGGTTCTATACAATCTTCTAAAAGCCAATATGTAATATTTCCTTTTTAGGATCTGTATTAGATGATAAGTTTTCCATATTACTGATAAATTAAGTGGTACTTATCTTTTAGAATCTTCTTTGACTTCTCTATGTTGCTTTCGCTTTTTGCTATTGTTATTTTGGCATTGTCAATCTGCTTGTTTGCTGTCCATATAATTTTATTTTCTCGCTGAATCTTATCGATGTTTTCTTGCATTCCCCTATCATGTATGTTGTATCCAATCAATGCTCATATGATGATAATGGATAAGATAAAGATAGCGATGGTTTTCCAGTCAAATGTAGCACTTACTACCCTTTCAGAATTTTCGTGCGAAATAGGTGGTGCTTCTGACTGTTCTTTTCAGTTTCATTGCCATACTTCTTTTACAATCTGTTCTATTTCTGGTATTTCTGTCTGTTCTCTCTCTTTTTTCTTGAGAGAGATATATTCTGATGATTTCATAAGTTTATTGATTATCGAAAGTAAAGTTTTAATTCTTCTTCTGTTGGGTCTCGAGGCTTTTTAGTTTCTTCTTCTTTTACTTCTTGGAAGTATTCAGGATGGTCTCTGAAATATATTTTTTCTTTTCATTCTTTACCAATGAATGGTGGATAATCACAGCTAACATATGCGATAAATTCTTCTCCCTTCTTAAATCCAATTGTGTCTTTAATACATTTTACTTTCATATTTATAGGGAGTTAGTTTTAAAATAGTTTATGTAAAAGTTTCTTGCTACTATGAGTTTGTTTGGATACCAGTCATATCAACTTGTTGCTCCGTAGTGTCGAGCGTATAGACATCTCATCATCCTTTCTTCCCCACTGTCTGAGTAGTGAGAGCAGCTTCATTCTTTCTGGCTATCTTGCCTATCTCTCATCCATTCGAGCTGACTTTCCACATCGGGTGGTATTGAGTAGGAACGGAGTGTTTGTACATAACCTTTTGCATATTTATTTCCTGCGTACTCGTCAAATCCACTCTCGAAATTGACTATTGGTAGTCGGTTTATAATCATCTCGTCATTCGGGAATACCTCTCTCCAAATTTCTATTTGTGATACAGTAGGAAGCATTATGTTTTGCCATCCTTTTCAATAAAAACAGTTTCAATTCTTTGGGAGTTTAGTTTCGAGTGTTACTGAATTTATACATCCGATTATCTTTATCTCTTCACTTGCCATTGCATCTTCATATAGAGCTATAAACCCTATAAGTAGTGATGTAAAAATAAAGGCGTTAATAGATAGTCTTACTAAGAAGTTTAACATAAAAAGGTTTTAAGTACTAAAACTTCGGTGTAGTTACAATCAAGTAAATTACTGTAGGAAATCAAATTACAATTCCTATTGCGAGAACTCAGATTATTCAATCGAGTATTTCTTGTTTTAATTTTACCATATCCTTGTATTTAAGAAATTACAAATACGGGCTTCTCTTCGTTCTTGTTCTCTTACTTTTCCTCTGATGATCTTAATGTATTTTTGCTTTTGTTCGTCCGAATAATATGGAAGATATTCAAGCATAAATTCATTGTTTCATAACAGTTTTAGGAGCTTTTTATCTATTTTGTTCATATTTGTTTTGGTTTAGAAATTATCGAAATAATTTTCTGTATAGGAATTGTAGTGTGGTTTCTTTCTGTACCCGGATTGGCTCGAACATATTTGAGCAATCTTCATACTGACCGAGGTTTCTATGTTTTTTTTGGATTCTTACTGCGTGTCATTTCTCTTGTCGGATTCCCCAAGTCTTTCCTCGGAGTTCCGGGTGTTTCTCCTGAGCTTCTCTCCATTCACGGGTAATGGTGCTTTGTATATTTGAGGATATAAATTCTTTGTATGTACCATCGAAGAATACTTCTGCATATAGTAATGCTGTTCTTCCTGCATCATCTCTAAGATGTCTATTATCTTGTAGGAGTGCAATTACTTCTGATCGGATTGTCATAATAATGAATTAAGAAATACAATAAGATGAATCTTTATACTCTGGATATGTTTCTATGTACTTTGTAAACTCTGCTCTTGTGAGTGTTGCTTGGTGTCATCCTATGTTATATAGGAAATGAGTTTGTACTTTTTCCATATAGGGAAAGTAAGAAAATAGAGTGTTTTATATAGTATAGAGCTTAAATTAAATCTTCTTTCTTTAGCATTTTATATGCTTTTTCTATAATTCATTCAAATGTATCAGATCTTATATCATCTGCACACATGCTGAAATTAAATATCCACTCTTCTTTATATTCATTAAATGGTTCTTCATATATAAAATTTGAAAATCAGTTTTTAAGTAGTACTTCCATTTTCTGAATTGTAGATAATGACTTTCACATATATAGAAAAATAAAGAAATAGTGCTTATTATCCTTTTTATCCAGTTTCCTTCTCGCCTTAGTAGTTGAGAGAGTGTCTTATTAGGATTGTTATTATCAAGGGTTGCGATTATCCGAAAAGGAACTTTGCTTGACTTGATGAATCCAGTATATTCTTTTTTTTAATTCTGTCAACTAATTTACACTATTTTCATTCTTTTTTCTTAATTTTGAAAAATTCTTCTATGTCTTTTACTATTGTTTCCTCGTGTCCGATAGGTACTTGCCTTCGTCCACTAAGTAGATGGGAAAGATAAGAAGCATCCCATCCACTATACCTACAGAACTCTTTAGTAAGTGATTGCAATTTTAGTTTTTCGAGTAGTTTTATAACTTTAGATTTTTTCATTTCTTGGGGGAATTAGTTTATAATTTTCTTCTGTTTCTTTAATTGTTCTTTATCCCATTCTTTTTGGGCTTTTTTAGTTTCAGAAAGATATGTTTTCCAGTTTGCTTTGAAATTTCAACAGTCTTGATAAGAGAGTGAAGGATTCATAGTTATTTGTCAGTTTATCTCAATAAATACTCATTTTTTTATTCAGAATTGTACATCATCCATTATTTCAGGTCGAGTACAATCAAGTTCAGTTTGTATCATAGTTATATTTTATTATAGTAGTTATTATCTTAGTGTCATTTCTGCTCTCCTTGTAGAGTTTACAGACATATACCATTCCTGTCTCATTTTCAGGGCGTTTAGATATGTTTCATATCATAGATATCCTGCTCTTGCTTCTCGTATTGCTTTTAGGTGCTTAATATATTCTTCATCTTGTCTCCCGAGTCTATCTCGTGTTGCCTCTGATCATTCAATCTTTGAGGAACACATGGCGAGTATAGTTTTCTTTTCTTCATCGAGAAACTCATACTCTGCTTTTGATATAGACCATTGCTCTCCTATTTTTCGATATTCGTCTGCTATATTTTCAAAGTTTATCATATTAGAATCAAGGATTAGTAAAATCTTCTTTTCACTTTGGATTATATGAATTAGGTTTTGAGAATTTCTCGCAAGAAGGACACTTAAAACAAGGTCAGAATTTTCCTTCAAATACTTCTGCATCTACTACTTCACCACAAGCACGACAAGTATGCTTTTCTTTTGGTTTTGCATTTGCTACTTTAGCTTTTGCTTTACCACTTGCACTCGCTCCGTCATCATCCTCAGTTTCGAGATCGAGAAGAGCCAAAAGGTTATATCTTCGGTAGTAGGTAATAATAGAACCTACACCCTGTGGGTCTTTCTCATTGTACTCTTTGTTTTGTATATCTTTCTGGTCTTTCCATTCTCTTGTTACTTCTACTTTACCGATTTCTATAGAGCTCTCTATAAAAGAGTCATCCTCTATATCTCGTATTTGAGTGTAAACCATACCATCTTTTACGAAATGTATTGCAACAAGTTTTAGCTTCTCGAAAATAGGAGTAATCTTTGATTGTATCTGTTCAAGATTTGCATAAGAATAATTATATGCTTTTGTATCTCGTGTAAGTGATACTTCTTCTTTCTTGAAATCAAGAAGTTTCTTGTATATAGACATATAGTTTTAAGGTTATTCAGTAATATAATTCATTCGATCATCATCTTCTATTTCTATTTTCTCTTCTTGTGCATCATCTCGGAGCATTTGGTTTCTTTCAAATTCGCTTTCTCTTTCATTTTCCTCATCTTGTTTTCTTCTCTTTGTCCATTCAGGAGTTTGAATACTCTCTATATAATCTTGCAATAAGTCTGTTTCTTCGTACGATAGATTATTATGAATATCAAGTTTTATTCTTTCGAGTTCTTGTGATGACATAATATAAAAGATAGTAAGTAAAGATTAAATTTTTGATTCTAAACTAATATTACCATCTTCAATAAGGTCATCATAGCTCTCTTGCGAGTATTCTGTTATATCTCAATCATCCCAAGTAACAGTAATATAATGAACTGGGTTTACCTCAACTCTACTACTTGTTATTTTTCATCGTGAATCTGAATAATTATGTATAAATACATCATCTTCTGTAATATTTTCAATTTTCATATAGAAAAGATAGAAAGTAAAAGACTCGGTTTGTGGAAATAAGGTATTTCAGTTTATAGGTTTGTCAGTCTTAGCGGGTGCGTCAGATAGTTTATAAAAAGAAAAGGATATATCAGATTACATTGTTTGCTCCTCGGAGTTTCTTGTTAATCGGATGTATCCATTGTATTCTTTTTTGGCAATATGTCAACTAATTTACACTATTTTCTTTTACTTTCTTTTAGTTTTATTCCATTCTTTCCTACTTATTGAGTTTCGTACTCGTTTTACTCGGATATTTTCTTTTGCAAGATTTACAACACAGTCATCATAACAAATATCTACAGGATAATCTTCATACCATTGCTTCACTCGGATCTCATCGGAATTGAGTCAGAGTTTATTATTCCAGTGATTTGCCCAGTCTGTACCACTTCCGCTCCATAGTATCATATAATCCCCATTTCTTTGGTGTTCAAGATATTTTGCTATATTCTCGGGGTTTCATATATCTTGTCAGGAGTCATTTGCTACTGATGGAATTATGAGTGTGTCATCTATATCAAACGCGATTATCATTTTACTTTAATTTATATTGTAAGGACTTTTTGGATCAATTTATATGAGTATTTTCATTCTGTTTTATCTACTATAACTTTCATATTATCATATTCCCATGTATCGTATAGCATATTATTTTTCGATAATAGTAAAATTGTAATTTACGAAACCTTTCTTAAATTCTTCAAGTTCATCACCAGATGTTCGTTTTAGAATATCTCTTATGTCCTTTATGAGTGACTTTGATTGTATTATTTGGAAAAGTTTTTCTTGTACTTCTTCCTTTGATATGTATTCATTATTTTTTTTAATATATCTATCACGCATATATTTGTTATGATAGTGTCTATTACATAGTAATGACATATTATCAATATGTAATTTTTTTCAGCAAACAGAGCATTGTTTCGTATCCATATTTTATAAAGAATATCAAATAAACTTGTGATAGAAACGTCGTGGTCATCGTATTTTCTTTTCTATAGTAATACTTTCGCAATCAAGTCATAGGTCTCTTCAATGTACACTCCAGCAGATATACCCATCAAGGAATTTATCCACTGGTATATTTCATTTCTTCATATTGCACCAATGACACGCCAAACAGGTATTTTTCTCGTCTGTTTCGCTTCATCATTTGCTCCGAGCGTGTATATGGTCTATTGTTGGTCTTAGTCTGTTATTTTCAACATCGAATTTCTTATAACAATAGAAACATTTCCCGTTTTGCTTCTGCATAAGTTCCACTACGGAACGAGTGGATAACCTGTATCATCCTTTTAGTCTTTTTACTGACATATTACTTTTTATTATTTTCTAAAGCTCTTTTCTTTTTTATGTTTTCTGATATTCTTTCCGATAATGAAATCGTTCTCTTTTTCTTTTTATAATTTCAAATGATTCCCAAATACTCTTCCATTTGTTTTTGGAAAATGTCCGTTCCATTTAAGGTGGAATAGGTATATGTTTCTCATCTTTGGATTTGGAGTGTTCATTATTCAGAAGTTAGTTTATTAAGTTTTTCAGTCCATTCCTCTATAAGTTCCTGATAATCACAAATTTTCCGTATTGCAATTTCATTCCTAAGTTCCAACATTTGCTCCACGAACTTTTCCCCGTAGGTTTTCACCATATATATTCGGTACTCGATAGGATTAGATCCAAGGTTAATATTGCAGTGATAACACTGAGGATGTATGTTTGACTCGGTATACCGAAGATAGGATGACGCACCAGATGGCACAAAATGCCCTGCCTGTTGTTCTTTCCAGTGCTTAGTAGTATCACAAGTAGCACACTTACAGAAACCGTTGCTATCAGCGTATTTTTGCCTTATATATTCGCTTACTATTTTCCAAAGTTTTGATTTTAAAACTGTAACAGAGATTGCTTTTTTTTCTCTTTTAATCTTTCGCTTCTCTTTATCTCGTTGCTCTAAGTACTTTGAGTTACACCGAGGCGAGCAAGTTGTGTTGAGTGTGAATCCGCGATCGAACTCTTTTAGACAGAATTTACACTTGCGGAGTTTTATTCGTTTTTCGTTCATAGTTTTATTTTAAGAATTGTATATTATTGTCTATTTCGCTTTTATATAGTACTGAGTATTTCCCTTCGTGTTCTCAGGTTGTGATTTTAAAGATAATACACTTATCTTCGTCATCTTCTCGTATTTCATCTATAACACATTCAAACTTGTCTCCGTTGGGCATAGTACATATTGCTTTTTGACCGATATGGTACATATTATTTTATATTAAAAAGTTCTTTGAATATAGGTGGTATCTGTTCTTTTAACTTATCTCTTACTGGGAAATGTATACAACCAGTAGGAATCTTTCAAGGAGAATCTATTATTGCTTTGTTGCATTTGGGACAGTAGAAGTTGCTCAATGGTTGATTTGTTAATAATTACTTCTTACTTCGATAATTCATATTTATTCATTCAGCTCAAAAGTCATTCTGTACATCGTATAAGTGTCTGGCGTGTTGTTCATTGTGGACTATAAGTCAGTTTTTTACTACCTCTTGGCAAGTTCTACATTGGCAGGTATCTTCGTCTCGGAATATTCTTTTTCCGACTTTTGAGAGAAACCATTTTTCGGTATGGATCATAGATTTATTTATTAAAAAGGTACTCAGTCGTCTTCGTATACTACACTCGATTTTTTCTTATATTTATTTCGTTTCCATTGGATAAATTCGTTATATTCGTCCATTGGTATTATTGCCATATGATCCATATTAAAGTAAGTTAAGTAATACAATCTATTATATCCGAAAAGTGTTTTTAAAGCAACTATTACGCATCTTTTCCTGTTACTTTTGCGATTATATTATCGAAAGCACCTGGGGAACAATCTTTGTGTTGTTTTGCTTCGTATTCCTTCTTAATTTTCATTATTTCTTTTATCTCCAATTCGTTTAGGTCTTTTATTTTATCAAGTATCCATTTCTCGGATATAGGTACTCTATTCTCAAATATATCAAATGGATCTTCGTATCGTTTCTGATTCAAGAACGTCTCGGCATTCAAAATAAACTTTGGTACTATGTTCTCGACTTTTATCATTTTATTATACCTTTCGACTCATTCCATAATCCTTTCAAATCTTCATTCCTTTACTGAGGTGTTTATTTTGTTTATTACCGAGTCAGAAGTTATACCAGATTTCTTTGGATATTCTTTATGGAACTTTTCATATTCAGATGTCATTTCTGCTTTCTTTTCCTTTCGTGTTTTTTTAATTTCTCTATATCACACTAAAACATCTTTCACGAGAAGTTGAAATATCCATCATTCCTTTCCGTATTCGTTTAGGTTTGATATTTCGGATAGTGGGATTGTTTTGTACTCGACTTTCATATTAAAAAGTTATATTTATCTTTGGATTCCAAGTTTTAGAAACTATAATATCCTTTATTTTAGATGATCTAAACTCATATTCAATTCAGTCTTCTTCAAGTGTATATAAATATCATTCTTCATTCCAGTCCATAAGAACTGAGAAACATCCCCAATAATAGTCTTTAATTTGTCTAAAATCTGAGTCTATATACTTTCTATATATGGTTCAGTCTTTTAGAATTACTGTTATCAGTATATTTCTAATAATTATTCTCATATCAATAAAATTTAAAAAAATAAAGCTTTCATCTTTTATGTGTATCTTTTTAGGTTCTTTCATAGATTATAGTATCCATTTAATGATAGGGTCTCCAGCAAATCATTTCTCCCATACGAACCAGCAATAAGTAGAGGCATTTCCAGTAGCATTTTTGAAGTCTCCATTTTTAGCACATCGGATATTTCGAGAGAAAACATAAATTATCTTTGGTGGGTATTCTTTAAACATTGCGTTTCGTTTTACTCATTCGAGAAATTGTATACGAAGAAGCATTGCGACTTTTTGTCCATCTCGGATTATATCCATGGATTTTTCAACGAACTCTTGGCTTTTCGAGAAAGGAGGATTTGTGATTATATCTCAGTGCCAACTTTCAAAGAAATTCATATCGTTTAGGTAGTCGAGTGTGTCACCGTATCATCTATCTACTATATCAGAGGATAATACTTCGTGTCAGTTCTGTTTTAGAACTTCGGAGATGTGTCCTTCACCGCATGCTGGTTCAAGTATAAATTTTGAGAAAGTTTCATTTTCAAGAAGTTTTTTTGTAGCTGATGGTGGTGTTGCGTAATAATCCATTTCTCCACGATCTCATTCTGAGTGACAAGAAGCATTAAGTGTTGCCATTACTGATTGAGTATTTCAAGTCCAGTCGTTCATATTTGTAATATTATTTAGTAAAACTATTCATCGTCCATACATTCACAGTAAGGAATTTCTGCATTTTCAGGACAATTTGCATAAGCAACTGTCATTCAGCATTCGCAAGAAAATCACCATTTCATATCTTCGTGATTCCATCATCTACCAGAACAAACATCACATCATTTACTTTTTCATTTACATGCATAACAATCAACCCTATTAGTTTTATCTACATCCTCTTCTTCAATATATCATATTACAACGCCTTGTGGGCTATTTCTTTGTATATAAGGAACTTTCATATAAGTAATAAGTTTAAATAATAAATAACCCACCTAATCTATCAGAATTAAGTGGGCTTGATATTTATTCCAAGTCATAAACTGGTTCTGATAGCTACCAATTTACAGAGATAAGTATATGAATTTTTTGTTAAATTGCAAATAATCACTATGTTTTCTTTTAACTTTCTTTCGTCCATACTTCTTTTCATCTATATTCGGTAGTTATCCAAGCTTCATTTCAAGTATATTTATTATTATCCTCGAAAGATTCAATACACTTAAGACAAAAACACGCTCATTCCGGTGCTTTTATAATTATTACTTCATTCCAATCAAATTTCTTGGAACAAATTAAGCATTTTTCTGATACAGTGAATTGCATTATCGAGTAGTTACCCATTTAAAATATTCACATAAGTGTTCTGGACTTATTATCTGACATTCTCGGCATTCATCCAAATCCCATCTTGTTTCTATACCAGTCGTGTTTTCTATTCATTTACTGGATTGTATTCGATTATTTATACAGAATGATTCCCATTCGTTCCAACAATCACGATCTATTGATATTTCTACTCACCAGTTCTTGTAAACTGAATCGTTTTGATTTAGTAGTTTAAATTTGTTTTTCATATTCTTGTAAGTTATATAAGTAAAGTTATTGTTTAGTATATCCCGAGTATCCTGTGTTGCCTTTTATTGCTATCCCTCTGATATTAAAAGAAAGATATAAGAATAGATAAATAGTATCTAAACAATATCACCACACAGAGTGCAGATTATCTTTTACAATCAGAGGAGCAAAGGCAAGATACCCGAGTGTACATCCCGATATAACCTTGTGAGCCTTCCCATCTATTATCCCCCCAGAGTTTCCTCTGCGTCCCTTGTGATACATATAAGATGGTTGCCTATGTATCGGAACTCGATTCTGTTCTTTAGGAACATAAAATAGAGCCTATAAAGACTCTACATTTATATTTCTAACGATCTTCTGAAATACGTTTTACATTTTCAGCTGTAAGACTTCTATCTCCTCCTGAAAGTGGAACTACTACTATATCTGCAACCATACTTACTGGAAGAGTAACGATATTTCCAAGTGTATTAAATAGACCCATAATATAATAAATTAAAAAATAGTGTTAACCTTTCGGCTATCACTATTTCGATTTACTCAGGCATTTACTTGAGGGCTGTCGTTCCCAAGTGACAGCCTGAGAAGTTGATTTTATATTAAATCCCTGATAGTATACTCTTTCTAAAATAAAAATCAAATCTTTTTTTTCTTTTCTTCATCTCCCATAGGAAAACAGGAATTAAAAGTGAATATATTTGCAATTTACTATGTATAGGATATAATGGGTGAGTATTATTTAACTATAAAAATATGATTTATAAAGTTTCTTGAAGAAATACAGAGGATACAGTATGATTCAACGATATTTGGAAAAACTGATATTTCAATTTAATAATAAGTATTTTTTTATTAAAATTAAAAAGACGACCCGCAACTATTTTTAATATAGAAATAATCATTAACAAATAAACTCTATGAAAACAATAATTTTAATGACAAACGATAACAAACTTCTTTTATCGAAGGATGAAACATCAGAAAAATTGATTATAGATTCAAGTTTAGAAGTTGAGTTTGATGGAGATAATTTGATTGTTAAACTTAAAAATGATTATAAAAATTATTGAAATGTAACAGTTGTTAAAGATTGATTTGAATTATAGAAGTAAAAAACAAAATCCCCTTGCTGTGTAGGGGATTTTTTATGTCTTTTTACGAGTGTAAACGGTCGTAGGGATTCCAATTTTTACGATTCCTTGCCACATCTTTTGTGATTCAGTCATTTTCGAGGCGTTTTTCGTCTATGATGTCTTGGATAAATTTTTCATCCATAGTGGTGTCTATTGTTGGGAATATATTATTTACGGGTTAAACGATATTTTGCTATAGCTTCTGTCATTCCTGAATCTAGTATACAATATTTCGTGAAGAAATGTCATAGGAATATATCCCACGGAACCTTGAATATTCCGTTGTTTTTACCGTACGAGTTTATTCCGAAAATAAATTCATCGTCATACTTCCCATACCCGGTAATATGCCCGACGATTTTGTGATCTGTACGGAGTTTATAGATATGCTCGTTTCTTACGCTTACCCAGTCACCTGTTTGAGAACCTGTATAGATGTACTGATTCATATCGATAGCCTGCATTATTTGCTCTTTGGTGGATACTTTAAGATATCCGCTGATGTTTCCTTTCCGGCGATGGTAATCGAGGTTTGATTGAAGCGTAGTACCCATAGTTTCAGCGTTTGGATTTCCTGCGAGGATTTCTCTCCAGCAATCTATAGCCTGAATCTCTGGTTTTGGATTCTTATTGATAGCGTTGTATATTTTATCTTGGGCGTTTATGAGTTGTACGAGTCAATATTGACCGCAAGCCATTTTTGTTAATGGTTGAGCTCATTGATTTTGAATCTCTATTATTGGGAATGGTATTGGTTTCGGTTTTACTTCCGATCCGAAAAATTCCTCGAATTCCCAGTCGGTATCTCTTGGTTCGTCAATAAGGAATTGTACTTCTGGTGGCAAGGTATCCATTATTTATTTTTTAGGAAATAATCTATCCTTTGTTCGTCCTCTTTTAGGAGGATTGATACAACGCAATCGCCTATGTGGTGACGGAGTTCGTCGATCCTCCTAAATTTTTCCTCTATGGATTGGAGATTAAGCTCTTGTGTATTGCTCCCAATCATATTTCTAAGATTGCGTATGTCTTTTCTGAGGACTGGCGGGAGTTGGTCGAGCATAGAGAGTGATTAAACATATATTTTTCTCTTCGGCGTAGCCTTTGGAACGGAGACTTTGTGTCGTCCTGGAGATAGTGGCTTGCTTGGTTTTACTCTGATTGGTTTTACTGCCATATATTTTAGTTATCAAGAATTAAAGGTTTATTGAGTCGTTCAAGTATCTCTGAGTTTCATCGGTATATTGTATCGATTTGCGATGAGAGGTAAGCCTGCTCTATGATTATATCGTTCTGCCTATGGACCAAATAAATCACACAAAATACCAATATGTATAAAAGTATTCAGAGTATGACTTCATTGAGTAGATATTTCATAGTCTATTTTTTAATGGATATCTCGTGATCTCGGAAATTTTCAAGTCCTTCGATAAGTTTTTTTGGAAATCTTACCCCGTAATGTGTGAGATGTTTTATTGCGGAAAGCGCTTCATTTACTCCAAGATACACGATTATGAAGTTTCGGAACCCATATTCTATCGCTCCGTGAAAAACGATGATGTCCGTGAAGTTTCCAACGATTATTGCGATTCCGTACAGGATAAATTTATAGAGTCATTCTTTTAGTCTACCGGATGAGAATTTCCCACTCCTATATGCCTGAAGAAGCCCAAGAATAAAATCGAGAGCCATTAAAACCAAGAGAGCATAAATAGTGTTGTCCATACCACCAATCAAAGAAACGAAAGAGACGAAAATAAATGATATACAAGCCTTAATCCACTTTAGGGATAGTAATTGAAAAAGATAGTAGGAAATTGACTCGATCATATTTATTTTTGAAAATTAAAGTATTTTTTTCACTCCTTATTTAGAATGGTATACAAAACTATAAAAATGGCAAATCTTTTTCAAAAAGAAGTCCAATGACACAACTGATACACTCACTTTGCGAAGCGATAATTTGCAATCCAGAAATCTATATTCCCTCCACCGAGTATAAAATCCATATCGTGGACGATCGAAATCCTGCGAATATCCTCATATAACTTTGCTCCCTTCTCAGGCAAGAACTCCTCAAGATAGACGATGTTAGTTAGAAAGAATTTATCGACGGGGAATCCCCCCTGTCATCCGATACCATTTACGATATTGTTATCAAGGAGGAGCTTTTCTATGTGTGGCGGGAATGTTCGGAGATTTGTCATAGTTTTAAAAGCATATCCATATAGATAGAGTCTTGAGCATTATGCGATAGTTAAATACTTTTCAGGTACTATTTCCCCAGTAATTTCAGTATATTCGGGATGAATAAGGAAATTTCAAGGAGTTTCCTCGATTAAGTTTGTATTAGCAAGAATCCAAGTAATAGCTTCTTGGTTGGTTGCGAATACATCAATCTGAAACTCTGCCCCTACCTTTGCAATAGAGTTTGCAAAATCCACTCCATTAACATAGGCTTCATTATATTCCCCAACAATAAAGCGGGTGAGTTTAGGAACTCAAGGTACAAGTTCTGCCGTATAGCGTTCCTCGGGAATCTCCATATCGAGAGTTTTTGTAAGTCCTGCCTTCTCGTAGTCAGCGAACTGATTTGAAAGAAAGAATGACGGTGTATAAACCCCGTTCAATGAAGTGTTCTGTTCGAGTACGAAAGGGTTTACTATTCGTTTGCTTCTGTATGTTCAGTATAGTCTCATAATAGTTATGATTAATGAAGTAATTTAAGTCATTCCATATATAAGGATTGGATTTCTTTTGTGGATAATATATGGTCATATTTTCTACAAAGTTGTATATTTCAATTTGTTGGTAGATTTCAAGAATTACGGGAACCTATTCAGAAATCAGCGGATGTAGAAATAGATTTAGTTCATAATGTATCTATTGTGCTTCAGGCATCATATCATTCTACAGTATTAATAAAAATTTTAATTCAAGCAGCAGTTTTGCTTCAGTCATATGTTCATACAATATGATACCATACTCAGGTTGTTATTCAATTAAATGTTGTACTTTTATTTGCTTGACCAAATGTACTATCATTAGAAACAAGAGACATAGAAATAAAATCTCTGGTTGGAGCTGTTAATCGTTGTTGCCATAACATAAATCATCAAAAACTTCAACTATTTAATTGTTTTCAATAAATCATTTGGCTTCAAAGGCTTGTAAATTTAACCCAACAAGAAAGCGAGAAAGGATTTGCACCAGTTTCATCAAGAATATTTCAGCAAGCTATTTTCGATGTACTTCAATTGTGTACTGATGCCTGAGCTTGGTATCATATATCTGTACTTGCATAAGTTACATTAGTAGCAGTTCCATTGTTTCAGTAACCGCTTGAATCCAAAGCGTCTCAATTTAAAATCCATTCTCCTACGAGTCAATTTCTTGGAATAGGATAGCGACCAGAAATTCACGACTGATGTGAACCAATCGTGAAGTCTCTTTGTACTATCTGTCGAGAGCGAGTATTAAGAATCATTTTTCGGAAATTAAGCAGTATATTCGTTTACTTCACCAGATACACGGAGTTTATTTGTTGTGGATGCGAACACATTTACAAGTGGTGCGGTTGCATTTCCTTGAATACGAATTTTCTCGGTAACGCTTCCAGATTTTACAGGTACAGTACCATATGCTACTATTGTTTGTGTACCAGATACTCCGACTTCCACAGTGTAGTCGTAAGCGACTGCATCTACTGCGGTGATTTTTAGGTAAATATCCTGAAATGTAGTTGTCGTGGTAGGTCAAGTATGCACGAGAGTATTCCCCGTTGCTGTACCTGCAATAAGTATTGATTCTCCTCGTGTCTGTGTCGATAATAGTTTCGGTGCGAGTGCCATAATAAAAAAGGTTATAATTATAAAAATATACGGTTTGCAATGTACGCGTCTGCTGTGTTTATAAGTGGTACTCCTCCAACTGTTGGCATATTCGTACTCTCTATATCTGTTGCCCAGACTTTCGTTGCTCTTGCTCCTGTTGCTCCGATAGAACCTGTGAGAGTTAAGGAACCAGTACCAAGTGCAACGGATGTAAATGTTCATTTACCATTTCCATCAATGCAGGATGTTTGTGAACCTGCACCGTTTAGCCCCTCGATGATACAATCTGTATCGGCTGCACTTCCACGCTTGATTGATAAAGCTCAGCGAGTTGCATCTATTACTATCTCTGGCGTAGTAGAATTATCGTATGTCTGCTGTAGATTTGATGTCCCCAGTGTTGAACCAACGCTTCCACCAATGAAAGGTCGTATATCGACAATCTTATTTATATTTACTGCACTCTTTTGTACAATTATCTCTGCTACAGCTACAAGTCACGATGTAGCCTGGTCTATGAAAACCCCGTAAGAAGGAAGAGCCGCCTCGGCATCAGCCTGAGAAGCATATTCAGCTTGAGAGTATACAAAGAAGAACTCATCGCTATTCTTCGGACTTTTTAGAATGGTGTGCGATGCCCACTTGTTATTTGAAAGTATTGTGAGATTAGTTAGATTGTCATATTGCAATACATCTACCACAAGCGTTGCCTTTGTTGATGTAGTCCAAGCACCACCAGAATGGTATACCTTAATTGCCTGTATATTTGAACTTCCCGATATAATCTGTCTCTTTCTCTGAGCATCATAAAATACACCAGCAAGTTCGCTCACCTGTAATGGAGTAGCACTTTCATAGATAGTTCCGCCAGATGCGTAGAGTACTCCAATCGCTTCCTCCTGCCAAATCCTTTGAAGATACCCAATTTCACTAATCAGAAATCTTGTATCAAGAGGTGGAATCATCGCACTTCCAGCACCAGTACTACCCTGAACAGTATTTACTCGTGCTATAGGAAGAATTGTTTGCTTCTGTGTATTTGTAAAGTTCGTTGCCTGTTGCACCAAACCACTAGAATCAAGTCCAAACCTTCTCGAATTTTGACCAACTCCAAATGATGGGGATAACCCCGTTACTCCTGCGTATGTATATTTTACTCCCTGTATGTAGTATACAGCAGGAGATATGTCTATCTTTGTTGTATCTACATTTAATGAAGGAACACCTCCAGAAATTATTCCAGTAAGGAGTGTAATAGCAGCGACATCATTTGCAAATGTACTCAGCGACTTGTCACCCCTGATATACTGCGATGTTGTACCGGTGGTAATTACTGGTTCTTTCTCAGTATCAAGCTCATTTATTGCTGCTTGTACAGTTGTTGCTGCAATATTACCAGCTGGAGTATTTGCAACGGTTGTTGCTGTTTGGTCTCCAGTATTCGCTCCTGAAACCGTAGTAGTACCAGTAACTGCAAGAGTAGGAGTAGAAGTACCTGAAATAGCAACTGTGTTGTATTTACCTGCTGTAATATCCCCGGTGGTGTCTGCGATAGTCGCAGCACTGTTCTGTATGAGTTTTCCTGTTGTGGAGTCGAAACGAGCGATTGCGTTGTCTGTTGCGGAAGCTGGTCAGACTACATCACCTGATCATTTTGCGTTGATTTGTGTCTGAATGGATGATGTAACTCAGTTAAGATATTGAAATTCCGCAGAGGAAACAGTACCGTCTGCTATTTTTGAAGCATCGAGAGCCGATATATCGAGTGTAATTGCTGGAGTTGTTGTAGATGTTGCAATTGTTCATGAAATCCCGTTGGCGGTAACTACTGAAATATCAGTTACTGTTCAAGTTCCTGAAATAGCAATATTTCCACTTCATAGAAGAGAAGTAGAGTTTATAGTTTTTATATTGGTTCAGGATACAAGTGTTTCTTGTTTTCCAGAAAGTGAAGTATTTGTATCGCTTGGTACATTATCTAGTTTCGCTTGATCGGCTGCACTCAAAAACAGGTTAACAGACCCCTCGGTTATATCATCCGAAGTTCCTGATGTTTGAGTCCCGAGAGGTACTTTTGTTACCATAATTATGAGAGTTTAAGAAATTTGAAGTTTAATGCTCCATCAGAACCATCCCGAACGATATAAATATTTTCCATTCCAGAACATCCTATAGTCTCCTTGATGTTTGCTTTTAGAAGGTCATAGGTAGTCATACCGACAATATCACTGATACGCATATCAGTTGTAGGCATAAGAGTAACCTGAACAGCCTCTTTTGGTACCTTAATTGTTATTACAGCGTTAGTATACGAAAGCGGTGACACTTTAGGAGTAGTAGCTGTTTCGTCCTGAGTAGTGAATGAAGTCATTACCTGCATTACTTCTCCTTCTGCTGATTTAAAGGCTTTATTAGACATAGTGTAAAAAGTTATTGATAAATAAATTATTTCTTCTTGAGTTTATCGAGCTTCGCCATATTAAGTGCGATTGCAAGAATCTGTTTGCGTGGACGTTCTTTTCATCCCATTCATTTTTCTTTTCCTTTCTTCTTGTTATCTGCAACAAGTTCCGATATGTTTCGTCCGATATTTCATTTACCTTTAATAAGTGCCATAGTTTGGTAGTTATGGGATAAGTTTAGTATACTTTTATTTGTGGAAAATCAAATTTATTATAAATGGTTTAACCTGATTACTTCTTCAAGCGTAGAATAGTTTTAGAAAGTGTTGCATAGTGGTTTATTTAATCGGTGTAAAAATAAAATCTCATTCTCGTACTTTTTCGACCTTAAATTTTTGTCATATAGGGAATAATACTTCATCTTCCTTAAACGATCATCATTTTTGAAATGCCGAATACTTAGATATATCTTTCCCTCATCTCTTTACCTTAATAAATACAGGATTTTTCATTTCAGGGTTATAATTCATATATCATATGGCTTCTTCCCTATTTTTAGATGTAGATAATATTCTCTTAATAGTATATTCAAAACCATCACTGAAATTTAACTCACTTAATTGGTCATTTGTTAATTTTAATCAGCTGTACACCTCATCTTTATTATCAGGAAGTTTTTTTATCGCTTCGCTTACTTTCTTTTGCTCTGAAATACCCATTGGTCTTGATGTTCCTCCTCAGCTATTCGTATATTTAAATATAATATCTGATTCAGCTTCTGATAACTCATCTGGCACTTTCCCTATCCCTACACTCTCTCCTATTGCTTTAGGCTTTAGGATAGAGGGTTTATTTATAACATACTTTGGCTCAACGAGTATTTCTGCATCGTACGGACTCCAAGCTCTTATTCATTTTGGATCTATTTTTACAGTATTGACTTTTAATCCTCAAAAATCTTTAT